>Ga0335069_10000391_pt1 | contig 74272 bp, 68 predicted proteins | sample Lox_Sample_11_FD_206714 | JGI IMG/M metagenome (GOLD analysis project Ga0335069, IMG submission 206714) | Soil microbial communities from Loxahatchee National Wildlife Refuge, Florida, United States - Lox_Sample_1.1 | ecosystem: Environmental > Terrestrial > Soil > Wetlands | place: USA...
CAGCGCCCACTGCCGATCCGAATCAGACTGGGATAACCCATGCGACGATCGGCGCGATTGCGGCCGACGGTACCACTGCGCACGCTCCCGCCCAGATCGCGCTCATGAGTAAGCTGCCAGTATTGATCTCGGCGCTGCCACTGACCATCCCACTGGGCAACTTCACCATGTCCGTACACGGCAGCAACTTCCAGAACGGCGCCCAAGTCGCGCTCAACGGAACGTTCCTGACCACGACGTTCATATCGGCCACGGAGTTGAGCGCCACCGGGACGGCCAACACGGCCGGAACGTACCCACTCGACGTTACCAACCCGGGAGCCGGCTCGCCGACCTCGAACGCGATTCAGGTACAGGTAGGAACCTCGAATTCGACCGTAACCGCAAGTTCAGCTGCGCGCTTGCTTGAGCAATCGACATTCGGGCCTACGCCAGCACTGATTCAGCACGTACAGGCGGTAGGGTTGCAGGGCTTCCTCACCGAACAATTCGCGGCAACCGCCTCCACATACCCGACACCAGGAGTCAACGACAACATCCAGGTCGTGCAAAGCAAATTCTTCACAAACGCGCTATACGGGCAGGATCAGTTGCGGCAGCGAGTGGCGCTGGCTTTTTCAGAGATCATGGTGATCTCGAACCAGAAGATCGGCAACCCAAGCGCATTCTCGTCGTATATGAACATGTTGCAAAAAGACGCCTTCGGAAACTTCCAGACCCTGCTGACGGACGTCACTCTCAGCCCTGCCATGGGCAACTACCTCGACATGGTGAACAACGACAAGCCGGGTCCGAATAACGGACCTAACGAGAACTACGCTCGCGAGGTGTTGCAGCTTTTCACCATCGGCCTGGAGGAGTTGAATCCGGATGGGACACTTCAGCTCGACAGCAGCGGCAATCCCACTCCGACCTACACCCAGGACACGATCGAGGGCTTTGCGCATACCTTCACCGGGTGGACATTCCCCACGATGCCGGGAAAAACCGGGCAGTTCTGGAATCCGGAATACTACGGTGGGCCGATGATCGCGTTCGACAACCACCACGACACTGGGACCAAACTGTTGCTGAACGGCTACACCATGCCTGCGGGAGGGACCACACAAGGTGACCTGACGCTGGCCATGCAAAACATTTTTCAGCACCCCAACGTCGGGCCGTTCATTTGCCAGCAGTTAATTCAGAAACTGGTGACGAGCAACCCGAGCCCGGCCTATGTGGAGCGGGTTTCGGCAGTATTCGCAGATGACGGAACGGGCACTCGCGGCAACCTGAAGGCCGTCATCACCGCCATCCTGATGGATCCGGAGGCGCGCCGTGGCGACGATGCGACGCAGGTGCAACCGAACGACGGCCATTTGAAGGAGCCTCTCCTGTTCATGATGAACCTGCTCCGGGCGGCCAACCCAACCTCCGACGGAACAAATTTAAATTGGTATGCAAGCGACATGCGACAGGAACCGTTTGAGTCGCCCACCGTATTCAACTTCTATCCACCGAACTTCGTGATTCCGGACACGCAACTGCTCTCGCCGGAGTTGAAGATCTTTAACAGCTCGACTTCGGTGACGCGGGCCAACTTCGTGAATGACCTGGTCTTCGGGCAGGTCGCACAGAACACGACTGTGGACCTGTCGCCATACACCGGAATCGCGGGCAATCCTGCCGAACTGGTCGACACTTTAGGCAGCGTGCTCATGCACAGCCAAATTCCGGACGACATGCGGACCACGGTGCTGAACACCGTGTCTTCGGTCTCGAGTAACAAGCGGCGCGCGCAGACCGCGTTTTACCTGATCGGCAGTTCGTCGCAGTTCCAAGTCGAACACTGATCGGGAACGGACATACGTAAGAACGAGTTTCGCTAAAGGAGTAAGGGTCATGGGGCGTTGGACACGAAGAGATTTCCTGCAGAGGACCTGCTGTACGGCGGCAGCCGGACTGGCGGCCGTCAATTTTAACCGCTTCGGTGTGATGAATGCGCTCGCACAGAGTTCCAGCGATTACAAAGCGCTGGTGTGCGTCTTCCTATTCGGCGGAAACGATGCGAACAACCTGGTGGTGCCCATCAGTACCAGTGGGTATGCCACGTATCAGAAGGGACGCTCGGTGTTGGCCCTCCCCCAAAACCAACTCTTGCCCATCAATCCGCCAAGTGCGGGCGCCCCGTTTGGATTCCATCCCCGCTTCAAGAATGTCCAATCTCTGTTCAACTCGCAACAACTGGCGGTGCTGGCGAACGTAGGCACACTGATCGCGCCAACCACAGCGGCGCAGGTACAGAAGGGACAAGGCACAGTTCCAATGAATCTGTACTCACACGCCGATCAGCAGACGCAGATGCAAACCGCATCTTTCGAGCAGGTCGGCACAACCGGTTGGGCGGGACGGGTGGCAGACAATCTGCAAGGCGTCTATCCCGCGAACTTTCCGACCATCATCTCCCTGGCGGGATCGAACATCTTCTGTGAAGGGCTGCAAATCCGATCAATTGAAGCGAGCGGTGATCCGACGCAACCCTTGAACGGCTTCTACGGCTCGAATGACGACAACAACCGCCTGTCGGCCCTGCAATCGCTATTGACTTTTGATACCGGCCTGTCGCTCATCCAGGCAGCAAGCAATACCACGACGAATGCAATCCAGGACAGCAAGACCCTGGCAGCGGCCCTGGCAACTGGCAAGACGCTGGCCACGCAGTTCCCGGCTAACTCCTATCTTGCCAGCCAACTGCAACAGGTGGCGCAGATCATCGCGGTGCGCGGCGCCCTCGGGATTCAACGGCAGATCTTCTTCGTGCATCTCGACAACTTCGACACGCACAGCGACCAGTTGCCGCAGCAGGATTCGCTGTTTGCCGATCTCGATTCCTCGCTCGGCGCTTTCTACCAGGCGACCAAAGAACTGGGCGTGCAGTCCCAGGTGACGACCTTTACGTTATCCGATTTCTGTCGCACGCTCGAACCCGATAGCACCAGCGGCAGCGATCACGCCTGGGGCAGCCATCACCTGATCATGGGAGCGGCCGTTGCAGGGGGAGATTTCTATGGCTCCTTCCCAAACCTGACCCTCGGCGGACCTGATGATGCGACCGGCGAAGGCCGTTGGGTGCCGACAACGTCGCTCGATCAGTATGCGGCTACCATGGCGCAGTGGTTTGGCGTGGCAGCGGCGGACCTGCCCACGATCTTCCCCAACCTCTCGAACTTCACGAATCCGACACTCAATATGCTTTCGGCGAATGGCGCGGCCCGCGTAGCGCGAGCGCGGATCGGATAGAAACCTGCGACTTTGCGGGAGCCGTCAACCTTACGCTCTACAGCCCTCTCCAGTGAATGGGCGGCTTCCGCAAAAACAAAAAGCCAGGCACCGGGAATCCACTGCACACGTAAGAGCCCGTTACCGTTGCTTCCTTCCGGACCTGGCGGGGTTGGCGAGAATACGTCGCGTGGGACCGATACCTGACCCACTAGAGTTTAACATCTGGGGTCTGCAGGAAGAAGGTTTCACGGTGTAAGAACGGTGCGGGGCTTGGGATCTGAGGCCATGTACCCGCTTACGATGCTTAACCCCTGATTCAACCTCAAACCAACGTACCCTTCCTTTTGCGCGGAGAATCGCGAACAATACTGAGCAGCCGGGACGAGCGTCCTCAAAGCTGCCTTGGCGAACTTCGAAAAACAACAAGGGTTCAAATAAAAACGCGCACGCCTTCAAAGCGCACACGTTCCGAAGAAAGCGTATGACCTCGCCCAGGATTCGAGTTAGCGGCACGCTGCCGCTACCGCTTGCGATCGAACGCTACCTGCAGGTGGCGCTCTACCTTCTTGTCCTGACGGGCTTCGGCACCTTGGCGAGCACGGGCAGCCTCGACGCGCCGACCGTGCTTCTGGTCGGTGCGACGCTCATCGTGCGAGGCTTTTTCCTCAGCAAACGCAAGAGCGTCCTCATCCCGCCCGAGTGGACTACCTATTTAACGATCGCGTATGCGCCGTTTTATGTGCTGGACCTGGTGGCACTGTCCAGGGCTTTCTTGCCGGCAACCGTCCATCTCGTGCTTTTCGGCATGGTCGTACGGATGTTCTCTGCGCGCAAGGATCGCGACTATGCATTCTTGGCTGCGCTCGCCTTTGTGATGGTGCTGGCGTCAGCGATTCTGACGGTCGACAGCGCATTCTTACTGGCGTTCGGCGCGTTTCTCCTGATGGCAGTCCTCACGTTTGTGCTGATGGAAATGCGCAAGTCGGCGCAAGCGGCGGCAATCCCGGCGCGCGAATCGGGCGATCCGCAGGCCTATCGCAAGATGGCGTTTTCCCTGGTGGGGCTGGCGCCGGCGTTGGTCGGACTCATGCTCATCGTGGGCACCGGAATCTTCTTCGTTCTGCCGCGCATGTCAACTGGCTATCTGGGTGGCTTCAACGGAGGCACCGATCTGTCCACCGGTTTCAGCGAGAGTGTTCGGCTGGGCAGGATCGGGCAGATCCAGCAATCGAATGCCCTGGTGATGCACATCCAGGTGGAAGGCGACAAACAGGGGCGCTACGACCTGAAATGGCGCGGCGTGGCACTGGCGCAGTTCGATGGCAAAACGTGGACCAATCCAGGGCAGCATTACACGCTCTCGCCCGCGGCCGATGGTAGTTATGGGTTGTGGCGCCCGATGCAGTTCGCACCCAAGCCCCAGATGATTCATTACCGCGTATTGATGGAACCGATTGGCTCGAATGTTTTCTTCCTGGCGAGCCAGCCGCGATTTTTGCAGGGATCTTATGCGCTGATCTCGACCGATGCGGCGGGCTCGGTATTCGACCTGGATACGGAGCATCCGGTAACGGTATACGACGCCGACTCCGATATCGGGCAAACCATGCCCGCGCAGTTACGCGAGGCTGGCGACGAGTACTCCCCGCGGGTCCGGGCAATGTATCTCGGGCTGCCGCCGATCGACCCGAGAATCCCAGAACTCGCCAAACAGATCACCGGCCAGGCAACGAACAACTATGACCGCGCGGCGCAGCTCGAAGCCTACCTGCAGTCTCGCTACCAGTACACATTGCAACTGCCACAAAAAGAGCCGCGCGATCCGCTAGCGAACTTCCTTTTCGAACGCAAGCGTGGGCATTGCGAATACTTCGCCTCGTCCATGGCGGTCATGCTGCGTACGCTGGGGATTCCATCGCGCGTCGTGAACGGATTCCGCACGACCGAGTTCAACGACGTCACCTCAAGTTACGTGATTCGCGCGAGCAGCGCACATTCTTGGGTCGAAGCGGACTTCCCCGGATACGGTTGGATCGCCTTCGATCCGACACCAGCCGGGCCAAGCGCCGATCACGGACCTTGGAGCCGATTCATGCTCTATATGGATGCGGCGGCCTCCTTTTGGCGTGAATGGGTAGTCAACTATGACGCCAGCCATCAGCGCGCGCTCGGGCAGGACGCGGTCCGCGGTACGCGCAACCTGGTCGAAGGGATACGGGCATGGGCACATCGCGAGTATGAGGGCATGCTCCAGAGAGCGCGCCGGGCGAATGCAAGCATTCAGCGCTCGCCGGGATTGTGGGCGACATGTGCCGGCATCATGCTCATGGCGCTTTTGCTCCTGATTAATCTAGGTGCGTTGCGCGTGTGGCTGCGGCGCCGGCAGCTCTCTGCACACCCGGAGGAAGCTCCGACGGAAGCTGCTGCGCTGTGGTACCGGAGACTCACCCGGCAACTGGCGCACCGAGGACTTCGCAAGCGCGATTCTCAAACGCCGCGCGAGTTTGCCGAAGCCATCGAGACTCAGCCCCTGCGAACACGCGTAGAGAGCTTCACCGATGCCTACGAGGCGGCGCGCTTCGGAGCGTCGACCGAGCACGCGGCGCGGCTGCCGGAGTTGTATGAAGAAGCCCTCACCAGCGAGAAGAAGTGACTCGCAACACCTCACGCTAGCGAGTGTGGGTAGGCCTTGTTTCGAGAATTGTCCCCGGGAACTTACTTGCCGAAGTGATAGACGATGCCGCCGCCGACGAAGTAGTTATGCTGGCGGCTGCGGTCGGTATTGACGTTCAGGTTGGGAACGCCTGACCAAAAGTCGCGCACTGCCAAGCGGGCCGACCATTTCGGGCGAAAGCGGACGTCAAGGCCGCCGCCGAATTGAATAACACCGGTAACGCTGCTGCCCTTGCCAGGATTGTTCCCGCCATAAAGCAGATCCGAGCTAACGTTGAAGTAGCCGAAGCCTCCGCCAAAGCTGACCCAAGGCGAAATGGCGGTCATCGAAAAGAAATTTACGCGTGCGGAGGGCGCAACGAAGATGGACTTGTATTCCTTAGGAATGACGTTCGCGCCGGTCGCGAGATCTTCGTCGAGATTGAATTCGGCAGGAACCTCGAGCCAGAGGCGGCTAAAGCCCTGCCCCATGACGCGACGGCTGTAATCTCCTTCAAAGGTCAGACCGTTGCCAAAATGAATGATGGGATTGGCGAAATTAGCGCCGGGAATGCCCTGGTCGCTGATGAACGTACGGCCGATCAAGCCGCTTACCTGATTGTCTTGCGCTGCAGCGAACGGCAACAGCGTCACGAGTGCCAGTAAGGCGACCAGCCAAAACCGTTTCGCGAACATCACTCCTCCAGAGAAGGATATGGGGCATTCATGGATTTTGGTTCGCACTAGGTTAGCACGAGGATGCCGGTTTCGGTGGACCGAGAGTGCCGCGGTGGGCACGGGCGGCATGGAGGCGGCTCCGCGGATGTTAAACTAAGGAAATCCCATGCGAAATTCCAGCACAACCGAGGCGCCAGAACAGGCGCCGCCGATCAATTCTGAGACGCCCCGCCCCAAAATAGGCTTCGTGAGCCTGGGTTGCCCAAAGAATCTGGTCGACAGTGAAGTCATGATGGGGCTGGTCGCGCAGGCCGGGGCGGAACTGACTACCCATGCCGAAGACGCTGACGTCATCGTGGTAAATACCTGTTCGTTTATCGAAAGCGCGCAAAGGGAGTCGGTCAACACCATCCTCGAAATGGCTCGCCACAAGGTCGACGGGCGAGCCAAAAAGCTCGTTGTGGCGGGCTGCCTGGTGGAGCGTTTTCGCGATCAGATCCGCGCAGACATCCCCGAAGTGGATGCCGTGGTAGGCACCGGAGAACTGGACCAGATTTTGGGCGCAACCGGGGTTGCGCAAACGCAAATCGGTCAAGACCCGGACGCGGCCTCGCCATTCGTGATTCTAAAGTCCAGGCCGGAGGGCGATGCTCGTGAAGCGAGTGGCCGGTTCTCACGCGAGGGTTGGGAAGGTGCGGTTGCTGACCTGCCAAACTATCTCTACGACGACGCAACACCCCGCGTGCTGGCCACCGGAAACTTCAAGGCTTACTTGAAGATCGCTGAAGGCTGTGATCATCCCTGCAGCTTCTGCATCATTCCGCAGTTGCGGGGTAAGTTCCGGTCGCGGCGGTTCGAATCGGTAATTGCCGAAGCCGAACGATTGGCCCGGGCCGGGGTTCGGGAGATCACGCTGATCGGCCAAGACACGACCTGTTACGGTGAGGATCTCGGCCTGAAGGATGGCCTGGCTTTGTTGCTGGAAAAGCTGGCCGGAATCCAAGATCTGCGCTGGGTGCGATTCTTGTACGCCTACCCGAACAAGATAACGGGGCGGCTCCTGGAAACCGTCGCCGCCCACGAAAAGATCTGCTCCTACATCGATGTACCCCTACAGCATGCTTCGCCGAGTGTGCTGAAGCGCATGAAGCGCGGCGGTGGGGCCGAGGTTTTTCTGCGCTCTATTGAAAGGATGCGGCGGACAATCCCCGATGTAACGCTGCGGACTTCATTTATCGTGGGCTTCCCGGGCGAGACGGAGAAGGAATTCGAAGAATTGTGCGAATTCGTTCGTGAGGCACAATTCGACTGGATGGGCACATTCGGATATTCGGACCAGGAAGGCGCACAGGCCTTCAGTGACGAGGGGAAGCTGCCTCCAAGGGAGGTCGAGCGGCGGCGCAAGCGCCTGATGCAGATTCAGAAGCAGATCACCAAGAAGAAGACGAAGGCGCTGATTGGGCGCAAGTTCGATTTGTTGCTCGAAGGGGCATCAGAGGAGACGGACTTGCTGCTTGAAGGACGCACGGTACGGCACGCGCCCGAGATCGACGGCAAAGTCCTGGTAAACGATTTTCCCGAGAGCGAAGAACCGGTAATCGGCGAGTTTTATCGGTGCGAGATCACCGAAGCCCACGACTATGATCTGGTGGCGCGTATCGTGCACAAAGTATAGGGCAAACCGGAAAGATTGAGGCAGATCATGGCAGATTTGAGCGGCACGAAAAAGATGGATTTACGCTGCCCGATCTGCAAGAAGCCGGTTGCGAGCACGAATGACCAGTTCCCTTTCTGCAGCCAACGTTGCAGAACCATTGACCTGGGACGATGGGCGAGCGGAGCCTATGTGATCCCTACACCCATCGAAGACGTCGAAAAACAAGACGAACTGCAAGGGCCAACCATCTTGCGCGAAGATGATCCAGGTAAGCGAAATTGATCACCCAAGCAACAAACAGCACAAAGAAGCGCGTAGGCAATCATCCAAACGCATGAGTCATCTGCAAAAGTTAGAGACGTCGGTCGAGGCCTCGAATCACGCGCGGCGCCCGGCCCCCGTATGGGCATCGTTGGTAGCAACCTTCTTCGGAACTGGCCATCTCAAACCAGGGCCGGGCACTTGGGGATCGCTTGCAACTATGCTGACGTGGGCCGCGATGGCCTACTTTCTGCCGCCCGACTGGCGTGTACCCGTGAATGTCGGCCTGGCAGGGTTAGTCGTTGTCGTCGGAATTCCCGCAGCCACGCGCGTGGCGCGCGCTTCGGGGCTAAAGGACCCTCAATTTGTAGTCATCGACGAAACTGCGGGGCAATTGATCACCCTGATCGGGTCTCCGCTGGGTTGGAAAACCTTTTTGGCGGGCTTTATACTTTTTCGAGCGTTCGACATCACCAAGCCACCGCCGGTTCGACAACTGGAACGGCTGCCCGAAGGCACTGGCATCGTGGTCGATGATGTGGGCGCGGGCGTCTATGGATGGATCGCGATGCAGCTTTTGCTGCATTTCGGCCTGTTAAATCACTAGCCGACAACCGAGTTCCGCAGAGTTAAGGGAATGGGCATTTCCGACCGCATCTTGGGCAAAAAGAGCAACAACTCCAAACCGCACATCGAGAGCGTATTTCCGGCCGCGGCGCTGGCAGGCGGTGAAGTCCGCATCACTGGAACAAGCTTGCGCCCAACCGAGCTGAAGCGGCCGCGTGTCCAGTTCGGCGAAGTGGAAGGCGCGGTGGTGGTAAGCGCCGACGACTTCTTGGTGGCGCGCGTGCCCGAAGGCGCCAGTTCGGGTCCGGTGGTCGTAGCCACCAACGGCCACGTCAGCAACGCGGGGACCGTGAAAGTCGCGGTCCAGATCGCAGAGAACCTTCACCCGGTAACGAGTCCGGCGCTGGACGCGGAAGGCAATCTCTACGCAACCTTTTCGGGCCCACGCGGGCAGAAAGTCCCGGTGTCGATCTACAAGATTGACACGGACTACAACGTGAAGCCCTATCTGAGCGACTTGATGAATGCGACCTCAATTGCGTTCGACCGTGCAGGCGAGATGTATGTCTCGTCGCGCAGCGAAGGCACGGTGTTCAAAGTCGCGCCCAATGGCACGATGACCACCTATGCCGAGGGTATGGGCATCGCAACCGGAATCGCGTTTGATCACGAGGAAAACTTGTACGTGGGCGACCGAAGCGGAACGATCTTCAAGATCGCGCGCGACCGCCAGATCTTCGTATTTGCGACGCTCGAGCCGAGCGTTTCGGCCTACCACCTCGCATTCGCGCCGAACGGTGACCTCTATGTCACCGGCCCAACGGTTTCAAGCTTCGACACTGTGCATCGCATCGACCAGCACGGTGCGGTAACGACTTTTTATCGAGGGTTGGGACGCCCACAAGGACTTGCATTCGACGTGAACGGAAATTTGTACGTGGCAGCTTCGCTGGCCGGGCGTCGCGGCATCGTCAAAATCACGCCGAATGCCGAAGCTTCTCTGGCGGTCTCCGGACACAACCTCGTAGGTCTCGCCTTCGCGCCAGGGCGCTCGGTGATCTTAGCGACGACAGCTGCCGTTCATCGTCTGGCGTGGGATATTCAGGGATGGTCGCTGATCGGCGAGTAGTCCCCTGACCGTCTCCCGGCAACACCTTAGTTTCTGCATAGCTGGCATGCGAGCACATTGCCCCTCAAGCGTAATGCGCGCAATAGCATCGTTTACACTGCTAGCGTGAATGCGGAGATCATCGCGATTGGCTCGGAGTTGCTGACTCCGTTCCGCCAAGACACAAATTCGCTGTACCTCACGGAAAAACTAAATCAGCTCGGCGTCGCGGTGAGGTTCAAAACCGTTGTTGGCGATGACCGCTTGGACCTGGTGGCGACCGCGCAGCATGCGATGTTCCGGTCCGATGTCGTGATCTTCATGGGCGGTCTGGGCCCCACGGAAGATGATCTGACGCGCGAGGCAGTGGCTGAGGCGCTCGGACTTGAGCTGACGCGTGACCCCGAAGTCCTCCAGAAACTGGAAGAACGGTTCGCATCCTTTGGCCGGAAGATGACGGCCAACAACGCGAAGCAGGCGGATGTGATAGCCGGAGCCGTGGTCCTGCCCAACCGCAACGGGACCGCCCCCGGACAGTGGATCAGTGGGCGATATGAAGGCCGTGAGCGGATTGTGATCTTGCTGCCCGGGCCTCCGTGGGAGTTGAAACCGCTGTTTGACGAACTCTGTTACGAGCGGCTGCGGGCCAAGCTACCGCCGGCGTACATCGCGACGCGCGTGCTTAAAGTCGCAATGCTCGGCGAGTCGGCGGTCGATGCCCGCGTCTCGCCCATCTACAAGCGGTACACCGACATCCAAACCACTATTCTCGCCGGCGCGGGCGACGTGACGTTCAATCTTTTCAAGCAAGGCGATTCCCCCGAAGAAGCTGAGGCCCGGGTCGAGGAACTAGCGGGCCTAATCGAGGATGAGCTCGGCGATGCGCTTTACTCGTCGAAGGGGGAAACCCTCGAGCAGATCGTCGGTTACTACCTGCAAATGCGGAATGCGACCTTGGCGGTCGCTGAGTCGTGCACAGGAGGAATGATCGGCGCTCGGATCACATCGGTACCGGGGAGCTCGCGCTATTTCCTGGGAGGAGCGATCGTCTATTCGAACAAGTTGAAGATGGCCTTTGCCGGCGTCCCGGAAAGCGTGCTCGCGAAACATGGCGCGGTAAGCAGCGAAGCAGCCGCCGCCATGGCAGAGGGTATTCGCGAAGAAACCGGAGCCACGCTCGGTTTGGCGGTCACGGGGGTCGCCGGACCAGGCGGAGGCACGGCCGAGAAGCCGGTCGGACTCGTGTTTCTCGCGGTCAACGGCGAACGCGGAACCGAAGCCGTCGAGCGTCGTTTCCCCGGGGACCGCCATCGCGTCCAGATGTTCGCCTCGCAACAAGGGCTGGATTTGGTCAGAAGAGTTTTGATGTAGCGTCGCGGGTCACAAGCGACTCTCGGCGAGTCTCAAGCTCTGGCATTCAGCACTTTGGCTCTTTCGCTTATCGCTCGGAACCCCTGGCATTTCATCATGCGACTCTTCGTTGCACTCGACATTGACGAAGCAATTCGCGGCCGGATTGAGAATTTTGTAGCCGGCGTCCGCGGATTTGCGCCCGAAGCCCGCTGGGTACGAGCGGAGTCGCTGCACGTTACCCTCAAGTTCATCGGCGAGGAACCCGGGGAACACCTTGACGCCATACAAGGCGCTCTCGCCACTGTGCGGATCCCGGCGATCGATCTATCATTTCGCGGCTCGGGATTTTTCCCGAGCGCGACAAACGCGCGAGTGTTCTGGGTTGGTATTCAGGCTGCTGACGTGCTGTCAAAGCTAGCGAGCGCCGTGGATCAGGCCCTTACATCGATCGGTATGTCGCCGGAGAAGCACGCGTACACGCCGCATTTGACCCTCGCTCGAGGTGCGGGCGCATCAGGCGCGCCACACCGTCGAAATGACGATCAAAAAAACGCTCGCTTTGCGAAGCTGCAAGAGAAACTGGCCTCGCTTCACGCCGAGTTTGGTACGATGACCGCCCGGGAATTCTTTCTGTATCAGAGCCAGCTTTCGCCGCAGGGGTCGCGCTACAGCAAGATTGCGCGTTTCGGTTTAGGCTGAATTCGAGCCCGGTAAAATCCCTACTGACACTCGTGGTCGAAAAACGCGTGACTCCATATATCACTACGGCGTTGGGAAGCTATCTGGCCGGGTCGATTCCGTTCGGATATTTGCTGGTCCGGATCTTTCGCGGAGAAGACATCCGCCAATCGGGCAGCGGAAACATCGGGGCGACCAACGTTTCGCGCAAATCGCCCGGACTGGGCGCGCTCACATTGCTGCTGGACGTGCTCAAAGGCTGGATTCCAGTTATTCTGGCATGCCGTGCCTTCCAGGGGGCAGAGGGTTATCAACTCGGCGCCGTGGCAGCATTTTCGGCGATCGTGGGGCACCTGTTCCCGGTGTGGCTGAAATTTCGGGGCGGTAAGGGCGTGGCTACCGGACTGGGTGCATGGCTCGGCTTCGCGCCTATGAGCGTGTTGGTGATGGTGGCCGTCTTCGCAGTCATGGTGGCGCTGTTCCGGTATATTTCGCTGGGATCCGTGACGGCGGCGGCGATTTTTCCCTTGGCGGCGCGTTGGCGTGGCGACGATCATGGCCTGCCGGTTGTGTTGGGCTGTATGGCGGCTTCTTCCCTGCTCATCATTCTGAAGCATCGCGCCAATCTTGCGCGCTTGATGGCGGGCACAGAAAACAAGTTTCGGTCGAAATCGAAATGAGCGACATCGCGATAATCGGGGCCGGTGCATGGGGTACGGCCTTGTCGATGGTCGCTGCCCGTCGTGGCGGTCACCGCGTACGGTTGTGGGCCTTCGAGCCTGAAGTATGCGAGTCGATTCAGGCTCGGCACGTGAACGAGAAATTTCTCGCCGGATTGACGATCCCCGAGGCGGTCGTGGTGACCAGTGACCTTGGCGCGGCGGTTAAGGGAGCGGAAATTATTGTCAGCGTCATGCCATCGCACCACTGCCGAGGCGTCTTTCGGGCTCTAGCGTCGCAGTTGAAACCCGCAATGTTATTCGTAAGCGCAACCAAAGGCATTGAAGAAGATTCCCTACTCCGGATGACGCAGGTGGTTTCCGCCACGATCGAAGCGGCAAGCGGCTTCCGTCCGAGGATTGCTGCACTCAGTGGGCCTTCCTTCGCGCGCGAAGTTGCGCGCGGCGATCCGACCGCAATCACCATCGCGTCGGACGACGAAAAAGTTGCGCAGACCATTCAAATCGCCTTGAGTGATCCGCGCTTTCGCATCTACACCAACAATGACGTAATTGGCGTCGAGTTAGGCGGAGCCCTCAAGAATGTGATCGCGATCGCGGCAGGTGTCTGCGATGGGCTGGGCCTGGGACACAATTCGGTTGCGGCGTTGATCACCCGGGGACTCGCCGAGATGACACGCTTGGTCGAGGCGTGCGGCGGAAAGCGCGAGACCATGGCTGGCTTGGCCGGCCTGGGCGACCTGGTGCTGACCTGCACCGGCGGACTGTCGCGCAATCGAAGCGTGGGCGAGCAACTCGGCAAGGGCAGGAAGTTGGCGGACATCATCGATGGCATGCACGGCATGGTCGCAGAAGGTGTGCCGACGACAAACGCTGCCGTTGGTCTGGCCCGTCACCAAGCTATCGAAATGCCGATCACAGAAAAGATGTGGGAAGTCTTGCACGAGGGCAAGCCTCCCGGCGAAGCCATGCATGAGCTGATGACGCGCAGCGCGAAAAGCGAGAGCTGACGCGAATTTGTAATTTCGTGATTTGGTGATTTTGAAATTGTGAGAGCTGTATTTTCTGACTTCTAATTTTTGAGTTCAAATTGCTGATTTCTGATTTTGAGCTTGCTTGCGCTATCCAGTAGCAGTGAATCGGCCGATGAGCGTCTCACTTTCTGTGAGACTTGCGCACTCCTTATCGAGTGTCTCGTATTCGGTCTGGTGAAGCGCGTGGAATTGGTCGTAATGGGCTTCGCTGGTCCAGTAATCGAGAGTTAAGTAGCGGGCGGGCCGGCGAAGATCGCGCCGCAGTTCGGTACGAACGAAGGCCGGGTCGCGCTCAAAAAGTGCAGCCCACGCCCCGGAAGAACTGTAGATTTCTTCGAAGCGCTTTTCGAGGCCGGATTTTACCTGGAACTCCCAAACCACCAGAAACACCGCTTTCGGCATAAATCACGCTTTCCGCTGCGCCTGCTGTTTCGTAGGGATCGGCTCTTGCTGGCGCGAAAATCAACACGTTACGCAATCGTCGCTGGCCGGTTTCGCGGCTTAGTAATGGTCTTTAGTAACCGTCCTAGACCCTCGGATTGGCCCGAACCAGTGCCACTCGCCCTTACACTTTAATCGAATCCAAGAAAGCGCACCGGCCCTCCCCTTACGGTGCCACAGGGCCACTTTTGACGCTGAAATTCGCGATTCCGAAGCGCATCCCCATTCTCTACGTCATTCTTGGCGTGCTGATCATCGTCAGCGTTGTGCCCATGTATTTTTATTCGACAAAGGTAGAGACGGAAAACCGCGATCGCCTCAAAACCAATGAACGACTCCTGCAGAACACGGTCACGCGCTCGCTTTCCGACGATATTTCTCAGCACGCCGCCTCGTTGCGGATGATGCTGTCCAACCTCTCGTCTGCGATTCAGATTGCTAGCGGAAGAGATATTAGCGGCGAACATGTTCAGGCGCCAGAATTGCGGGCCCTAGTCGAGAATTTCGTGTCCTCGACCGATGACATTGCCTACGCAACGCTTCTCAACTCGGATGCCAAGGGCATCTCCGCTGGACGCATTGCTCCAGATGCTTTCTTGCAGCGCGAACTCGAACGCGGATTCGCGGCAGCGCGCGACGGGCGCATGTACAACGGCCAGGCGCTGGTGGTGGGCAGCGGGAAATCCGCAAAGACCGTGGTGCTGGTGACCACGCCCGTAATGTACGGCGGAAAGTTTATCGGGATGCTGGGCGCGGTGGTCGATCTCAAATTCCTTATTCGCCTGCTGGAAGATGTGAGCCGCGAAGGCCTGACTCCGTATGTCGTGGATGCGCAAGGCCGGCTGGTCACGGCCGCGCGTCCCGATTACGCGACCGGCCAGGACATGAAGTACATCGAGATCGTACGCAACTTCGTGGATGAAGGCAACAAAGCGCAACTCGTGGCAACCAAGGAGTTCACCGCGGAGGAAAACAGCGAACGGGTAGACATGCTCGGCACTTACAGTCCGGTGCCCGCGTTCGACTGGGCCGTCGTAGTACAGAAACCCCAACTCGAAGCGTATCGCGGCGTCTACGAAATGCAGCATACAGGCCGGCTGCTCGCCATTCTCGCCGTCTTGTCGAGCGTCATGGTAAGTATCTATGCGGCACGCAGGATCACCAATCCACTTGAAGTCTTGACGGAATCAAGCCGCGCGATTGCCAAGGGAGATTTTTCGCGTCGCGTGGAACTGGCCAGCCGGACCGAGATTGGCGAACTGGCAACCACGTTTAACTCGATGTCTCAGGAACTGGAACGTTACGTCGACGACCTGAAGCGCGCCGCCGAAGAAAACCACGAGTTGTTTCTTGGATCGATCCAGATGCTTGCCGGAGCCGTCGACGAAAAAGATCCCTATACGCGCGGGCACTCGGACCGGGTCACCCGCTACTCGATGCAGATCGCGCGAGAGATGCAGCTCGACGACGATTTTCTGGCTATCCTGCGTATCTCCGCGCAACTGCACGATGTCGGCAAGATCGGCATCGAGGACCACATCCTGAAAAAACCCGGAGCCCTGACCCCGGAAGAGTTCGAAGTCATGAAGACCCATACCACCAAAGGCGCGAACCTTTTGCGCCCGGTCACGCAACTCAAAGACATGCTGCCCGGCATCGAACTGCACCATGAGTCGCTCGATGGCCGCGGGTATCCTTACGGCCTCAAGGGCGATGAGATTCCATTGTTGGCCCGGGTAATTTCGGTGGCAGATACCTTCGATGCGCTGACCACGAACCGTCCGTACCAGCGCGCCTTCGAACCCAAAGAGGCGTTGAAGATCATTCATTCTTTGGCTGGAAAGCGACTTGATCCTAAAGCCGTCGATGCCTTGACCGCGGTGTATGACCGAGGAGAGATCCGCGTACAACGTTTGCGCACGGTCGCCGTCCAGACCCCAAAGCCGACTCCGCCTGCTGCTGAGGAACCCGCGGCTTCGTCGGAACCCACCACTTCGTCGGCGCCCGCGACGACTGCTCCTGCACCTGCCGAACCCGCCGAAGCTAACGCCGCTGCGGCTGGGGCATCCACTGTCCGACAGGGCCCGGCGTCGGGCGAAACCGTTGTACAGACAACGCGCTTCTAGCGCTCTCGCACAGTCACAGATCTCAATTACTACCTACGCTCTCATTACTGCCCTCAGGCCGAGCTGGGTTCGCACTTCCCTGCGTTCTGGCCGCTATAATTGAAAGGATTCCAGTTTTTAAGCTCACATATGATTCAGACCCTTTTTGGCAGTCTCGAGGAAGAGAAAAAGCCGAGCTTCTTAGATCGAATGAAGGAGGCTGTCTCGCGAACGCGCGAGAACCTGGCCGAGCGCATCGAAGAAGCGGTTTCGTTCAGCAAAGAAATCGATCGCAATACCCTCGATGGCCTTGAAGCGACGCTGATTGGCGCGGACCTGGGTACTGCCACCACACAGGAAGTCCTGGGTAAGCTCCGCGAAAAAGCCGACCGGAAACAGATTCAAGACGTCGAAGAGTTAAAGCGCTTGTTGAAGGAAGAGCTGCTTGGCATTCTGACGAAGGCGCAAGCGCAACCTGCAAATCAGGTGGAAAACGGCCCAGAGGTCATCCTGGTTGTCGGGGTGAACGGGACCGGCAAAACCACCACGATCGGCAAGCTCGCGGGCGTTCTTCGCGGCCAGGGCAAGACCGTACTGCTTGCGGCAGCTGATACGTTTCGTGCGGCGGCCATTGAGCAGTTGGAAGTTTGGGGCCAGCGCACCGGCACTGAGGTGATCAAGACCAAGGCGGGCGGAGACCCAGCAGCGGTACTCTTCGATGCGTTACAGGCAGCGGTAGCTCGAAAGACCGATTATGTGATCGTCGACACGGCCGGGCGTTTGCACACCAAAGCGAACCTGATGTCGGAACTCGAGAAAATGCGCCGCACCGCCCAGCGCATCCTCCCAGGTGCGCCGCACGAAACATTACTGGTGATGGACGCAACCACCGGGCAGAACGGGTTGCAGCAGGCGAAGCTGTTTACCGAGTCGGCGGGAGTTACGGGAATCGTGCTCACCAAACTTGACGGCACGGCAAAGGGCGGAGTGGTAGTCGCGATCAGCCGCGAAATGGGCGTGCCAGTACGCTATGTCGGAGTTGGCGAAAAAGCAGGCGATCTTCTACCCTTCGATGCCAAGGAATTTGTCGATTCACTATTCGCAGCGTAAACGCTGCCGGGCCACGCAATGTCCAACCACGTAACAGACGAAGGTTTTCTGCAGCGGGCTTTAGAGCTGGCACGGCGTGGCATCGGCCTCACTTCCCCCAACCCAAATGTCGGCGCCGTAATTGTTGCGGATCAGGACGGACATAAGCAAATCGTTGGCGAAGGCTTTCACATTTATGACGGCGTCAAGCACGCCGAGGTGCTGGCGATCGAGCAAGCCGGGGAGCGCGCGCGAGGAGCCACGTTGTATCTGAATCTCGAACCGTGCTCGCACCGGGGGCGCACGGCGCCGTGCGCCGATGCGGTCATTGCCGCTGGCATTCGGCGAGTGGTGGCCTGCATGGCCGATCCGAATCCGCTGGTCAGCGGCAAGGGCTTCGAAAAACTGCGTGCGGCCGGGATCGCTGTCGCATCGGGATTCCTGCAGGAAGAAGCGCAGCATTTGAATGAGGCGTTCGCAAAATACATCCGGCAAGCGACACCGCTAGTTACCCTGAAAGCAGCAATGACGCTGGACGGCAAGATCGCTCCGCCGCCGAGCGGATCAACCAGCGCCACCGCGCTGGGCGGTGGTGGGGTCACCGGCGGTTGGATCACCAGCGAAGTGGCGCGCGCACACGTGCAGCAACTGCGCCATCAGAATGACGCGATTATGGTAGGGGTGGGTACCATCATCGCCGACGATCCTCTGCTCACCGATCGCAGCGGCTTGCCCCGGCGCCGGAAGCTGCTGCGCGTGATTGTCGATTCCCGGCTACGCCTCTCGCTCGACTCTCGCTTGGCCAAGACTGCGGAGAATGACGTCCTGGTCATCTGCTCCTTCGCCGAAGAAAACAAGAAGCAATTGCTGATCGAGCATGGTATCCAGGTCGAACAACTCCCGCCTTCCTCGCCCGATGGCCGCCCCGATATGGCGGCAATGACGCGATTACTCGGTAAGATGCAGATCACGAGCTTGCTGATCGAAGGTGGCGCTATGGTGAATTGGGCAGCACTGGCGGCGGGCATCGTCGACAAAGTGTTTCTGTACTACGCACCCAAGATTCTGGCGGGGACAGGATCGATTCCATTTGCCGCAGGCGGCGGCTTCAGCCGCATGAGCGAGGCGGCCTATGTGAAAGCGATCAAGTTGCACCGCTTTGGAGAAGACTTCGCAGTGGAAGGGTATTTGCACGATCCGTACGGATCGATGTAACACCGCCGCTCAGTCTGCGGCCTGAGGAGTGTTGCGATGTTTACCGGGATTGTCGAGGAAATCGGCGAAGTCACGCGAATCGAGCAGCAGGGCGAGAATCGGCGCATCACCATCGCAGCGAAGCACACGCCGAAACACTTGGAGATGGGCGCGAGTGTGGCAGTGAGCGGCGTTTGCTTGACCGCGGTCGAGATCCAGCCAAGTTCGTTTTGCGCCGATCTTGCCCCCGAAACCTGGGTGCGCACGTCGTTTTCGCGCATGCACGAAGGCGCGCTCGTGAATCTGGAACTGCCTATGAAAGCCGACGGCCGTTTTGGCGGCCACATCGTCCAGGGTCACGTCGACGGTGTGGGCAAACTGGTCGCGTTTGAGCGCATCCAGGACTCGGACAACTGGTGGCTACACATCGAAATTCCACACGAAGTCGAAAAATACACGGTTTTCAAGGGCTCGATCTGCATCGAAGGCATCAGTCTGACGGTCGCAAAGCTTGAAAAGCAGCGCTGCACCATCGCCATAATCCCTCACACGGTGGAGATGACGAACCTCAAATCGCTGAAACCGGCTGATCCGGTAAACCTGGAGGCCGACCTGATCGCAAAGTATGTGGAGAAGATGATAAAGGGCGACAGCGGATCTTCTTTGACGGTCGAAGAACTGGTCGGCAAAGGCTTCTAACTACGCGCCAGCTCCCTTGTCGTTCTACTTGCAAAGTTTTTCGTATATGCCTTGACACGTATATGCTGTATAGAGTATATACGTGCCATGGAATCCGTTTTCGAGATTATCGCGGAGCCGAACCGGCGCGCGATCTTGAGCCTTCTGCTCTTGTCCGAGCAATCCGTAGGAGAACTTGAGCGCCAACTGCATATGCCCCAGCCAGCCGTCTCTAAGCATCTCCGGGTGCTGCGGGAGGCCGGCTTCGTCGAATCCACCGTCGATGCCCAGCGCCGCCTCTACCGGCTTAAACCGAAACCGCTGAAAGAGGTCGATGACTGGCTTGCTCCCTTCCGCCGTTTCTGGTCTGCACACGTGGATGCGCTTGAGCGCTATCTCGACCGCATCGACCCGCCTCCACCAAGCAACCAGAGATCCAATCAAAAGCAGCGCGAGCCAAGACGCGCACGCAGTCAAGGAGATGCGAAATGAAGATCAAGCTGACCAGTGTTTACGTCGACGATCAGAACAAAGCCCTCCGCTTCTATACCGAAGTGCTGGGTTTCGTTAAGAAATCCGATTTCAGCCAAGGGCCGTACCGATGGCTTACTGTGGCGTCGGCCGAAGATCCCGACGGCACCGAAATGCAGCTGGCGCTCAATGACAATCCTGCGGCCAAGGCCTACCAGCAGGCGATTTTTCAACAGGGTCAGCCCGCCATCATGTTCTTCACCGACGACATCAAGGGCGACTACCAGCGGATTACCAGCCGCGGCGTCGAGTTTGCCATGCCGCCAACCGATGTGACCGGGTCCACCATCGCCAGACTGAACGATACTTGCGGCAATCTCGTCCAACTCACGCAGTTGGCACGTTGGTAGCTGTAGAGAAGCGTCGTTGAAGGAGACAACGATGAACGAGCCGTTGCAATACACGCCGAGTCCAGCGACCGGCGCACGCGTCGAGAAAGGCGAGGATAAGTGGACGTTGATTCTCGTCCGCGAACTGCGCCACTCCCCGAATAAGGTCTGGGAGGCGCTGACAGATCCGATGCATCTGCGCGAGTGGGCTCCCTTCGTTGTCGACAGCAGCTTGAGTAGCGTTGGAACAGTCAATCTCACGTGGGTGGGCAATCCGCAAATGCAACCAACCCGAGTGACGCGTGCTGAAGCTCCCCGCTTTCTCGAGTATGGGGACATGCGCTGGGAACTCGAACCGCACGACGGCGGCACGCGTGTCACGCTGTGGCACAAGATCGATCACCGCTTCATCACCTGGGGCGCTGCGGGCTGGCACATTAGCTTCGAGGTTCTCGACCGCTTGCTCGCCCGAGATCCACTCGGACGCATCGCAGGCGCCGACGTTATGAAGTTCGAAGGCTGGCAGCGCTTGACGATCGAGTATGCGCGGCTGTTCGGGATAGAGACACACAATCGGGAACCCAAAACAGATCAATAGTGTCAAAACCAAAATCTTTGCGAGTGTGAAACGTTATGGCGAAAACAACTCTCTCTAAAAAGCAGTGGGACGAGATCTGTAGCACGTTGAAAGCGCGGTTCGAGAAGAACATGAACCGCCACAAAGGTCTGACGTGGACTGCGGTTCAGCAGCGGCTCGATGTGAAACCCGAAAAGCTGTGGTCTCTTCACGAGATGGAGCGAACCGGCGGCGAGCCGGACGTGGTCGGGCACGACAAGAAGACCGGCGAATTCGTTTTTTATGATTGCGCTGCGGAAAGTCCGAAGGATCGCCGAAGTCTGTGCTATGACCGCGAAGCGCTCGACTCGCGCAAAGAGAACAAGCCCAAAGGCAGCGCGGCCGAGATGGCTGACACCATGGGCGTCGAGATCCTGACCGAAGAGCAGTACCGCGAACTGCAAACGCTCGGAGGCTTCGATCTGAAAACTTCGAGCTGGGTAAAGACGCCGGCAAACATCCGCAAGCTGGGCGGCGCGCTTTTCTGCGATCGCCGCTTCGATACGGTTTTCACCTATCACAACGGCGCAGAGTCGTATTACGCGGCGCGCGGATTCCGCAGCGAGTTGCGCGTGTAAGTAGCATCAGTTCCGACTTCGACCAAAAATCCGCTCGAAACTCCCACCCATGAAGCCGCTTCGAGGACGTTGTCTGGTACCCCCTCCCCCCCTCCCCTGAATCTCTCGAATCAGCGGGTTAGCAAGAAAATGTCGCAAGATCTATGGTTTCAAACAAGTTAATCGTCGAAATCTTGCTAACAAAGGACTTAAAGCCGGTTACGGCGCGCTGAAACCGACACCGCCGACGAGTTAGTTTCGCTCATCGACTAGTTCGGCGCCAGGTTAACGGTCACACTCCCAGTGTTGCGAATGAACCCCGGGCGGCGACTTCGTCCTCGCGGGAGAGGATCGGTTCGTCGTCTCCCACAAACGCACGTTCCGAACACCACTCGCCAAACCATTCCCCGCGCTGCGCAGCCTCTTGACGCAATTGCTCGGGCGAAGAGAATGTAGCGACTAAAGGGGAAGATTGCATGAGCCATCTTCAGATTCTGTTGTGGCCGTGCGTGGGCGCATACGGCGTGCACGTGCTCGAGGAGTTTGTCTTCGACTGGCGGAATTGGGCGCAGCACGTGCTGCATCTGCCCGTGCGATGGGAACGACTTCTACATCACGAACGCCCTGGTGGTTGTGGTTGGAGTGGTGGCCGTCGAGATCGCGCCGGAATATCCTGCGGTGGCGCTCGGATTCCCTGCCCTCATGCTGATTAACGGAACGTGCATGCACGTCTTTCCATTCATCCTGAAGCGCGGACGGTTCTCGCCTGGGCTGATCACGGCGGAGCTTCTCTTCTGGCCGTTAGGCTATTTCACGGTGATGGCCGCGCAGCTCGATGCGCGCACGGTGGTGATGGCGTTCGTAGTGGGCGGAGCTTTGCTGGCCACGCCGATTGGGTTTCTTGTACAGAAGCAGAGGAGCTATTTTGACCAGACGCGGCTGGGGTAGCGGGATGAAAGGGACGGGTTAGTCTCGGAAAATTCGTTAGGGCGCTGAGGGCAATTCGAGGTCCCAGGTTAGCGGCAAAGAACGCCGCGAACGAGGTCCACCGAAGTGTTCGTTAGAGCCTCAGATGTCGTTTTAAATTCCCAGAGTTGGAAGTGCGCCAACTCTGGGCCACCTATCCTGCGCACTGCGGCCCCCTCCTCACGCGCCAATCCCGCCGCAGTGATAAATTGTGGGCGCATTCGCTTCCAGTTATTACCTGCAATTCAATCGCCTGCTGCATCCGGAGAACGCGCCACGATGAATCGAAGAGAGTTTCTGAAAGCCTCCGCGGGAGCATCGTTTCTACCGCTTTTGCCGAAACAGCAAATCGCGCGACTGGCGACGCGCCGGGTAGGGCCGTCGGATGCGGGCTGGCCTTCTGAAGCGGCATGGAAGCATCTCAACGACGACGTGGGCGGCAACCTCATGCGCGTCGACTTCCCGTTGCAACCTTGCCTCTCTTCCTCGCCCGGCGCGGACTGCAAGGCGGTCTTCACCGACCTGAAGAACCCGTTCTACATCGGCGAGACGCCCGGGCTGACGCAGACTCTGGGCTGGGTCGATGGCTGGACCACCAAGCCGAGCGTCTATGCGGTCGCGGCCCGCAACGGCGAAGACGTCGCGGCGGCCGTCAAGTTTGCCCGAGAACACAACCTTCGCCTGGCCGTCAAAGGGGGCGGGCACAGCTATCAAGGCACGTCGAACGCGCCCGATTCCCTGCTGATCTGGACGCGGCACATGCACGACATCGCGATCCAAGCTGACTTCGTGCCGCAAGGCTGCCAGGGAAGGCAGGCGCCGCAGCGCGCGGTCACGCTGGGTTCGGGCGCGATCTGGTTGCAAGCCTACGACGCGGTGACCACGAAAGCCGGCGCGTATGTGCAGGGCGGCGGGTGCACCACGGTCGGTGTGGCGGGTCTCATTCAGAGTGGAGGTTTCGGCAGCTTCTCGAAGCATTACGGTATGGCGGCGGCTGGCCTGCTCGAAGCCGAAGTCGCAACCGCCGACGGAAGGGTGCGCACCGCGAATGCCTGCACGAATCCGGATTTGTTCTGGGCGTTGAAGGGCGGCGGCGGTGGAACGTTTGGCGTGGTCAGCAAGGTGACGCTGCGTGTGCGCGAGATTCCGGAGTTTGGCGGCGGCGCGCACTTCACGGTGAAAGCGGCGTCCGATGATGCGTATCGACGGCTGGTGCGGCAGTTTATCGGCTTCTATCGGGACGCGCTCTTCAACGAGCACTTCGGCGAGCAGGCGCACTTCAAGCCCGAGAACGAGCTCGAGATCAGCATGGTGCACTGGGGCCTCGACACCGAGCAGGCGAAGAAAACCTGGCAGCCGTTCCTCGACTGGGTCGGGCAGTTTCCGAGCGCGTACACGGTGCAGCCGGGCACGGTGATTGGCAGCCTGCCGTTCCGCTACTGGTGGAATCCGGATTGGCATCGCGAGCATCACATCGATGTGTTCAAGTCGGACTTCCGTCCGGGGGCGAGTGCGGGCAACGTCTGGTGGAATGGCGACGCAGGACAGGTGGGCTGGGTGATCTGGGGATTCGAGTCGCTATGGATGCCGGCGGCGGCGCTGCTGCAGGACGATTCGCAGGAAAAACTGGCGAATGCCTTGTTTGCGGCTTCGCGAAAGCACGAGGTCGAGCTGCACTTTAACAAAGGGCTCGCCGGAGCTCCGGCGGAAGCGATCGCGGCGGCGAAGGAGACGGCCATGAATCCGGCGGTGTGCGATGCCTTCGCGCTGGCCATCATCGCAGACGGCCAGGGGCCGGCGTATCCGGGAATTGCCGGACACGAGCCGGACGTCGTCGAGGGCCGAACGGCGCGAACGGCGGTGCGCGACGCGATGAACGCGCTGCGCGCGGTCGCGGGCAATGGCGGGGCGTACGTTTCGGAAGCGAATTACTTCGATTCGGACTTTCAACATCTTTACTGGGGCGGGAACGGCGGGCGGCTGGCGGAGATCAAGAAGAAATACGATCCCGAGGGCCTGTTCATCGTGCACAACGGAATTGGCTCCGAGCAGTGGAGCAACGACGGCTTCACGAAGCTCTGAGCCAGACCGGACGAGTTGCGATGCGCGCCGAAAAAAATCAGAGCCCGCGATAGACGGCGGTGAAAGTTTGGCTTGCGTTTGCCTTGATAGTTACGTTCCATAGCAGCATGATTGAACCATCGCCAGTGAACGGCAGCGGCGACTGATAGTTCTCATAGGGATTGCAGGGCGGCGGTCCGTAATTGACGTTCTGAATCAGCGCCGACACAAAACCGTGGTTTATCTGCGAGTGACTGCTTAACATCAAGCCCTGGCCCCAGGGCCACTGTCCAGTCGCTGTAAGAGCGGTGGTGTTGAAGTCGTTGGCGGTGACCACGGAAATATCCACATTGGCCGCGCGCACGAAGTTGACTTGGCGGGCGGTGGTAGTGAGGTTCTTCAACTTCATGTTCATGGTGACGTAGCCGGTAGCGCTGGCGGTGGCATTTGTGTTGACGATGGTCTGCGTGAGCTGCCAGTTGCCGTCGGTGGAAGTGCGGGTAACGGTGATGGTGTTGCCGCTTTGCGTGAACTTCGAGGCATTCAGGTTGTTGTTCCAGACACCGTAGTCAAGGTACGGCGTGACGGTAGCCACGTCGCAGAAGCCGTAGCCTTCGTAGTCCACCGCGGCGTTTTGGTTGAGCAGCGCCTGTCCGCTCAGGGCAAACTTCGAAATATTTCCGTTTACAGTCACGCAGAGCTGGGTTTCGAGCCAGCCGATGCCACTCGAAAATGAAGCCTGACAGGTGGTGGTGGCGGCGTCCGTTTCGGCGTCGATGACGATGCGTTTGGGCGCGGCGTCCTGAGCGGTGGCGAAAGAAGCGAGGGTCAGCGCTGCGGCGAGCAGCGTAAAATGCTGCAAAATTCGACGATGCATCTCAGTCTCCTAAACACGCCCCAATGAAGTTAGGCCGGGACGGGAGAGACGACCGGCCAGAATTGGCGGGGAGTGTGGCCGAGGCAGGGGAATAAATCAATAGCCGAGTCCTTAGCGTGTTCTTATATTTCTGTTAGCAGTCATCTGGTTGATCCTAAAGGTATAGGAGGGGGATCGACAGGACAATCTGCGTAGCCGGGGCTTTCGCTCGAGAGGGCGAGAGTCGATCGCCCCGCCTTGGAGCAGTCAGGGTTGGGCAGTTAGTGCGGTTTTCTTCATCCAGATCGACCAGGTCACGGGGCCGATGGCTTCATCGTCGAAGGGCATGCCCGCGGCTTTCAGCGCCAGCTTGATTTGGCCGTGATGGTAGCCCTCGTGCCAGATCATGTGCTGTAGAAAGAGCATGGGATGGTCGTAGTGCTGGTCCATCGGCTTCCCGGATTCGATTCTTCCCTGGACCGCGTCGCGAACAACCTGAGCGCTTTCGTTGAGGTGTCGTTCGAGGAGGTCGGGGTCGTGCTCGGAGGCCCATTCGTCTTTAGGAACTTCGACGGCGAATTCGGGAGCGTCTTCAGAGACGAAGACCAGGCGCACGTAATGAATGTGCATGAAGAGTTCAGAAATAGTGGGGCTATCTTTGGTGGCGCGGATGTCGAGGCTGCCTTCAGGCAGAGCGCGCAGCAGGTTCACGAGGATGGCATTGCTGCGGTCCCAGGAATCGAGAAGAGCGGCGAGTAGTGGATTGTTGGAGGATCTCGACATTTTGCGGACCTCAGCGGCACGAGATTGTAAGGATCGAGTGTAGAGGATTCGAGCATCAGGCTAGGGCGAATGATTAAGGAGCTGGCGGCGTCGCTGAAGCGATGCGCTCATACAAAGACGTCCTGTAACGGCACTAAGCTGGGAACGGCTCCGACGCTCCCAGGTTAGCGGCAATAAACGCCGCGAAGCTGGGGCACCATCGCAGCTCGCGCCTCACTTCGCTGAGAATGACAATTCATCGGAGTGCTTACGCCTCGATCGTGAGCGTATCGAGTTGCAGGAACTCCTGGATGATGGGGTGGTCGCTCTTTTCCATGTCGGAGTAAGGGCCGAAAAAGATGGCTTTCGCTTCATAGAGAAAGACGACGCGATCGGCAAGTTTCTTGGCCAGGCGCATGTCGTGCGTGACGACGACGCTGGTGAGGTGGAGCTGGATCTTGAGGCGCTTGATGAGATCGCCGAGGAGCTGCGCCATGAGCGGATCGACCATGGTGGTGGGCTCGTCGTAGAGGATGCACTCAGGCTGAGCGGCGAGGGCGCGGGCGATGGCGACCGAACGCTTCATTCCTGTCGATAGATCGGAAGGCAGCAGGTCACGCATGTGGGCAACGCCGACCATTTCGAGCAGGCCGTCGATGATCTGAAAGATTTGATCTTCGCTGAGATCGCCGCGTTCACGTAATGGGAAGGCGATGTTTTCGCCGACCGTGAGCGAGTCGAAGAGGGCACCATTCTGAAAGACCATAGTGACTTTCTTGCGGATGGGTTCCATTTGCTCTTCGGTGAAGTCGGTGATGTCTTCGCGGGCGACGATGACACGACCGGAATCGGGTTTCAAGAAGCCCATGATGTGATGCAGAGAGACGGATTTACCCACGCCGCTGCGGCCGAGAATGCAAACCGTTTCTCCGGCGAGCACGTCGAAGCTGACCTTGTCGAGAACGCAGCGATCGCCGAAAGACTTCGAGACCTCTTTGAAGTCGATGTAGGGCGAGTCGGGAGCTTCGTCCACTTTCTTGTCGAGGCTCTTGCTTTCGGACACGCGGTTTTGATCGATCCTGGATTCGTCAGCCATCGGCTTCAGCACTGAATTGTTTGCGGGTCAGCGATCCCTTTCGCTTTGAGCACCAGCGTTCTCTCTTTTTACCAGAGTGGCACGCTCGAATTCTTCCGGAGTATTCAGATTGCAAAAAATCTGCGGCGAGAAATTGTGAGCGGCGAACTCGGGCTCGTCGACGGACCGGAGATTGATTTGGGAAAAAAGATCGTCGATGCGGTAACGGCCGGAGCGGAGGGCCGACTGCGCGACTTGGGCGAATTCTTTGCGGTAGATAGCGCACAGCGGTTGCCAGCGATTCCCGGCGCGAGGAATGGTGACCGGGGCGTCCGAAGCCCGAGCCTGGTCGAGCAGATAGCACAGGAATTCAGGCTCGAGGAAAGGCATGTCCACTGCAACAATGAGATTCAATGGACGATTCGAGGCTTCGAGCGCGGCATGAATGCCGCCGAGCGGCCCGCAATTTGAGAACTGGTCGTCGATGGTGGGAGCGAAATTGCTGAAACGCGCGGCGGAACCAACGATGCGCACGTCGGGAATGACCGGTCGCACGGCGGTGAGGACACGATCGAGCAGCGTGCTTCCGGCGAAGGATAAAAAGGCTTTATCCCGGCCCATGCGCGAGCTTGTGCCACCCGCCAGAATAAATGCGGACGCGTCATGCATGGCCGGATCATATCAATTCCGGGCGAAGGAGAGATGCGTCGATGCGGGCGGCTCGCAGCCGGTTTTCGGGCTCCGAACTGGCAAGGGTTCCTCCGACGTAAGGCTTTCATGACACGAAAGTAACCTACCCAAGAAGGGGAGGTGGCCTCATGATGGAGCTTCCCGGGAGGCTCCTGCCGGAAGTTGCTATGCCACAGAAATTAATGGACGTTCTTATGCTGGGTCGTTGTTCGCATGAGTTTTCCTGGCCGCGTCGGGCTGCCGATGGCCACTACTACCAGGTGTGCCTTTTGTGCGCTTCAGAATACAAGTATGACTGGGCGACGATGCGGCGAACCGAGCGCGTGGCCCAGGAAACCGTGGACTCCGGCAGCACACGACGCAGGAGCCGGGAGAAGAAACCATCCTGGGTTCCGCGTGCACGACGGCTAAAGCTGGATATTCCACTCCGCTATCGGGTGAAGAATCTGAATACCTGGTCGGATGGCGTGATTCAAAATATCAGCCAGTCAGGCGTGTTGTTTCAAGGATCGACCGAGCTACCGATCAACGCATTGATCGAGATGGTGTTCGAGATGCCAGAAGAAATCTCGGGTCAGAAAAACAGTAATGTTCTCTGCCAGGGACGGATCATTCGAGCGAAAAACACTCGCCCGTCGGCCGATGGTGAGACCACGGGGCTCGCAGCGTCTATACTGGATTACAAGTTCCTGCACCAAAACTGAAGGCGCGAGCGAAAGCGCCAGATGACCGACGGGACCGGGCCCGGCTCGCGGAAGACTTGATTCTGACCTCTCAGATTTGCCTTCTGAGGCAACCTTCTTGCATCTAAACTAGATACAAGCATTGATCAAAATTCAGTCAGGAGTGGGACATGCGAGCGAGGATTCTTTGTTCCGCGCTTTTGGCGGTGTGCCTGATCGCCGCAGGATGCTCGAAGGCTCCGACCGACGCGCAACTGGCGAGTCAGGTTCAGGAAAAGTTCAGCCAGGATTCCGGGCTGCAGGGGAAGCAACTCTCGGCGCAAGCGGCGAATGGGGTCGTGACGCTGGCGGGAACCGTCGAGAACGATGCCCAGCGGGATGCCGCGGCACGATATGCGTCGAGCACACTGGGCGTCAAAGAAGTCGTCAACAACTTAGTCGTGACTCCTCCGGCGCCGCCGCCCGTCGCGCAGGAAGCACCTCCGCCGCCACCGGTGGAAGAGCCGAAGCCAGCTCCGCCGGTCAAGAAACAGGTGGTCCGGAAGAAGAAGCCTGAGGCTACGGAGATGGCCGCAGGGGGAGCAGCAACGGCGGCTACGGCCGCAGCCATGCAGGATCATCAACCCGCCGCGCCGGTAGCTCCGCCGGTGCAAGCGGCGCCGCCACCGCCTCCGCCTCCGCAGAAGGTGACGATCCCTTCCGGTACGGCGCTGGCAGTACGTCTGGTAGATCCAATCGATACCGAGAAGAATCAGCCCGGTGAAACATTTCGTGCGTCTTTGAGTTCTCCGCTGTCGGTGGAAGGCAACATTGTGATTCCGGCAGGCTATGACGTGGAAGGCCATATCGTGGATGTGAAGAGCGCAGGCAAGTTTGCCGGGCAGTCGCTGCTGATCCTGCAACTCGACCGCATCGCGGTAGCTGACAAGTCGTACAGCATCACCACGGATCAGTACAAGCGCGAGGGCAGTTCCCGCGGCAAGAACACTGCGGAGAAAGTCGGCGCCGGGGCTGCGATCGGGGCGATCATCGGGGGCATTGCTGGAGGGGGCAAGGGAGCAGGTATTGGCGCAGCCGCAGGCGGTGGGCTTGGTGGCGGCGTGCAGGCGGCTACCAAGGGACAACAGATCAAGTTGCCCTCCGAGACCATTCTGAACTTCACGCTGCAAGGGCCGCTGACGGTGATTCCAGCTGGCAATAAGAATGCCGATCGGCAGAAGATGGATTCTTCATCGCAGTAGTATCTGTTCGTTTGGTTGAAGGCACGAGCACGACTCGTGCCTTTTCGTTTTGCCCCGCTTCTCTTGCGCTTTAATCGAGATTGCCCGGCCCGGCGAACTGTGTTTCCATAACAGACTCTTCCCCATGCCTTCGATTACGGCTCTTCTCCACACGCAAAATGATGAAGCCCAAATCGGCCGGGCACTGGAAAGTTTGCGTTCTTGCGATGAACTGCTCGTCGTGGACCACCACTCCGTCGATGGGACGGTTCGAATCGCACGGCAATACGGCGCGGTCACACTTGCGGCGGAGTCGAATATCCAGGCATCGACAAAAGCATCGAGCGCATGGGTCCTATGCGTGCGCCCGTCGGAGGTAGTCAGCGAGGGCCTCGAAAGCAGTCTTTACGAATGGAAGCTTTACAGCGCTGGGGACGTGGAAAGGGTCCTCGCGGCGTCGGTCTTCATTTGCGAGGAAGCGCTGGAGGGATGGGGGGAACCTGTTCCAGAAACCCGGTTGGTGCGCCGGGAGTGGAAGGATTGGGTGGGCGGTTTTCCGCGTAAAGAGCGGGGCAGCATGTTGTTGCAAGGGGATTTGCTGCGCTTCCGCGATCGCTGAGTACGTTTTTCGTCACAAGCGATTGTGATGAGCCTCACCGAGGGCGGAGAGGTGCGCTCCTAGACTGGAAGGTGGCCACGACGCTGGCCTCTTCGTACCGCAGTCCTAGGAGGAAAGTATGATCGCACGCAAGACAATCTGGATGGCGGCCGTGGTCCTGTTCACGGTGCTGGGCGCGGTGGCCCAACAGACGCCATCGACTCAAATCAAGCATGTTCCACTCAAACCGACGAACGCGGCGTCGGGTACAGAGATGTACCTCAACTATTGCGCGGTGTGCCACGGGAAAGACGGCAAGGGCGACGGGCCAGCCGCACCGGCGCTAAAGGTTCCACCCACGGACTTGACAACATTGGCACAGAAAAATGGCGGCAAGTATCCTGGCCTCCATGTGACCAGCGTGATTCGCGGAGAGGGCGAACTGCCGGCGCATGGCAGCAAAGATATGCCCGTATGGGGATCGTTATTCTGGCGGATGAGCCAGGGACATGAGGCTGAAGTCCAGCAGCGCATTTCGAATTTGAATCAGTACATCGAGTCGCTGCAAGCAAAGTAGATTTTTTTAATGCGATGAGCGAGCGGATTTGGAGCCTGTTTTCAGCCGTTTCCAAATCCGCTCCCGGTTCGCCAAAGATATCCGATTGCGAACGCCCCTTCCGCCTGCTAAATTAATCCGCGAATAGCCCCTCCCTACTTTTGGGCATCTAAGGATGCACGAGCGGATTCGTGCGCAAAGCCCAAGGAAGCTTCACGATGAAATTAGAAGCTGGTACAGGTGCGGCTGGCCGGGGTGTGCGTGAGCTCTCAAATCCCCTGCGCTACGGGCTGGCAATCCTCTCTGTGGGCGGGGCACTGGCGGTATGGCTGGGAGTGCCGCTGCTGCACCATGATCCTTTCGCAATTTTTCTACTGGCGGTAGTCGCCTGCGCCCGGTTTCTGGGCGTCGGACCGGCGGTGCTGTGTGCCGGGTTGGCGATGGCGTCCATCGACTATGCGGCCTTCGAGCCGCGATTCAGCTTTGCTTCTTCGCCCGAGGACCTAGCGCGGCTGTGCGTGTTTCTCGGCATCTCCCTGCTCGCGGCCAGCGTGGCCCGCCAGCGCTCGGAGGCCGAAATTCAGGTCGAAGACATGCAGCGCAAGCTGGCGGCGATCGTGGAATCCTCCGACGACGCAATTTACAGTACGACGCTCGACGGGACCGTGTTGAGTTGGAACCGTGCGGCACAGCAACTTTACGGATACTCGGCGGAAGATGTCCTGGGAAAGCGCTGGACGCTGGCCATCCCGTCCGATCGAAACGACGAATTCCAATCCAGTTTCGAGAAACTCGCGCGCGGGCAGCCGGTGCCAAGTCATCGGACCGAGCGGTTGCGCAAAGATGGATCCAGGGTGCAGGTGTTGCTCTCGCTGTCTCCACTTCGAGACGAGAAGGGGCAGGTGGTGGGAGTTTCGTCCATTGCCCGCGATATCACCGCGCAACAGCAGGCCGAAGAAGCGCTGAGGCGCAACGAAAAGCTCGCGAATGCAGGCCGCCTCACCGCCGTCATCGCGCATGAAATCAATAATCCGCTCGAGGCAGTGACCAACCTGCTTTATCTGGCGCGGCAGGATCCGCGGCGTGCCGACCAGCACCTTCAGATGGCCGAACGCGAAGTGCAGCGCATCGCCGAGATCGTGCAGCACACGCTGGGCTTTGTGCGCGACATTGGCGAGTCCGCGCCGGTGAGCATTTCTTCGACCCTCGACGAAGTGGTGAGTCTGTATCTGCCACGACTGAATGCCAAGAACATTCAAACCGAGATCGAGTTTACCGACGACGATATGGTGCAAGGATTCGGCGGCGAATTGCGCCAGCTATTTTCAAACCTGATCGCGAATGCGATCGACGCTTTGCACGCGGGAGGGCGTCTGCGCGTACGAGTCACCCGGGCACATACGTGGAAGAACGATCGGGCCGCCGGGATCCGGATCATGGTGGCCGACAACGGATCGGGTATCCGATCGGAAGATGTCTCGCGGATTTTTGAACCCTTCTTCACCACCCACAAGAGCTCGGGTACGGGATTAGGCTTGTGGTTGAGCGAGGGGATCGTGCGAAAACACGGCGGCTGGATCCGGCTGCGCACCTGCACGCGAGAAGGACGCAGCGGGACCGCCTTTTCGGTGTTCTTACCGCAGGCGGTCGCGGCAGTGTCGAGCCCGGCGCAGCGCGTACCGGCATAGAGTTAAGCTGCTGCAAAATCAGGATGTTGTGAGCGCCATTCTCCGGTAGTACAAGGCCTTCGGTACTGCTTCGATCGACTAAACGTAACCGTATAATCGAGTTGCTTCGCAAACTCAGCGGCATTTCGGTACGGATACGCGTGGATCCATTTCTCGCAACCTCGATTTTCGCCTTCGGGCTGATCTTCGGTAGCTTCCTGAATGTTTGTATCTACAGGCTGCCGAGGGACTTGTCCGTTTCCGATCCGCCGCGTTCGGCTTGCCCGCATTGCCAGCATCGAATCGCCTTCTACGACAATATTCCCGTGCTGAGCTGGCTGATCTTGCGAGGAAAGTGTCGCAGCTGCGGCGCACCGATTTCAGTGCGTTATCTCTTGGTCGAATTGCTGACTGGCACATTGTTCCTGGCCTGCTACTGGCAGTTCGGCTTCACGCTCACAGCGCTGAAATACACAGTGTTCGGCTTCTTATTGCTCGGCCTGATCTTCACGGACGCGGAGACCAAGTTGCTGCCCGACAAGCTGACCTTACCGGGGCTGGCACTCGGCCTGATCTTCAGCCTGTTTGTGCCAGTGAACGATCTCGCCTCGCAGTTTCTTCCCGGGATCGTCAGCCTTCCGGTGAGTTCCGATATTTCGTTGACCATTCTGTCCTTCGTTGACTCCATTTTGGGCGCCGCTGTTGGCGCTTCGTTTTTGTACGGGGTCGGAGCGATTTATCTTCGCGCGCGTGGAATCGAAGGCATGGGATTCGGCGACGTAAAGTTGATGGCCATGATCGGAGCTTTTCTAGGTGTGAAGCTAACGATCTTCACGATTTTCACGGCCTCGATTGCCGGATCTTTGTTTGGGGTGAGCACGATGCTAGTGGTTTGGATCAAGCGCACGCGGCGCTTCGTTCAGCGCCAACACGCATCGTTCAGCCAGGCGCGCAACCGCGCGTGGCAATCGGTTCAGGCGTTCCGCTACTTCCAGATGCCGTTTGGCGTATTCCTGGGCAGCATGGCAATGCTGGCTTTCTTTGTGGGGAACCGCTTCATGCAGTGGTACTGGAGATTGTTGTGAGCCTCCTCAGCAACCCAATCGCGATACGCATGATCCTAGTGCTGTTTGCAGCCGGGTTTTCCTTCGCGATGGCGGTGATCATCATCCGGCGGATGCGCAAGAGCCTCTCAAACGAGACTAGCGCCATCCCGGCGACGCTCACCCTGGAACAACTGCCCCTGCAGACTTATAACGCCGTCATCCAGCAACTGAAGCAGCAGAAACACGAGTTGTTGGCCCAGCAACAAGAGGATCATCGGCGGGCACGCAATTCTGAGAACGTAAGCGCAGCAATTCTCTCGAACTTGTCGAGCGGCGTCGTCTTCTTTGGCTCGAACGGACTGGCGCGGCAGGCAAACCCGGCTGCCAAAAGCATTCTGGGCATCGGTTCGCTTGCCGGCATGGATACGGCTTCTTTGTTTCGTGGCGCCGTCCTAGTAGGAGCACCTGCCGGAAAGCCGACGGTGGCGGCGGACGCAGTATTGCAAGTGATCCATGAAGGAAAGTCTCTCAAGCGCGTGGAGCATACTACCTGACCCCCACCGGCGACCCACGCGTGCTTGAATTAAATGTCACCCAGGTGCGGGCTGGCGACGGCTCCCTCCTCGGCGCAGCATGTCTGATCGACGATCGCAGTCAACTCGCCGGGATCCGTCGGCAAATCGAACTGCGGGGTGAACTTTCGGCGGAGATGGCCCTGGCCTTGCGGTCATCTCTCGTCAGCATTGCAGGCTATGCACAACAGTTGGCAAAGAACCGCGATGTGGAAATGGCCGGGCAGTTAGCAGCCGACATCGCGGAAGAAGCGAATCATCTGAATCGAACGATTGGCGGATTCCTGGCGGGACAACCTGTTCCAGATGCCGCAAAAGGGCTTTAGAAATCTTCAGGCGCTGCCTGGGGCAACGCCGCAAGGAGACGGGGCACATGAAGAGAAACGGAAGCTACCTGCTGTGGGCTTTGCTGGTGGCGGCACTGGTGACGGTCAGCGGACACGCACAGACCAGCGACAACCTCGGGGACTATGCGCGGCAGGTGCGCAAGCAGAAACAGCAAAGTGCGACCGCCGTGAAAAAGTTCGACAACGATAACTTGCCAGAAACCGACAAGCTCTCGGTTGTGGGCGACGCTCCCGTGGTGGCAGAGGCGGCACCGGATAAGAACGACGGTTCGGCCGATGCCAAGGCGAGCGAGGCCCCAGCTGCGAGCGGCGCGGCCAAGGCGAAGCCGGCCGCTGATCCGAACGCTGAAAAGCAAAAAGCGAACGAAGAGTGGCAAAAGAAGATCAAAGACGCACAAGGTTCGATTGATCTGCTCACCCGCGAACTGGATGTCTTGCAACGCGAATACAAGATGCGGGCGGCGGAATTCTATGCCGACGCCGGAAACCGTCTGCGGAATTCGACCGCGTGGGACAAGGACGACGCACAGTACAAGGATCAAATCGGCAAAAAGCAGCAGGATCTCGACGACGCGAAAAAAAATCTCGACGATCTGCAGGAACAGGCGCGCAAAGCGGGTGTTCCCTCTTCAATGCGCGAATAAGAAGTCGCTCGTCTCCGTGATGGCCCTCCGGCAACGGAGGGCTTCTTATTTCGATTTCTTTACTAAAATCAGCCGCATAGATTTTTTGAATTGGACATCTATGCGCCGCTCGCGCAGAGTAAACGCAGGCTGTATGCAGCGTTGCACGCAGCCGGGCAGAACCTTCGTACGGTAGAACCTCAGCGGTTTGTTCGTCCTTTCCTGACCTCGTCGTCGCAACCACAATCTCCGCGTCTATGACGCTTTCTTTACCCAAGGAGGCTTGGTATGCGTTCGATCTCGTTGCGTCGTTTTCAGAAGTGGGGCTTGGCAGTGACGGTAGCCGCGATGTGCGCCGTACCTGCGCTGGGCCAGTCCAGCCGAGGCGATTTTACTCTTCCCCGCGAAGTCCGTTGGGGCGGCGTTGCTCTGCCGGCTGGCAGTTACTCATATGCCGTGGAGCAGCATGCCGGCCCGGTGCTGGTGTTGTATCCGAAAACGGGAGGCGAGGGATATTTCTTGATGGCGAGCGCCGTCTCGCGGACCGATACCACCACGCCGAACCGGATCACGCTCGAGCACCGGGGGGCCGATTGGTACGTAACCAAAATGGTAGTGAACGATCTGGGGGTAGTGCTGTTATTCCAGGCGCCCCCCATTCAGAACGCTTCGGATTCAAGGCCGAAACTGGCAACGATCGCAAGCAAGTAATCGGTTCAGGCGTGGGAGAAGTCAAACAGGCTTCTCCCACAGATTCTTCAGTCTTACTGATCGGGTAGTCATCTCTAGAATCGCGGAGACAGGTCGATGAATCAACAGTACGAGAAGTCTGGTAGAAAACGGAAACCCGTCACCCTGAAGACGATTGCTGACCGAGTAGGCTTGGCACCTTGCTCAATTTCGGCGGTGTTGAACAATAGCCCGGCGGCGCGTGGAATCCCGCAGCACACCAAGGATCGTGTATTGCGCGCAGCATCCCAGTTGAAGTACCAGCCGAATTTCGCGGCCCGTTCGCTGCGCACCCGCCGGACGCACAGTGTGGCGGTACTGGCGGCCGATCTTGGTAGCGCTCGTGTAGCGCCGGCTCTGGCCGGCGTAGAGCGGTGCACCCGCACGCGCGGTTACCTGTTGATGGTAGCGGCATGGGATGGCTCAGGCACGAACTTGAATGAGCATCTGTTGCAACTGCGCCAGCGCGGCGTCGAGGGATTGATTTTGATTGATGCCCCCATGCAGTCGAATTTCAGCTTGCCCGTGGTCGCAGTCGAAACTGACGAGCCTTCAGGGGTAAACGGTGATGTTGGCGACAACAGCCCCAGCCGCTTTCGCGGAGAGACGGCGGCCGCCACCTTGCTTGATCAGATCGAGGCTTTTGCCCGTGTCGAAAATGGATTCGAACCAATGTTCTGGAATAAAGGCGTCGAGGATACGATGCAACCGATGCGGTAACGCTGCTCGGTTGTATCATGGAGAATCCTATTCCCCACGCGTCGGGCAGCTGTCCTTCGTCAGTTTTGTGAGCCGCGCCTGATTTCTTCGCCCAGCACGATTGCCTCGGCAATTTCCTTCAGGGGCTTGCGCTTCTGGCGGCTCTGACGCTGCAGCGTAAGATACGACTGCTCCTCGTCGATGCCGAGATCCCTTTGCAAGATTCCCTTCGCGCGCTCCACAATTTTGCGTGTCTCCAATTGATCGGCAAGAAGAGAATTTGCGGTTTCCAGGCGCGCCATTTCGATTTCGGCGCCGACGAAGAAGCCGATGGTGGAGATGAGACGGATCTGTTTTCTCGTGTACATGTGTGGCCGGCGATGTTGCACATTGATGACACCGACCACCCGGCCGCGGCATAGCACCGGCACCGAGAGAAAGGCCTCGTACATGTCTTCGGGAAGCTCATTGAAAAGCTTAAAGCGGGAGTCCTGGCTGGCGTGCTGGGAGATCACAACCGGCTCGCGATGCTCGGCAACCCAGCCGGTGATTCCCTGTCCGACGCGAATCTTCAGCCGATCCACGATTTCATCATGGGGATTCTTGGAGGCGCGTAAGACCAGGTCGTCGGCATCCAGAACATAGATAAAGCAGGAATCACACTTCACTACTTCGGAGGCAAAATCGACGATCTGGGCGAGCACTTCATGAAATGGATCTGCCGCAGCCATACGGCTGCTGATTTTGTGGAGGAGTTCAAGATCGAAATCGCTATGAACCGAACTGGCGCTCATGCTTCACCGTAGCGACTGAACCGGTGAGAGTCAAATTGCAGTTTTTTATAGGAGCCATCAGGAAAATGCGCGCGACCCTTACAAACTGGCGGCATCGCGGCGGCGAAGGATCTGCTTCACATGATGATGCCCATGAATGCGGTGGAAGAGGCACCAATCGTCGGCCCCGAGAGGGCCCAGAATTGGGTGATCCAGCAATCGAGTCGATGCGCCAAATTTTTGCGCCGCTTGCGCGATCGCGTCATCCATCTCCGACATGCGTTCGAAGAGTGATTTGCGCACCTCGTCCGCGGGGAGGCCGCGCGGAAGTGCCTGTTTCGGCGCTGATCGCCCTTCGGGAAGGTACTTGCAAGTCAGCACCACGAAGCAGCGCACCCGATCCGGCAGCGTCACCGGCCGGGCAAGCGGTTTGCCGGTAGCGATGCAACGCTCCATGCCTTTCGTAGTAGCCGTGTACGTCAGGTAGAGATGTTCGAGAATTTCGGCAGTCGTCCACTTTCCATCCGGGTGAAAGCTGTAGGCCTCGGCCGGCAGACCCTCGATCGCCAAAGCGATATCCTTCTGGAGTCGCTCAAGATGGAAATTCATGGCACCCCGCCTGGGTTCATTTAAAATCAACGGCGGTTCGACCAGCAAACAAATTTGGGATTGAAGAAGGTGGCGATGAAGAAGCTGCTTTGGCTAGTGCTCGCAGTTTCATGGCTGGCAGGCTGTTCCTCGAGTCCAACAAAAACCACGCCGGCGGAGGCGCCGAAGCCCGAGGGACCACAACTGGAGACTGGGCGCGCGGCCTTCCAGAAGCTGTACGTTTCAGCTCGCGGATGGGCGCGCGATGCTCAGCCGTTTCGTCTGGAATCCGTGCCCAACTCCGACTCGAATGGACGCGACGGGAAGTCTGCAATCTGGCGTGCCGGATTCGCATCGCCCGCAACACGCGGCGCCAAGCCGTTCATCTGGTCTGGCACCGATGCCAAGGATGCTCCGCCGCGCGGCATGAATCCCGGCACCGAAGATACTTATAATCCGAGCAACGCTTCCACTGCTGTCTTCGACATCAATTACCTGAAGACCGACTCCGATAAAGCGTTCGAGATCGCGCAGCAACACGGCGGAGAGAAGTTGCTGCAGAAGTCTCCGGAGACGCCCGTCCTGTACATTCTCGAGTGGAACCATGTGGAGAACATGCTCGTCTGGCACGTGATTTACGGAAACAGCCGCGATGACTTCAAGCTGAAGATTGCCGTCAACGCGACCATCGGCGAGTACGTCCGGGTTGAGAAGTCCTAGCGGAGCTCTGATTCGCGATCTGACGAGCTATTGCGAAGAGGAGGGCGCAGGAAGCTTGGCGGAAGAGCTGGTTTTCTTGCCCTCGGCTTTTGGCGCCACATTGTCGTCAGACGGGGCGCCAATACGAGCGAGCGCTTTTTTGGCTTCCACGGCGAACGGGCCCTCCGGAAGAATCTTTAAGTAAGCCTGATACGCTTTCCGGGCGTCTTCGGATTCGCCCAACTTTTCCTGGCATACGGCCAGGCGATAGGTCGCTACTGCGTCATTGTTCTTGTAATAGAGCGCTTCCTCGTAGCGGCTGAGCGCCGCCCGGTAATTCTGCTGCTTAAAGTAAAAGTCCCCGACTTCAATATCTTTCTGAGCTTTGTGCGGATCCCAAGGGTGGAATTCCTGGATACCGCCGAGTTGATCATCCTGCAGCAGACCGGCCGCATCTTCGGCCTCACGCACCGCCTCCCCGCTGTTGGGATGCGTCTTGTCGTCGTCAGCGGGTGGACTGAGATCAATCGTGTCCGCCTTGGAACTGCTCGAACCTGGGTTGGGACGATGGATCAATCCGTCCTCGTCCGTGTAGGGCTGATCAGACGGGCGAGGGTTGCTGCCGGGCTGGGCTTGCTGAGAATCGGAGCGCGGCACGGGATCGCTTGCTGGCACTCTTGAACTGGGCTTTTGATCTTGCGCCCAACTGGTCGGGAGCCCGACCAGCACAGCGAAGATCAGCAGGATGGCAGACCGCAACATCACGTGTTCATTGTAGCGCCGTTCGCGGGAATCGGTCGCGCAAACGTGCTCGTGCTTTAAACGAGGCCGGACCGCTGGAAGCGCGAGAATGGGCACGAAACACGCCGACACAGCTTCTATTGGATGATCGTTGAAGCACCACTCTGTCGGACGAAGTGGAACGATCAAGATTTTGCAAATGAAGTCGGAATCGCCACTTTCCTTTTTGCGGCCTCCGCGTCTGTGAGTCGACGGCTGTAGGAGGTGCGGCGTGAAAAACAGCACAAGTGCTCTGTGCCTTCTGCTCGCGACGGTTGTCAATGTATCAGCCAGCGTGAGCTCGCGAATCGAGTTCATTCTTCCACTCAAGTTGTACGGAGCGCACTTGGTGGTGGTGCGGGGTGGGCTGGGCGAACTCGGCGAACAAAATCTCCTGATCGATACGGGGGCCTATCCGAGCGCAATCGACGTCGAGGTGGCACGCAAACTTCACTTGCAGGTGAATCCCGGGAAGAGCCGCGCGCTCGGACAGAACATCGCTGCGGGCGCAGCCATTATTCCCCAGGTCGAAATCGGGCCGGTGGCTGCCAAAGGCCTGCCCGTGGTGGTGGAGGACTTATCTCCGCTGAGCCGCGACCTCGGAGTGCGGATCGACGGCCTCATCGGGTTGGATGTTCTGGCTCGCGCGAACTTCCATATTGACTACGTCGAAAAAGAGCTGGCCTTCGGCGATCCGGTGCGCCTCGCACTTGCCGTGCCGATCGAGGCGCAGTCTGCGATGGCGCTGGTCCTGATGAGGGTCAATGGACATGATATTCACCTTCTGCTCGACACCGGCGCAGCCACCACCGTCCTCTTCGCGCAACGCGTCCCCTACCTCGCTTGGGATAAATACAGCGGCCAGCACTTTACCAGCTTATCCGGACACCTGTTTCTGGCCAGGGTTAAGAGCGCCAGCGCCGAGATAGGAGCTCTCAAGATCGATGCGGCCAATGTCTTTCTGGTCGACGGCAGTAACATGGCGACTCTGCCCTTCGACGGGATCATGGCTACTTGGACACAGCACCGGCACCGGATCGCCTTCGATTTTGAGCATTCTGTCTTCAGCTGGGATAGCGACGAGATTCCCCCTCATACTTCCCCGCCGGCGACCTGGACCGCCACGAGTCAGCAAGATGCTCCCGCGATGGAAGGCGATTCGTTTGTGATGGACCGGACTGGAAGTTTTGAGCGTGATCGGAGCATGGGTGACAGCCGCTGATTAGCGCGCTCGTCCGAAGGTAGCCACGGTTGGGGCATGCCACCGAAACTCGCCCTAGACGACAAGTTTCCAAAGCAAAAAAAGCAGGCCACCTTAAGGATAGGTGGCCTGTGTTGGCGAAGTCCTCCGGGGAGGAGGGAAAACTCTTACATGCTGGGCGGCGGAGTCTGCGGCGTGGTCGCAGGAGCTGCCGGCTGCGCCGGAGTGGTCGTATCCGCCGTCGTATTGGTCATGAGCCGCACATCCACACGCCGATTCTTCGCACGGCCTTCTGCGGTGGTGTTCGGATCGACCGGCTTGTCCTTGCCCAAGCCGATCAGATAAATCTTGTGCGCCGGTATATTCTTCTGCGCCGCTAGGTATTGAATCACCGAGTTCGCGCGGCGCTGGCTCAGATCGTAGTTGTAGTCGGAGGGGCCGGTGGAGTCGGTAGAGCCTTCCACGGTCACAATGTAGCCTTTGGTATTCGGAACGTCGGCCGCAAGCTGATCGAGAGCTTCTTTTGCGCTCTTAGTCAGAACATCCTGGTTGAAACCGAAATGAACCGAAGTCTCTGCGACCGCGCGATAGTTATCAAGATTTGCGACCGTGTTGGTCAGAACATTCACCCGCTGTGTGGCGTTGTCGGCGAGCTGTTGCGCGTCGCCGGCCTGCTTGCCGGCAGCCTGTGCTTTTTGGTCGGCTGCGGCCGCCTGGTCCTGCACGGACTTGATGCCAGCCTGAGCACGGGCATCCACATCCTTGATGTCCTTAGTATTTTTCGCGGTCAGATCGTCGAGTTCGTTAGTCTTGTTGATCAGCGGGGTGGTTTGCTGCTTCACATAGTTCTTGGAGGAACAGCCGATCGATGCCGCCAGAGTAGCTGCCAGAAGAACCGTAAACGAAGTGCGAATCATGTTAGTTAGAGGGCTCCTTCCTCATTGACTGCTGTGAATCTTGTAGGCCCTGAACTTCCGTGCAACGCCTATACTAGTGCACGAGTCATGCCAAGCCCATTTGCAGCAGATATTCTAAGACAAGCCTCATATCTACAATAGTTTACGGGCAACTGCAAAAGCTGGCAATCGACGCCGACCGGGTTAATCGGAGCCCGGACAATAGAATTTTTATACGGCAGCCGATCAACTTTGATGGGCGTTGCAAGAATCTGTCGCCGCCATAGGACCATGTCCAATTCCTCTAAAATGGGAAGATCCCACCCGCAATGGACCTAATAGCCAAAATTCGTACCATCCCGACTTCACCCGGCGTGTACCTCTATAAGAACGCTGAGGGTGAGGTGATTTATGTCGGGAAAGCCAAAAATCTCCGCAGTCGGGTTTCGTCTTACTTTCACGAGGGGCGCTGGACCGACGCTAAGACCGGCACGCTGGTCCGTGAGGCAGTGGACGTCGACTACATTGTCGTGGCCAACAACAAGGAGGCGCTGGCGCTCGAAAACAACCTCATCAAGCAACGCAAGCCTCGTTTCAACATCTTGCTGCGCGATGACAAGACCTACCCGTACATCAAGCTGACTCTGGGCGAGGGCTATCCGCGGGTCTACGTCACGCGGCGACTGCGAAAGGACGGCAGCGTCTATTACGGTCCGTACTTCCCTGCCAATCTCGCCTACCGCATTGTCGACCTGATTCACCGGCATTTCCTGGTGCCGTCGTGCAATGTGGATCTGAACCGCTATCATCCCCGGCCCTGCCTGCAGTACTACATTCAGCGTTGCCTGGGACCATGCGTAGAAGGACTGACAACGCACGACATCTATCACGAGGCAGTGCTCGACGTGAAATTGTTCCTGGAGGGACGACAGACGGATCTGGTGCGCTCACTAAGGGCCAGGATGGAAGAGGCGGCCGCTGCGGAAGAGTATGAGCGTGCCGCGAAGTGCCGCGATCTCATCACCACTGTCGAGCAACTGCAGGAAAAGCAACGGATGGCCGGCGTCGAGGGCGACGACGCCGATGTTTTTGGCTATCACTACGAAAACGGAATGATTGCGGTGAACCTCTTCCACATGCGCGGCGGAAAGATGGTCGACCGGCGGGAGTTCTTTTGGGAAGAACTGCCTGAGTTTGCAGCCGAGGACGCCGGTCAAGATGCGGTGGAAACGGAAGGAACGGCCGATCCCCACCCCGACTCATTGACCGCCGATCAGCAAACATCATCGACGTCGATGGCGGACTTTCATCCGGCGAGCTTTTTCTCCGCATTCCTGGGTCAGCTGTATCTGGGGCAGCCGTATGTGCCTCGGCAGATTTACATTCCCGTCGACTTCGAAGACCGCGAGAGTCTGGAAGAGGTTTTGAGCGAGCAACTTTCGGCAGCGGGAGCGCGGGCAACGCGGGTACATATCGAGTCGCCACATCGTGGTGACAAGCGGGCGCTAATCGATCTTGCCGGGAATAATGCAAAGCAGTCTTACGACCAGCGGTTCCGCATTATGAAGCCAAATGCGCGCGCAATACAGGACGCGTTGCAGGATGCGCTCGGTCTGCCGGAGCGCCCGGTTCGCATCGAGTGCTTCGACATTTCTCATATCCAGGGCGCGGAGACAGTCGCGTCGATGGTGGTGTGGGAAGACGGCAAAATGAAGAAGTCGGACTACCGCAAGTTCATTATCAAGACCGTGCAAGGCGTCGACGATTTCGCTTCCATGCGCGAGGTGGTCACTCGACGGTACCGTCGATTGCGCGAAGAAGAAAAGAAACTGCCCAGCCTGATCTTGATCGACGGTGGACTTGGACAATTGCACGCGGCCGCGCAGGCGCTCGACGAATTGCAAATCATCAATCAGCCACTGGCTGCCATCGCCAAGCGAGAAGAAATCATCTACGTGTATGGGCAGGAGAGCGAACCCGTGGTGCTTGACCATCACTCGCCGGTGCTGCACCTGGTCCAGATGATCCGCGACGAAGCACACCGATTCGCGGTGACCTTCCATCGCAAGCGCCGGCAGATGCGCGACCGCTCGACCGAACTGCTGGAAATTCCTGGCGTAGGCTCGAGAACCACGCGGCGTTTGCTCCAGCACTTCGGCAGCGTACAGGCTGTGAGGCAGGCCGACGTGGCAGCGCTCACCGCAGTGGTGACGCGCAGCCAAGCCGAGGCGATCCTGACCCATTTCCGCAAGTAGCGATCGCCCTTCTTCACCCGACCATGCCGCTTATGGGTGATGGCCCTGTTCCGGCGTAAGACTCGCGTTGCCCATGTCGAGCACAACCTTCCAGCTTCCGTCCTTCTGCTTTTTCCAGATGCTGGTGTACTTTCCATGGCTGACGACGGTCTTGCCGGCTTTGTCTTTCGACTGAAATTCGTACGTGCCGTACGTATAGCCCAAATCGCCCGACGAAGAGATGTCCGCACCGATCGGCTTCCAGGTCAGCCGGTTATTTTTATCGTCGAGGAAGTCCATCGTCTGGGCGATGGCACTCTTGCCGATCAGGAAGTCGGCGCCGTTTGGCACTTCAACCGAGTCCTCGGCGTAGTAAGACATGTAGCCTTCTGACCCCCGGGTAAGCGCCGCCTGCATGAATTCGGCCTCCAGTTGCTTGAGCTTCTCTGCAGAGGCCGGCGTTTCGGCAATGGCGACGTTGCCGAGAATCAACGTAAGGACCAATGCTGAAATCATGCGAGAAACTGTCATGGCGCAACTCCTTATCGGGCGCGCCGATTGTAGCTGTTTGGGGCCCAGAACAACAGGTTGAGGCTCAGGCTTCGGAGGATTGAACGATTTGTTCCCCTTGTTCCGCATATCTTTCAGACGGTCCCTGCTAAACTGAGCGGATTCTTATGGCGCCAATCCTGCCTCGAACCCTCCCGTTGCGGACAAAACTGTTGGTGTCCGTGTTGCTTGGTCTGCACGCATCGCTTGGTGTTTCGCAAATTGCGCTTTCGCAGGCGCAGTCGACAACCAACGCGACTCCCTCATCTTCATCGAACGAACAGAAGCACCTGCGAAATGTTCGCCAGCTCACCTTCGGCGGCCAGAACGCCGAAGCTTATTTCTCGCCAGACGGCAAGCAGCTTATTTTTCAGTCGACCCGCGAGCCTTATAAATGCGATCAGATTTTTACGATGAACCTCGACGGTACGGACCAGAACATGGTGTCCACTGGAAAGGGCCGCACGACCTGCTCGTATTTTTTTGGAGATGGGAAACGCATTCTCTACTCTTCCACGCACCTGGGCGGCGCGGACTGCCCGCCGAAACCGGATTATTCGAAAGGCTATGTATGGGCGATCTATCCGAGCTTCGACATCTTCACGGCGAACGCGGATGGGTCCGATGCGAAGCAACTGACGACCACGCCCGGCTATGACGCGGAGGCAACGCTCTCGACTGACGGTAAGAAGATCGTCTTCACATCGATTCGCAATGGTGATCTCGATATCTACACCATGAACGCCGACGGATCGAACGTACAGCAACTCACCCACGAACTGGGATATGACGGCGGCCCGTTCTTTTCTCCGGACGGGACGCTGATCGTCTATCGCGCTCACCATCCAAAGACTGAGCAGGAAATCAAGGACTACAAAGAATTGCTGACCCAGAACCTGATCCGCCCCACTTACCTGGAAATCTGGCTGATGAACGCGGATGGATCGAACAAGCGCCAGATCACCGAACTGGGTGCGGCCAGCTTTGCCCCCTCATTCTTCCACGACGGCAAACGCATCATCTTCTCAAGCAATGTGGGCTCTACAGGCGGGATGGGCAACTTCGAGCTCTATGCGGTGGACCTCGATGGAAAAAACCTGGAGCGCATTACCTTCACCGATGGCTTCGACGGATTTCCTGTCTTCAGTCCCGATGGGAAGAAACTCGTATGGGTCTCCGGACGAAACGGCAAAGTGCCGCACGAGACCAACATCTTTGTCGCCGATTGGGTCCCTTGACGGTCCCGTGTAATCATTGGCTAGGCTGATTTGGGAATTCGCTCGTCACTTTTTCTGAAGAACGAGTCGCGGCCCTTGACCTTTTCGCTGCCATCGTGAGATCGACCCACTTGTCCGCTTTTCGAATGTTGGCGGCATAGGCTCGCGGGTCACCGGACTGAATATTTGCTTGTTCGCGGTACATCAGATTCATGTAAGCCATGGCGTCGTCGAAATCCGGACGCAGTTGAAGCGCCCGATTGAGACTCGGGAGTCAAGCATGCTCCGTGAAGAATAGACACCGGATCGCTGAAATCAGTTTTCTAAGACCTGCGATTCGCGGTATTGCGCCTTCGCAGACCTGAGTCCCCAATACCCGAACCAGATCACGCACGCCAGCATGCCGCATCGTCCGAGGAAGCGCACCAGGCTCGCGATTTGCAGATCGTGGTTGAGCACCCCCAGGCTGGAGAAGATCGTATTCCAGTCGTGTTCCACGTAATCGGGGTCGCCCACCGTGACCAGTGGCAAGTTCATCGCGCGGGCGTCGGCCATATAGGTCGCCGTGTAGAGCCAATTTTCAAAGAAGATGCAGGCGCAGAACACAAGTCCCGTCATTTTTCTTTGCGTATAGAAATAGGCGGCTAGGAGCGCTGGCACCGCCCACTGCAGCAACGTTCCTCCCCAGATGCCAAGCGTGGGGCCGAACCATCCGAAAAGCAGGTGCCCGCCTTCATGTACTACCAGGTTGGCATAGTCGATGAGAAGAAATCCGCCATCCTCGGCGAGGACGTAAATCAGGAAAATGGCGTAGAATGCCAACCACGCGATGACCGCCCAACGCGGAGGTTGCTCCCAGGAGCGGTCCAAGAATCGCAACTCCATAATCTGCTGTGCTCTCGGCCTTATCTTAGGTTGGTCCAGCACAACACGCAGGTTACGGAGGTGACCACCGCTACCTCGTCTTCAGTATCCCGGGCCCTCACTTATTTTTCGTATCGAAAGGAGTACTCTCATGGCAGACCTCGCCACACTTAAGCAGAAGTATCAGCCGGTTCTGGATGTTCTCGCGAAGGAAGACGCCACCATCGACGCGGTCGATCTCCAGGGCGATCAGCTTCACCTCAAGGCCACGGTGGTTTCCGAGGCCAGTAAAAACCGGGTTTGGGATGCAATCAAAGCGGTCGACCCAAATTTCGGAGATCTGAAGCATGAGATCACGGTCGCACAGGGCGATCAGACCTATACCGTAAAGCCCGGCGACAACCTGAGCAAAATCAGCAAGCTCTACTACGGCGATGCCAATAGCTACATGAAGATTGCCAAGGCGAACGACCTCGCTGACCCCGATAAGATCAAAGTTGGCCAGCAGCTTCGCATCCCGGCTGCCTAGAGTGTTCAGGCTCAGACAAATCCGGGCGTCCACGCGGGCGCCCGTTTTTCTTGATTTCCGCTTCCCTCTTACATCGAGACCCCGCCCAGATCCGGCGAGAACCCGCGAGTACATTCCCGAGGTGCACCACCATACGTTACCGAGCCAGTTAAGTCTTGGGGCCGGACTTTCCATTATGCTGAGTACGGTAAATCTCTGCCTATGATGAAGGCGCGTGAATGGATCGGATTGTTGGGGTTCTTGGCCCTTGTGGTCGTGACCATCGCAGGCATGATCCTGACTTCGAATCCCTCGAGCGCACCGGTCGCGGCCAGGTTCGCGCGTAACACTGCCCCAGCGGCTGCCCCATTGGTTGACCAGAAGCCTCTGCAGACTGCCCGCGCTCTGGCTCCTCTCGCAGCCACTCCGGAAACCCAGAATTACGCGCATGAGGCGTTAAAACTCGCCGACTATGAAGTCGACCTTGCGTTTGCCGACGCATTGCGAGATGCAGCCGCCCATCCCCCGCAGATGACGCCGGAGTTGCATGACCTAAATATTCGGGTGGCGCAGGCCGAGACGGTACAGAAAGCCAGTCAGGATCGAGTCAATCAATTGACCAAGCAGCTCGCCGCGGCCAGCGACCGCGATCACGATGCGATGCAGGATCAGCTCGATCTTGCCAAGGCACAACTTGAGCTTGATGAAGATGAACTCGACGATGCCAAAGAAGATCTGATACGGGCGGGCGGCAATCCTTCCGCTAAGATTGCGCGCTTGCAGGAAGAGCATGAGGCCGGGCATGCAGTGACCCCCGCAGCGGGAACGAACCCCGGTGCCGAAGTCGATTATCAGGCAACCAGCCTGTGGCCCCTCTCCAAGGCATGGCTGGCGCTACGCGCCGAGCAACAACTGCTGAATGGAGCGCGCAACGATTCCTTGACGAGCATCCAGTTTCTGACTGCACAGCACGATATGCTTGCCAAACAAATAGCGGCGCAGTCCGAAAAGAAGCAAGATGCGAAGCAGAAGGCGGCAGGCTTGGCCGCTGTTCCCCGCTCAACAGATTCGTCGGCTAACCAAGAGGCAAAAGACACTCTGAAATCGCTCAAGCGCTTTTCCGACGATCAGCGCACCCTTTCGGACCTCGACAAGCGCATTCAGAATCAGCAAGAACTGGCCGATGTCTACCTGAACTGGTCCAACTCCGTCGGCGTTCGCAAACAGGCGGCGACGCACGGAATTCTCCAGGCATTTTTATGGATTCTGCTGATTGCCACGCTGGTCTACCTCTGCAAACTCTCGCTAGACGGTTACTTCGCTGATCTGACTCCCGACAAGCAACGCTTAGTCACTTTACGGGCGGTGGTTTGGTTTTCAATTCAGGCAATTGGCATTTTGCTCGCCACCCTGGTGATCTTCGGCATGCCGAGCCAGATGCCCACGATCCTTGGTCTGGCCGGAGCCGGCCTCACGGTCGCCTTAAAGGATTTCGTCGTTGGTTTCGTGGGCTGGTTCGCGCTGATGGGGCGCAACGGGATTCGTGTTGGAGATTGGGTGGAGATCAACGGCGTGGGCGGCGAGGTGGTAGAGATCGGCTTGATCTGGACAGTGCTGCTGGAAACCGGCAACTGGACGGACTCGGGCCATCCGACCGGACGCAAGGTTAGTTTTGTGAACAGTTATGCCATCGAGGGACACTACTTCAACTTTTCGACTTCCGGGCAGTGGCTATGGGATGAGATCACGCTGTCGCTGCCGGCCAGCCAGAATCCCTATCCCATGATGCAGTCGGTGCAGAAGCTGATCATCGAGGAAACGGCCAAGGATGCGCACACCGCCGAAGAGGAATGGCAGCGCGCGGCGCAGAAATATCGCGTGCATTCGTTCTCCGCGGCGCCAGCCATCAATCTGCGCCCGACCGGAGGCGGCGTCGAACTGCATGTTCGCTACATCACCCGCGCTTATGAGCGGCAGGCCAGGAAGACTCAGCTCTATAACGCGATTGTGGAATTGATGCATCACAAGGAAGGCATGCCAGCCAAGGAAGATATTCCGGCCGACTCCGCGCCTGCAGCGAACGCAAGCGGGGCCTAGAGGGTCTGAAGCCATTCTCTTCTTAGGTTTCACCAATTCTTACGGCGCTCCGGCTCCCTGGTGCTTCTGGCTGAGTTCTCTCAATAGAAACGATTTGATATTTTCCGGAAGCTTGGAGTTTTGCAAGATCTCACGCAATTGGGGCGCCGGAATTCCGCGCGCGAACTCTACCGCACGCGCCATCGGTGTCTTCTCGTTCCGCAACAGGGTGATGCGGACCTCCCTGCGCAACGACCACTGCGCGTGATGGCATAACGCCTCAATCAATGGCGCATTCGAGACGGCACGAGTGATGGCCTGGACAATCAGAGCCTCGGTAAGGTGCGTGTTCTCGAGGGCTGCTCGCATTACACGCGCTTCTCTGTCGTGCAGCAGCGCGGCTGCCACCCGGCCCGAACCTCGGCGAGCCAGCGAGAGGCGTTCGCCCGGGACGATTGAGGCGAGGCGATTGCACAAGACTTCGTCCGCGGCACGCTTCAGGTCTCCAGCCACCACCGGAGTGAGGGCTAGATGCATCAGATCAAACGTGTAAAGCTGCCGCAGCAGCGGTACTGAAACGTGGCGCGGAGAGCGCGGATGAGCGACCAGCGCGCATTTCACCTTGCGCGACTTGGCAACGAGTTCGGTGCGTCCGAGCTGCTCCAAAGTTTCACGATCGACGTCCGTGTTCTGCAAAAGCGCAAGGGCGCCGTCCTCAGTCAACGAGGACGGAGCCGTTGCAGTACTCAGCTCTTGGGTAATTGCATCCGAGGACCCCGAGTCGATGACTACCGAGTCGACCTTCGATTTGGTTCTTGGATCGTCAGCCACGCCAAATCCTCTTGAACGATCGACAGACTCCCTCGTGCCCCCACCACGTTGCTTTCCTGCTGCTTGATTTTTCAAGCGGTTGCAGGCTCCTGAGGCACCGAGCCAGAGAGATTTTTCGCGAGTTCAAGCGCACCCAGGACCGGCTCGACTACCGTCGAATTCACCCCAATCGCTGGAAACTCCGAGCGCAGCTGGTTGTAGAAGGCTTGGCGCACGACCGCCGACCGCCGAAAAACTCCACCCGCCATCGCAACCGCCGGAATGGTCTCGCTCACGGTGAACAATCGCTGCATCACACTGCTCGCAAGGCCTGCCAGTTCCGCGCCAGCCTGGGATAACACGGCGCGGGCCGAGTCATCGCCGCCATCTGCCGACGCAAGCACCACCGGGAACAGCTTTGAAAAATCCGCGTGCGCCGAGTTGGCCAAGGTGATGAGTTCCTCTAGCGAGGCGGCCGGCCAGGCACGCAATATCGAATTCAACAAGACTGACGACTCCCCCTCATCCAACGCCCGCAGCGCACGGCTCAATGCCCTGCGGCCGACCCATTGTCCGGAGCCCTCGTCGGAGACGGCATATCCCCAGCCGCCAGCTCGCGCCGTAAGCCCATTGGCATCGCGTCCATACGCAATGGAACCGGTACCCGCGATGGTGACAATGCCAGGCCCACTCCCAAAAGCCGCCGCGAGCGCGATCACCATATCCCCTTCCACACTTGAGGCGCATGTCAAGATTTCTGAGAGTATCTTGCGGATCTGCGACGAGACGTCGGGGCGTCCTGCGCCGGCAACGCCGATGCAGGCGCAACGCACCGTCGCAGGTTGGACCTCGGCAGCATGGCACGCGCTGCGCACGGCTTCGTGAATCGAAGCCCGTGCTTGCTCGATGCCAGAGCGCACGATGTTGCTGCCTGCCGACTCACTTACCGCAAGCACACGCGTGCCGTCGCCGATCGCACATGTGGTCTTGGTGCCACCCCCGTCAATGCCAAGAAAGATAGGCACGCGCTAGTTTTAGCACAGCTCGCACCGGCATCGTCGATCGCGTCTAATCACGAAAGTCACCCTGGCGTTTTCTCTTTCGATAGCAGCCTTCCTTCCGGGCCGTCATGTGGGAGCCGAGTTCATCAGTCTGCCGCCAAAGAATTACGTGTTAGTCTTTGTCGTCGATGGAAGAGTCGAAGGTCGAAATCCAGGATTTGACGGATTACGGGGATCAACGCGGTTTCAGTTTTACAGTCCCCGCGGAAGCACTGCGGTTTCTATGCGAGATCAAGGACATCCACGTCGCCGCGATTCTTCCTGGGGCGGTGCGTGGAAATCATTTCCATCGCAAGCGACGCGAAATTCTGATTCTCACGTATTCCTCGGCTTGGTCATTTTACTGGGATGAAGGCTACGGAACTCCCGCTCAGCAAAGACGCTTTCAGGGCTCGGGGGCCGCGCTCATTTCTATCCGGCCAGGCGCATCGCATGCCGTCCGCAACGACGGCACCGGAACGCTCAGCCTGATGGCTGCGTCGTCGGAGTCCTACGATCCAAATGACTCGATTGTGAGAAAGGTTACCTAGGCGGAATTCGCCCTTAACCCATGGCGCACAGCTGCCCGGATCAACAGCCCTGGAACACTTTCGGCCGCGGCCGGTGCCCATGGGCCTGAGCCATCTTGACCTTGCCATCATCGCCGCGTACCTGGTTCTCATCACTCTGTTCGGCCTGCGCTTTCGAAGCAAACAGCGGTCTCTTCGCGATTACTTTCTAGCCGATCGAAACATCCCCTGGTGGGCCATCGCGATCTCAATCGTTGCCGCCGAAACCAGCACCCTCACGATCATCAGCATCCCGGGCCTCGCCTATGACTCGAACCTCACGTTTCTGCAGGTAGTGATGGGCTACGTGTTTGGACGCATCCTGATTAGTGTGGTTCTGCTTCCGCAGTATTTTCGCGGCGAATTGTTCACCGCGTACCAACTCATCGAACGGCGCTTCGGGCAGCGGCTGCGTTCGCTTACCGCGGGGCTGTTTCTGCTGACGCGCGCGGCCGCCGAGGGCGTGCGCGTGTACGCCGTGAGCATCGTGGTCGTCTTCGCTTTAGGCACTGGCGAAGTCTCGTCAATTGCCATCATCACCGCACTGACCCTGCTCTACACTTTCGAAGGTGGGCTGGCTGCGGTGATCTGGACCGACGTGGTGCAAACCGTAATCTATGTAGGCGGAACTCTGGTCGGCGCCTTGACACTTCTGCACCTGGTGCCAGGCGGCTGGCCGGCGATTCAAAGTTTGGCCGCGGGTGCGGGCAAGCTTCGTGTCTTCGACTTTGCGTGGACCATCTATACGCCCTACACGTTCTGGGCGGGTTTGATCGGCGGCGCCTTCCTCACAACTGCCAGCCATGGAACAGACCAGCTGATCGTGCAGAGACTGCTCGCGGCACGGGACCAGAAGCAATCGGCGACGGCACTCATTTCAAGCGGTTTTGCCATCTTCTTTCAGTTTGCGTTGTTTTTGATCCTGGGGATCATGCTGTGGGCGTACTACCGTGTGCCGTCGGCGCGCTTCGGAAAAGCGGATTACATCTACTTGAACTTCATTGTGAAGCAGATGCCCCATGGCTTGTCCGGACTGCTGATTGCGGCGATTTTGGCCGCCGCCATGTCAAACCTGAGCGCCGCACTCAACTCGCTGGCCTCGAGCTCGATCGTCGACTTCTACCTCCGTTTTCGGCCCCAGACAGCCGGACCCAGGCAGATGACCTTCTCGCGCATTGCAACGGTCGCTTGGGGTATGGTTCTGTTTGGCCTGGCCATTCTTTCCCTGCACCGGGTTGGCCGCGTCATTGAGGTTGGACTGCAGATCGCATCCGTTGCCTACGGCGCGCTGCTGGGAGTTTTCCTGCTCGGGGTGCTTACGAAACGCGCAAACGAAGCGGGTGCGCTGCTCGGCATGAGCTGTGGCTTCGCTTTGGAGTTGTATCTCTGGCTGTTCACGCATGTCGCCTGGACTTGGTACGTCGCCTGCGGCACACTGGCCACCTACACCATCGGCTATCTGACGAGTCTGCTCCTCCCAACGCGCTTGGAATCCATCCGGTAAACGCGCTCGTACCAGCGCCGTCCGCTATACTCGTCACTCCCCATGGCTGATCCCGCTGCGTCGCAATCGCCTGAACTCTCCCGTGACCTTGGCGTGTTACAGGCCTGCGCCATCGTGGTAGGCACCATCATCGGAAGTGGGATTTTCCTGGTTCCTTCCGAAATGATGCAAGCCGTTGGCTCGGCCCGCCTTGTGTATCTGGCATGGTTCGTGGGTGGGTTGCTGTCGTTTTTTGGCGCACTCACCTACGCGGAACTCGGCGCCATGTATCCCCAGGCCGGTGGAGAGTACGTTTACGTCCGCAATGCGTACGGGCCCCTTGGCGGTTTCCTCTACGCCTGGACCACGTTTGCGATCTCAAAGCCTGCTTCGATCGCTACTATCACGACCGGCCTGGTGCGCATCCTGGGAACATTTCCGGCGTTCGAATTTTTCTCACACCCGTTTCTTCGCGTACCGCTCATCATCAACTATGGACAACTGGCGGCCATCTCCGCCGCCGCTCTCATCACTCTTCTCAATTACCTCGGGGTCAAGAAAGCTGGAGAGTTTCAGCTGATCTTCACCCTGCTCAAGGTGGCAATTATTGCCGGTATCGTGATCGCGTGCTTCAGTTCGCCCAACGGCGCATGGAGTCATTTCTCCGACATCTTCGAGGGCGCCAGAGGCGGGATCTCGGGCTTTATGGCGGCGCTGGTAGCCGCGCTGTGGGCCTACGATGGCTGGAATGACTTGAACATGGTGGCGGGGGAAGTCCGCAATCCCGGGCGCAACATTCCGATCGCTCTTATCGCTGGTGTCGGGATCGTCGGTGCCTTGTATGTCATGGTGAACGCCGGCGTGCAGTACGTAATGCCTGCAGCGGCGATTGCCGCTTCGCCCCGGCCTGCTTCGGACGCGGTTGCGCTCGTTGTTGGAGCCGTCGGCGCAAGCATTGTCTCAGCGGGCATGGCTCTTTCCATGCTGGTCACGCTCAACGGGACGACGATGAGCGGCGCGCGCGTCTCATACGCCCTGGCTCGCGACGGATATTTCTTCGAGACGCTCGCCCATGTGCACCCGCGATTCCGCACACCGTCAGCGGCGTTAGTTGCCCAGTGGATTCTCGCCAGCTTGCTGCTGCTCCTCGGTGGCAATTTTCGACAGCTCTTCTCGCTGGCGATCTTTGCCGAATGGCTTTTCTACATGATCACCAGCAGCACGATCTTCGTCTTTCGTCAGCGCGAACCGGATGCGCTGCGGCCTTACCGCGCGTGGGGCTATCCCGCGGTCCCAACCTTGTTCGTTCTCGCTTCTTCCATCCTGCTGTACTACACCTTCACCGGCAATCTGGTGAACTCGGCCTTCGGATCGCTGGTCATTCTGGCGGGGATTCCGGTTTTCTACTACTTTCAACGGCAACACGCACGAACTTAACTGCTGGGCTAAGGCTCCAGCCCCTTTTGGGCCATCTTTCCTCTTCGGCACTCAACTGATTACCAAGGTACACAGGCGGGCGACACGTTTACCCCCCGTCTGATCTCCCGTACTTTAAGGCTTCACCAGGGCACTCTCCCCGGCCCCGGTCCCTCATTCTTGGAGCTGAGTGCATGGCGTCGCCTTACGATCGCGGCTTTCAACTAGGACTCTTGCCGGAACGCCGGATGAGCTGGCAGACGCTGGCGACCAGTTACGGAATCGAGACGATTTTCATTCTGTTGCTGCTGAACGTCGGGTTGCTTTTCCCCGACAAAATGCAGGTCAAGACCAGCTACCACATCACGGAATTGATTCCGCTGCCCGATAATCGGCCCAAGCCCCTTCCCATCAAGCCGAAAGCGCAAGTGCACACCGCCAAACTGTTGCCCGCGTTGCCGGTTGAGCATCCGCATTTAGTCGTGCCCAAGGAAGTGCGCGCCCCACAGCCCAAGCCGATCGAGCCCGAGGCACCAAAAGTCGCGCTCGATAACTTCAAGGCTCCTGAGATCAAGCAGATTCCTGGCGGTGCGCGGCCGCAACTTGTGCACACCGGTGATTTCGGAAGCAGCGCCGCTGCCACCATCAACGCGCCCGTACAGAAAGTGCAAACCGGCGGCTTTGGCGATCCGAACGGCTTGAAGGGCGAAGGCAAGACCGGTGCCAAGCTCGTCGCTGCCAGCACCGGATCTTTCGATATGCCGCAAGGTCCGGGCAACGGAAACGGTTCAGGTGGCGCGAAGGGATTGAAAGGCACGATCGCCAGCACCGGCTTCGGCAACGGAATCGCGGCCGGCGGCAATGGCGATGGCCGCAGCAGCGGTAAAGGAACCGTCGCAACCGGCGGTTTCGGCCAGCAGGAAGTCTCGCAAGGCATGGCCAAGAAACAGCTCGACCAGGGCCCTCCGACGAATCCGGTAGAGATCACGTTCAAGCCTAATCCGATCTACACCCCGGAAGCCCGCAACCTGAAGCTCGAAGGCGAGGTCCTCCTGGAAGTGATGTTCGGAGCCAATGGGCAACTACACGTGAACCGGGTTGTCCGCGGACTGGGTCATGGCTTAGACGAAGCGGCGATCGATGCCGCCAACAAGATGCGTTTCAAACCCGCCTTGCGGAATGGACAACCCGTCGATTCCACGGCGGTCGTACACGTCGTATTCCAGTTGGCGTACTAACGAAGAATGGATTCAAAGAAATTGGAGATACTTGTCATGCGTAACACGAAATGGATCGTCACTGCCGGTCTGCTGCTCTCTCTCAGTGCGGCCGCCCAGCAATCTGCGGAATCCCAGCCGCCATCCGATCCGGCAGCGGCCCAACCTTCTGCCACGAGTCAGCAGCAGGCCGCGTCGTCCTCGGCTAGCCAGCCTGCCTCGTCGCCGATTCCAGCGCCTGCATCCGCGAACGCGAAGGGTCTGCCTGCCCCGCCGAAGGCGGAGCCGCAACCGACCACCATGGACCAGGTCGTGGACCGCTTCGTGCTCCGCGAGCAGGGCCTGGTGAAGATGCTCTCGGCGCGCACGCCCGTTATCGAGACTTATCTCCAGAACCTCACGCTCGATCCCCAGCTGGGCCCCGTTCCGCACGACGATCGCTACTTCCTCGGCCGCATGGATCTCAGCGAATCGATCGATCGCAAAGATTACATCAAGGATGATGCCGGTATGGACAAGCGCCTGATGGGCGGCTTCCAGAAACTCTTCAAGGTCCAATACCAACCCCTCGGTTTCTCCTGGATGATCTTCGCCGATCGCAACGACTTTGACCGCAACCACTATGATTTCCGGTACGTGCGTCGCGAATTCCTGGGCGACGTTCGCTGCCTGGTATTCGACGTGACTCCGAAGAAAGGCAGCGGCAACGGCCGCTTCCTCGGCCGCATCTGGGTCGAGGATCAGGACTTCAATATCGTCCGCCTCAACGGAACCTACGCACCCCATGCGCGCAACTCGTACTTCTTCCACATGGACAGCTGGCGCTTGAACCTGATTCCGGGCTACTGGGTTCCGGCGTTCATCTATAGTGAGGAAGGCGACTTCAGCGCGGGCGCCAAGAACCGCATCGCCTTCAAGGCGCAGAGTCGCATTTGGGGTTATGACCTCCGCAAGGAAGGCCAGAGCGACGAACTCACCAACATCAAGGTTGACAGTGTGCAGGACGACAGCGCCGCTGCACAGGACGCATCTCCATTGGCTGCGCAGCGCGAATGGCAACAGCAAGCCGAGGATAACGTGATCGAGCGTTTAACCCGTGCCGGCCTGCTTGCTCCTGAAGGCGACGTCGACAAGATCCTGATGACCGTCGTCAACAACATCGAAGTCACCAACAACATTGATCTGCCTCGCCCGGTTCGAACTCGTGTTTTGTTGACCTCGCCGCTGGAAACTTTCAGCGTGGGCAACACAATCGTGGTCAGCCGCGGTCTCGTGGACACTCTGCCCGACGAAGCCAGCCTCGCGATGGTGCTCTCGCACGAACTGGCGCACATCGTGCTCGGCCACAACCTGGGCAGCCAGTACGCCTTCAATGACCGCATGCTCTTCTCTGACGAATCGACCTACCAGAACCTTGGTTTCCGTCACATTCCCGAAGAAGAAGCCGCGGCCGACAAGAAAGCCATTGAAATGCTCAAGAACTCGCCCTACGCCCAGAAGCTGGACGGCGCGGGCCTCTTCCTGAAAGCACTCAATGGCCGCGCTACGGCCCTCAGTGCCTTGCTCACCGCGCACCTTGGCAACAACATGTCGGAAGCCGGCACGGTGACCCGTATGTCGCAATTGATGACCACCGCTCCCAACGTGGACTGGAACAAACTCGATCAGATTGCTGCCCTGCCCCTGGGCGGACGGGTGAAACTGAATGCCTGGGACGATAAAGTCGAACTCGTGAAGTCCCAGCCGGTGGCGATCACTTCGGCGCGTGACAAGATGCCGTTCGAAGTCACGCCGTTCTTCCCGCGGCTGACGCACATCGGCACTGGCGCAACCGCCGACCCGAATGCGACGTCAACTTCGGCCGCCAACACCAAGCCCGCGAACTAATTGCGGTTTTGCTAGGAACGCTGGCATGACGAAGTCGTCTCACACCGATGCGGCTTAAGTCACAACCGCTTTGAAAGCACGACTTGAGCCGTGCCGTTCAAGGCAAAGCACACCAGGGCTTTAGCCCTGAGGTTCGTGGCGCGTCATCCACGGTACCCACGACGTTGAAGGAAGCGATTGGCCGGGACCGGAAGCAATTCCGGATGCCCGGCCTTCGTTGCTTGGGGACTCTTCCGGGCTAGAGATAGCGCGTGAACTCCACTTCCTTCACGCCGATCCCGACGAGAGCTTGAACAATCGAGTTGAGGTTTGCTCTTGAGTTTGCATAGAGAGTTGCGTATTCGTCGTGATCAGCGTAGATGACGAATCGCTTCGGACTCGGCACGTAGGCGAAGTCGACCCATCCGCCAAATGTCGCCGCTAACAGCTCTCGAATCTCACGTCCTCCAGAGCAATTCACTGCTATACCGCTTCCGTATCTCGGTTCCAGTGAATACCGCGCAAGCACAGAAAGCCATTCCTTCGGTTCAAACAGTGCTTGAGCGATCGTGATGCGGGCGCTCTTTGGCGCGCCCACCGAGACGATCACATCCACGAACGGATGCAACTGCTCGAGCGGCGTCTGAAAGGTCTTCTGAAATTTCCAGCCCAAACTACGAATTTGTTTGGGAGCGCTCGGAAAATCGATAAATTCCACGAAACCTACCGTCCCAGCCCATCATCCTTGTGATAGTTCGGATACGCCGGCCGCGAGTACACCGGAGTCGGATGCTCCTTCATGAGCTGCTGAATGACCTCGACCGCTTTTTCAAGCTGCGGATCGTGACCTTGCCGCACTAAGGCAGGATCGTAGTCCACGTCATAATCCGGCTTGATGCCGTGGTTCTCGACTTCCCATTCGCCTTTGAGCCCGAAGAGCGCGACCCGCGGCGCGGTCACGCCACCGCCGTCAATGAGTTCGGGATAGCCGCCGATCCCCACCAGGCCACCCCACGTATTTTTTCCCACTAACGGCCCCGTGCCGCGCATGCGGAAGTACCAGGGCAGCGCATCGCCACCTGAGCCGGCTTCTTCGTTGATGATCATCACCTTGGGCCCGTAAATCGAACCGGACGGGCTATCCAGTTCGACTCCCTCTCGACCCACGGCCCGGCTCATCAACGGCCGATTCAGATAATCGACAATCCAGTCCGCAAGTTGGCCGCCCTCGTTGAATCGCTCGTCGATGATGACGGCATCCTTCCCAACCTGCGCGAAATAATATCGGTTGAAGTTGTCGTAACCCGCTCCCGCGGTGTTTGGAATGTAAACGTAGCCGACGCGGCCGCCCGTCATCTCCGCGACCTTGCGGCGATTCCCTTCCACCCAGGCGAAGCGGCGCAGATTGCCTTCGTCGTCAACCGGTACCACCGTCACTTCACGGGAATTTTTTCCGTCAGGTGTTGGCCCGACTTTCAGCAGCACCTGCTTCCCCGCGGTCTCTTCAAAAAAGCTGTAAATGTTGTCCGTGGCGGGCAACTCGCGGCCATTCACTGCCAAAATGTAGTCGCCCGCTTTGACGTTTACGCCCGGCTGCGTCAACGGCGCTTGCAGGCCGGGGTTCCAATTCTCGCCGTCGTACACTGTCGCGATCCGATAGCGGCCGTTTTCAATCGTGTAGTCTGCGCCCAGCAATCCACCGCGGACCTTCTTCGGTTCGGGTCGCTCTCCGCCGCCGACGAACATGTGGCCCACTGTCATCTCTCCCAGGCATTCCTCAAACAGATATGTGAGTTCCGCGCGCGAGGCGATGCCATCAAGATACGGCTCATACCTCTTGGAAACTTTGTTCAGATCAAGTCCGTGATAGTTCGGGTCATAGAAGAAATCCCTCTCGATCCGCCAGGTCTCGTTATAAATCTGGCGCCACATCGGCTTGGGATCAACAAAGACTTCCATCGCATCGAGTTTGAGCGGGCCCTCCCCTGGCTTCGGTGGTGCCGCGGGATTCGGAGGCTCGCTCGTGCCTGCCATCGCCCACTGATCCCCCCGGCGGTAGAGCATCTTTTCACCGTTGAATGACAGGGCAAAGTCATTCACACCTTCGAGGAACTTATCGAGCTTTCGCTTCTCCAGATCCCATTTCCAAATCGTCTGCTGTAAGTTTTCCTGATCCTCTTCGGTAATCACCATCGGCCCCTCGGACACGAAGAGTGTGCCCGATTTTCCGGTTTGGAGGCTTAAATAGTTGCGATTCGGGATGGGCAGAGCCAGTATCCTCTGCGAGATTCCGTCGAAGTCAATCTTAACGACAGGGATTTCCTCTTTCTTGTCTTTATCTCTATCTTCGCCGCTCTTGTCGCTATCCTTTGATTTGTCTTTCGAGCCGGACTTGGCGCTCGCGTCCTTCTGATCGCCTTTTTTGTCCTTGTCGTCTTTTTTCTCGTCCTTCCCCTTCTCTTCGTCGCTTTCCGGTGCGAGCGGTGACTTCTCGTCCTTCGACAAGACCGCCACATACACGCTGCGCGTGACCCGCCGGTTATTGGTCGACATGTCAAATGTCACCGCTGCCGGGCCGATGTCAGTGCTGGCCGTGAAGTAAATGTATTTTCCGTTCTTGTCGAACGCTGGATAGAGCGCATCGCTCATGCCGTCGGTTAGCTGGGTCGCTTTCGCCTGATCGAGCGAGTACGCAAATATGGCATGAAAGTGACTCGGCAGCTGTTTCGCGTAAACCAGCCATTTACTGTCGGGCGAAAACTGGGTATTGAACGCGGGTGCGCTGAAGGTTGCCGGTGCGTAGGGGTCGGTATCCACTTTCACCGGGATCCCCTTGTCCACATCCAAATACCATATGTTCATCCGCTTATCGACATACGTAATCTTCTTACTGTCGGGTGACCAACCGGGCGAATAAAAGAACGAGGGTGGGTTGCCCAGGTTGATTTTCTTGATCTCCCCAAACCCGCTCTGGTCGCGGATTTCCAGCCCATATTCACCGGACGCATCGGAGAAATACGCCACTGATTTTCCGTCCGGCGACCATGCCGGATCGCGCTCCGCGGTCGCCGGCGTGCGCGTGAGATTGCGGATGTCGCCTTTGTCGGAGGGCACGGTGTAGATTTCCCCCCACGCTTCCATCACCGCGCGGGCTCCTGTCGGAGAAATCCCGAAGTTGTGGATCCGCTTCGGGTCAACTTTCGCGTAATGCGGCCTGACTTGCGTGAGGTCGCCATCTACATGAACATTGATCGTCTTAACCTGCTTCGAGTTCAAGTCCAGGAGTTTGAGCGCGCCAAACTGCTCGATAACGATGGCGCCCTGCGTTCCCGCCGCCGACTTAAAATCCAGCCCATCGTTCTTCACTACCTCCGAAACCTGCTTGCTTTTCAAGTCGTAGCCGAACAGGCTTACCGGACCATTTCGGTCCGAGAGGAAATACACCGTGTCTCCAATCCAGAGCGGATTGGAGTCATTGGAGTTCTCCCGCGGCACTTTCTCGATATGCGAATCCTTCAGGTCCGCGATCCAGATCGGAGTCGTTTGGCCTCCGTGATAGCGCTTCCAGGCGGGCTGCCATTTGCCATGCGGCACATACGCAAGATGCGCTCCGTCCGGCGAGAGTGATGCAGCATCCACGATGGGCAGCGGATATTCCGCCGGGTATCCGCCATTCACCGGCACGAAAAACAGCTTTTCATTAAAACGGTACGAACTCGTGCGGGTAGAGAGAAACAGAATATTCTTGCCGTCCGGGCTCCACCCAACCACCCGATCCGCGCCGGGGTGATACGTCAACCGTTTCGGCACCCCGCCGATCGCGGGCACGACATACACGTCCGGATTCCCGTCGTATTCTCCCGTAAAAGCGACCAGGGTCCCATCCGGCGAAAATGCCGGCAGATCTTCGGTCCCCGGTCCCGCCGTCAAGCGGCGCGCTTCTCCGCCCTCCCGGCTCACAATCCACAAACTCCCGCCGTAGTTAAAGACAATCTGGGTTTGGCTGATGGATGGGTGCCGCAGCAGAAGCGGAGGCTGGCTGGACTGGGCGCGACTGGGGACAAACGAGAAGAAATAGACAAGGGAGAAGACGAAGGCAAACTTGCGTGCGCGCATCAAGGCACTCCTGTGTGGGCAAACGCCGCATGGTAAGGGCGAAACCGGGCTTGGGTCAACCGTTGCAAACTATTCCCTGCCAACAAACCGCTGGCCGCGCCCAGATTAGTCTTGCTTCTTCTGCGGCGCCTTGCCAGGCAAGCTTGCGGGGTTTTCGTGCGTACGCTCCCGGAATCGCCCGCGCATCCCCGTGGCCAGACCCACGCTCGATTCGCCAAATTTGTTTCGCAGTCTGTCGGCGGCGCTCAGTGCGTCCTTCCAACGCTGCTTACGGTCGGCCTCCAGCAAATCGATTTGTGCCGCCGCGTCTTCGCTGAAAGACGACACATGCACGCCTAGCAATCGAATCGTGAGCCCGGCCCGCCAGTTTTTTTTAAAAAGCGCGCGGATTTGCTCGTAAATCTCGATATCAAGCTGGGTCGGCTCCTGCAGGGAGTGCGCGCGCGTGATCGTTGTGAAATCGGAATAGCGCAGCTTCAGTTGGATCGTGCGCGCGTGAAAGCCATGTTCGCGCAATCGCCTGCCCACCATCTCGGAGAGCCGCATCAGGGTGGACTCAAGCTTTTCAAGGTTCGCGGTGTCCTCATTGAAAGTGTGTTCGTGGCTAATCGACTTCGAGTCGTTGTCTGCCCCAACCTCGGAATCGAACCACCCGCCTGCATCTTCACCGCGAGCCTTGCCGGCAAGCGCCAGCCCCCACTTCCCAAATCGGCGTTCCAGTTCCGATTGCTCGAGGCGAGAGAGATCGCCGACCTGCTTGATCCCGAGAGCGTGCAGGTTCTGTTCGGTTACCTTTCCAACTCCGGGGATGTCCCGCACGTCGAGCGGCGCCAGGAACTTTGCCTCCTGCCCGGGCATGACAAACAGGACGCCATTCGGCTTGGCCTTCGCCGAAGAGACTTTCGCAATCAATCGCGATCCGCCAATACCAATCGAGCAATTGAGCCGCGTCTGGCTTTTCATTTTCTGGTGGAGGGCGTGCGCTGCGCGCAATGGCGGACCATGAAGCCGGTCGGTGCCCGTCATGTCCAGATACGCCTCATCGATCGACGCCATCTCAACCTGCGGCGTAAATGTGTTCAGCACCTGGAAGACCTGCTCAGAACACTCGCGATAACGGTCTGGGTGGCCGTCGACAAAAATCGCCTGTGGGCATAATTTCGCCGCCGTCCGCAGCGGCATCGCGGAATGGACTCCGAACTTCCTCGCCTCGTAAGACGCCGCCGACACGACCCCGCGCTCATTGCGCTGGCCACCCACCACCACCGCCTTGCCCGTCAATGAGGGATCGAACAACTCCTCCACCGACACAAAAAAGGCATCCATGTCGACGTGGAAGATCGTTTTGGCGAAGGCTGACATTTCACAATTTAGGCGACCGTCAAGGTGTGGGCCTGGCGCAAGCGTTCGTACACCTTTACATATTCCCGTGCGGAGACCTGCCAGGAAAAATCTTTTGCCATGCCATTCCGCATCAGTGCCTGCCAGGAGGATTGATCGCGATAGGCGAGCAGGGCGGCGCGGATCATCATCAAGAGCGTCTCGCCGCTGTAGTCGGCAAACTTGAAGCCAGTTCCCCTGCCCGTGCGCGCGTCCCAGGGCTCAATCGTGTCGTCGAGACCGCCCGTTGCGCGCACGATCGGCACCGTCCCGTATTTCAGGCTGTACATCTGGTTCAGCCCGCTGGGTTCATAGCGCGATGGCATGAGAAAGATATCGGCGCCCGCTTCGATCTTGTGGGCCAGTACGTTGTCATAGGCGATCTTGACGGCAACTTTCTGCGGGAACTGCCGCTGCAGCCTGAGAAACATCTCCTCGTACTCTTTTTCACCTGTGCCCAGCGCCACCAGCGCCACCTCCTCGCGCACCAGGCGGTCGGCAATTTGAGACACTAGATCGAATCCCTTCTGCGCTACGAATCGGGAAACCACGCCCAGGACAGGCAGTTTGCTGTCATTCAGGCCGAACGTAGCCAGCAAATCAGCTTTGCACTTTGCCTTTCCGCTTAAGTCCTGCGGCGAATATCGCGCCGTTATGTACTTGTCCGTTTGCGGATTCCATTCCTCGTAATCGACTCCGTTGAGGATGCCCATCACGCTGCTCGCGCGATTGCGCAAAACACCCTCCAACCCAAAACCGAACTCGGTCGTCTGGATCTCTTGCGCATATCTTCGGCTGACGGTCGCGATAAAGTCGGCATCCACAAGCGCACCCTTCAGAAAATTTACCTGTCCAAAGAATTCCATCTTGCCGATGGTGAAAAGGTCCCATGGCAGCATGAGCAGCGGCAGGGTTTCGGGCTGGAACACGCCCTGGTAGCCCATGTTGTGGATGCTGAAGAGCGTGGCGACATCGCGAAAGGCTGGATCCTGCCCGTAGAGAGATTTCAACAATACGGGCACCAATGCCGCCTGCCAGTCGTGGCAATGAAAGATCTGCGGCACACCCACCACCTTCGAAGCCTCCAGCACGGCGCGGCAAAAGAGCGCAAAGCGTTCCGCATTGTCGATGTAATCGCCGAGAGAAGTCCCATACAGGGAGTCGCGGTCAAAGTAAGGCGGGTAATCCACGAGGTAGTGCCGGACACCGCTGATGGTTCCGCTGGTGACCACCGATGGAAAGCGGTAGTGATCGTCAAAAGGAACCGTGATGCTTCGCACTACCGTTTGTGGATCGGAGAGCTTCGTTTGGCGGTAACGCGGAAGGTAAACACTCACCTGGTGGCCTAACGCCGCCAGGGCTTTTGGAAGGGAGCCCACGACGTCGGCAAGTCCGCCGGTTTTCGAGTACGGAACCCCTTCCGAGGCCACGAAAGCGATATGCATCAGGGCGGACCCTCCAAGGCATGCCGCGAATCCCTGCCGCAGGATATGATGAAAAGGAAAGCTGGCGAACCGAAAGCCTGGGCAGTGTTTCGCGGGACGAACTGGCCAGTCTAACTGGCGCATCGAAAGGGGGTCAACGTGCCAAAGCTCGCTGCTCCGAGCCAACGCAAACCTAAGCTCGGCCAGCATTTTTTAAGCAACGGGGCCGTGGCTTCTCAGATCCTCGATGCGCTGGGCGATGTCTCCCATACCACGGTCCTCGAAATTGGACCTGGCCGTGGCGTTCTCACTACTCCCCTGATGGCGCGCGCCCGCCGCGTCATCGCCATTGAAATCGATCGCGTACTCGCAGCTCAGCTCCGCATGAAGTATGCGCTAAGTTCCAACATCGAAATTATCGAAGGCGACATTCTCGCAATTGATCTTGCAACCTTGTTCGGCCCGAAACCTGGCGCTTCCCGTCCTGGCCTGGTTTTGACTCCCGAATGCGTCCGCGTGGTCGGAAATCTTCCCTACTACATCACTTCCGACATTCTGCTGCACCTGTTCACCGCCCGGCAGTGCTTCGACGAAATTCTCATCATGGTGCAAAAGGAAGTCGCAGACCGGCTCGCCGCCGAGCCCGGTAGCCGGGATTATGGATTGCTCTCGGCAACGGCTCAGCTCTATGCCCGCGTCGATAAGCTCTTCGATGTTCCGCCGGGCGCTTTCTCGCCGCCGCCGAAAGTTCATTCGGCCGTGGTGCGGTTGACTCTTCAACCGAAACTCGACGAACTCCAGGTGGATGAAAACGGCTTCCTCGCCTTCCTGAAGCTTTCTTTCGGCCAGAAACGGAAAACCCTCTGGAACAATTTGAAATCCAACTATCCTGAGTTGGCGCTGCGCAAAGCCCTGGCTCAGGCTGACGTCAAACCGGCTTTTCGCGCCGAAGCTCTTCCGCTCGAAAAGAGTGCTGCCATCTACAGGAGCCTCATTTCGAATGGCGCTCCCGGCGCCACAAACCAGTAGCCGCTTCCCAAGGGAGGTCCCCATGGCTACGCAAGCGATACGACACCCCGCCGTTGCCGGACAGTTTTACCCCCGCTCCAGTTCGGCGTTGCTGAAAGATCTCGAATCCTATTTCGTTCCCGACGCGCAGCCTCGGCCGGCGCTGGGCTGCATGGTTCCACACGCCGGCTACATGTACTCCGGACACGTAGCCGGAGCCGTCTACAGCCAGGTGAGCATCCCCCCCCTGGCCATCATCCTCTGCCCCAATCACACCGGCCTTGGCCACCCGCTTTCCATCATGAGTGAAGGTGCGTGGCAGACACCGCTGGGCAATCTGCAAATCGATGCGGATTTGGCCTATGCACTTCGCAAGGCCTGTCCCCTCTTGGACGAAGATCATGACGCCCATCGCTCTGAGCATGCGATCGAGGTTCAGCTTCCCTTCTTGCAAAGAATGCAATCTGCCTTGCGGTTCGTTCCGATCGCGGTGGGTACCGGTGACTACGAAAGCCTGCAGGCTCTAGGAACCGCCGCCGGCAACGTCATCGCAGAGTCACGGCAGCCGATACTTCTCGTCGCTTCCAGTGATATGAACCACTATGAATCCGATGCCGTGACCCGCGCCAAAGACCAGCAGGCCATCGCACGGATGCTCGCGCTCGATCCGGCCGGACTTTATGAGGTCATTCATAACGAGAACATCAGCATGTGCGGCTACGGACCGGCAATGGTCATGCTGACAGCGACGATGCTCCTCGGGGCAAAGTCGGCAGAGCTTATTCGCTACGCGACCTCGGGAGACATATCGGGAGATCGGCGTATGGTCGTAGGCTACGCAGGTATCGTTGTGCGATAGAGGTAGAGAAGAAGAGAAGGAAGGCCCAATCCGCGACCCACATCCATAGCCGGGCACACTTCGCAAAGAAAGAAGGGCGGCCGTCCGCGCCGCCCTGGATTCACCCTTTACTTGAGATATATCGGCTAAGCCGCTAATGGGCTGGCGCGTGCCCAGCTCCCCCAGAGCTGACGTGGCCACCCCCGGAGCTGACGTGTGCGGAACCCCCGGTCGGCATGCGGCCTCCCGAGCTACCCGAAGGCGTCCCTCCATACCATCCCGACGGGCGCGCCGGAGGCGTCGTGCGAATCGTCGCGAACCCGTTATGGTTCACCTCGCGCGAGACCTTATTCAGATCGGCAATGCCCCGCGGAACGCCATAGCTAACCGATCCCGGCTCCACCAGAACATGTCGCGAAGACGTTCCTCCCACGAAGCCGCGCCCAATCAGAACCGTTCCTGTGCCGCGCGCCGGCGGAATGGGTGCGCCTACCGACGCTGTAGTTGTGCGGTTGGGCGGAGTCGTAACCCGCGGGATGCTGTTCCAGCCGTTGTAATATCCCGGCTGCCAACCCCAACCGTATCCCGGCACATTCACCCAACTTCCGTAGTAGTACGGCATCCATCCCCACGGATACGCCGAGACAAAGGTGTAGCCGAAGCCCGGATAAAAAACCCAAGCTCCATCCAGGAACGGATTCCAGGCGGCCCCGGCAAAATACGGCTGCCATAACGTCCCGTAACCCGGAACGTTCGAGTAGCTGCCGTAATAGTTCATATCGCTTACGCCGTACCCATAGGGGCTGTCGTTGTATGATCCATTCTTCGCGTAGGTCTCGTGATATTTCTCCTGCTGTTTATCCCACTCGTCGTTGGGGTCGTCTTCCACGTTCTTGGCGATGTCGAACTTGTCCCCGTCGGCCAGGATAAAGTTCGCCGTCTTGTTCTTGGAGAGCTCCGCGACTCCAGCCGGTCCATCCACTGTGATGTCGCCTTTAAGGACAGCGACTTCAGCGTTGTTTTCGTCAAGGTCAACGCGGAAGTGCGCCGCCTCATTGAGCTTCACTTTCTCCTGAGCAAACGCTAGCGAGAACTGGTCGGCCTTCTGTTTGCCGATATAATTCATGTAAACCAGGCCGGTTTTGAGCACAACGGTGGAAAGCCGCGCGCCATCTTCGCTTAACGTCAATTCTGAAAACTCAACCGTGGTCTTAGGTGTGAGGCGCAGAGTGCTGCCGTCCTCGAACTCCACCTCCGCGCGGGAGTCCGCTTCGGTCGCCACGGTCGTTCCCTGGACGAGCGGAAGATTCAGAAAAGCCTTTTCGTAACCGTTACCGGTATTTCGATCGACCTGCACGCTGCCCTGAACCAGACTCAGCCGCACGATGCGCGCATGCGATTCGGCCTGCACCGGAAGCATACCGACTCCGAGGGCCGCCGCGATTACCAGAATCCTCAGCATGGAACTTCTAGTGGAGAACGTTCCTTTTAAGAAGCTTCCCCGGTTGACCATAGGAACCTCCGCACACTTTTCCCTTCTCATTAGAACACCGATTTCTCTGCAGAGTTGCTCGGAACCACCGGGAGGGTTATGTAAAAAAGCTCGCGGAGCAAGCATTGCTCGCGGGTTTAGTGCGCACCCGAGAGTGCCAGCAACCGCTGCGCCCGATTTCTGGACACGTTGAGCACGGTGGGATCCGCGATAATTTGCTTCAAAATCGGCGCAATCGCCTGCAATTCCGCCATCTCGCCGAAGCGGTTCGTTTCGTCCATGCGCTTAAATTCTTCGTCGAGCGCCAGCTTCTGATAGTGGTGATAGTAGGCCAATCGCCTCCCGAACTCGAGCGTGGTGGAAATTCCCTGAAACAGGGATGTCAATTCCTGGATCGAGGAGTTTGGCGAGAAGTTGTAGTGCGCCTCGGTCTTCCGCGAACCATCCTCGTAGATGAGCGTCTTATCCCCGGTCGAGGCGATTCCCTTCTTGCCCGAATCGATCTTGCCCTCAAAGTACTTGGCCTTGGCTGCCAGGTCGAAAATTTTCGTCTTGGAGGCAGGCGAGACTTGAAAGTCCAGATGAAAGGGGTCCGGAGGCTCGCTGTCGGGCGTCAGCCTGCCCGTCGAGTCATAGGTCGCGTGACCATCTGCAAAGATCACAATTTTGTAGTGATCGGGAATCGAATTTGGAAAATCCAGCGTAAAACCGACGGAAGCCCCTGCCTCCGCAAGACCAGCACTACTAAACAGAGCGACCACGAAAACAAGAACGACCGGCCGCAGCAACCAATCGAGAACTTCCCGATTTGCGGCTGACCAGGAACAGTGGAGCTTTGGGGGGTAGAGACTGTTCCAGAGGAGCTTACTTCGATAGCCCGGGCTGTGCATGATGGCCCGTGTCACCGGCTCGCCACCGCGCGTTGCCGCTCCAGCGTGGCCCAGGTATGGAGGTGGCAGATGGCAATCGCCAGCGCGTCAGAAGCATCTTCCGGTTCGGGAGGTTCCGCCAAATCCAGTAACCGGGTGACCATCCATTGCACTTGCGATTTCCCTGCCTTGCCGTAGCCCACCACCGCGGACTTGATCGAGAGTGGCGCGTATTCAGCCACGTGCAATCCCGCGCTGGCGGCTGCGAGCATCGCCACCCCGCGCACCTGACCCAATTTCAGTGCCGATTTCACATTGACCGCATAGAACACATCTTCAATGGCTACCTGCTCAGGTTGGTGTTGGCGAATCAAACTCACAAGCTGTTGATGGATGTTTTCCAGCCGCCTCGGCATGGGATCGCGTGGCGAAACCCGAATAGCGCCGCAACCAAGGCAATGAAGTTTTGCCGAAGACCCCGCTTCCACCACCCCATACCCGGTAAATTCCGTGCCGCAATCGATCCCAAGGACTCGCATCTCAGGCAGTCTACCGCTTCCGTTGGCCGCCGACTATTCCCTTCCTGCGTTCGGTATGATCAACGCGAGAGAGATCTTCAGCAGCATCGCGGCCGTCGCTCGCGCTGCGCCTGCCCCTCGCGCAGAAACTCGGCATACGCCTGCCGCGACGAAGCGATCCCTCGACGAGTCAAGAAACGCTGGTAGGCCGACTCGTCAAAAATCTCCTGCAGAGCTCCCATTAGCAGCGCGAGTGGTTTCCTTAAACGATCCGCAATCGCGATCCGAATGCCGCAAGCTGTTTTGTTCTCCGCCATCACCCCTGCTCCTCGATGGCGAACCGCGTAGCCACAAAGGGCGCCTCCTTGACCCCAGCCTCCTTGCGGCCACTCAATACGCGGCTCCATTCGAGCATCGACTCCAGCAATATCACTCCGACCATCAAAACCAGGACCGACGTCACGATCGCGTCCAGCCGGTCGTTAAACACAAGGCGGGAGGTGGCGCTCGTCGCCGGTGCCAACAAGAGTTGCTGGGCGTGCGCCAGAAATCCAATGCGTGGGTTCGGGTCCAACACCTTGTGATACGACGCGTCAAATACCACCACCACCAGCCACACAAGCGGCATCAGCGTCACCCATGCGAAGCGCGCCTTCTCCATCTTCACCAGAATCGTCGTTCCCACGCACAATGCAACGATCGCCAATAGCTGGTTTGCGATCCCGAACAACGGCCACAGCGAGTTGATGCCGCCCATGGGGTCTTTCACACCCTGCCACAAGAAGTAGCCCCATGCGCCGCAGACCAAAGCGCTGGTCACCAGGACGCTCGGATAGGAGCTGGTTTTACCCAGCGGCCTCCACAAGTGTCCTAGAGCATCCTGCAGCATGAAGCGCGCCACGCGCGTGCCTGCGTCGAGCACGGTCAAAATAAAAAGCGCTTCGAACATCAGCGCGAAGTGGTACCAGATCGCCATCAACTCATTTCCGCCAAGCGTGTGTGAAAAGATGTGCGCCATCCCCACCGCAAATGCGGGCGCCCCACCCGTGCGGTTGAAGAGCGTCTGCTCGCCGACATGTTGCGCCATCTCCGCCATCTCCTGCGGCGTCACCGTAAACCCCCAGCTGCTGATCGTGGCCGTGGCCGCCGCCGGCGCGGCGCCCACAATTCCCGCTGGGCTATTAATCGAAAAATAAACGCCGGGCTGCAGCACGCATGCCGCAATCATCGCCATCACCGCGACCATCGACTCGCACAACATGGCCCCGTACCCCACCAGCCGCACATCCGTCTCGCGAGCGATAAGCTTCGGCGTCGTGCCGCTCGAAATCAGCGAATGAAATCCGCTGATCGCCCCGCAGGCGATCGTTATAAACGCAAAGGGAAACACTTTCCCGGCAAAAACCGGCCCCGTGCCATCGATGAACTGGGTTAGAGCCGGCATGTGCAATGTCGGCCGCAGGCCCACAATCCCGATCGCCAGCAGGGCCATCGTGCCGAGTTTCACGAACGTCGATAGATAATCGCGAGGCGCAAGCAGCAACCACACCGGTACCGCCGAGGCAGCAAACCCGTAAACGATGACCCAGATGGCCAAAGCCGACGCGCTCAATGTGAAATATTTGGCCAGCGTCGGGTCTTGCGAAACCCACTGCCCGCCCCAAATGGCTAGCAGCACCAGGAGAAATCCCAAAACTGAGGTTTCCATGACCTTCCCCGGGCGCAGTCGCCGCAGGTAGAGCCCCATCAGTAGCGCAATCGGGATGGTCATCGCGATGGTGAACGTTCCCCAGGGGCTCGATTTCAGGGCGTTGACTACGATCAACGCGCAAACGCCGAGCAGGACAATCAGAATCGAGAGTACCGCGAAATATGCGATCAACCCGCCGACCCGGCCAACCTCTTCGCGCGCCATTTCAGTCATGGATTTGCCGTCACGGCGCACTGAGAACACCAGCGTCACAAAATCCTGCACACAACCACCCAGAACCGCCCCGACCACAATCCAAAGTGTTCCTGGCAAATATCCGAACTGCGCCGCAAGCACCGGCCCCACCAACGGCCCGGGACCGGCAATGGCGGCAAAATGATGGCCGAAGGTGACCCACTTATTGGTGCGAACGAAATCCCGGCCATTTTCCAGCCGTTCGGCGGGTGTGGCACGCTGTGCGTCCAACACGAATACCTTCGTCGCCAGAAATTTGCTGTAAAAGCGATACCCGATGGCATAGCAGCAGATCGCTGCCGCCACGAACCAGAGCGCGTTGATCGGTTCACCTCTTCGCAGAGCAATGGTCGCTAGAGACCCTGCTCCCACTAGCGCCACCGCCAGCCATGCGCAAAACTTTCCAACCTGTTTCATTCGAGAACCCTTAGCTCCCGTAATACGCCGACGATCAACGGCGCGTTTGTTGGCGTGATGCGCAACCGCCGCTTATTCGAGTTTCCGTATTGTGCCGAAAGCCTCGCATCGTGTAAATGAGGCAGAGGATACCGGGCGTTCGGTACGACCCTCCGTGCAGCCAACACAGGATAAAGGTGGTTTCGCGTCACAGGCCTCCTACCGACTTTAGTGGTACTCTGTTCAGTTCCGGACCACTGTGGCGCCCTGGCTGAAGCTCGCTCGCCAAAACGAGCAAGAGGGCGGACAAGTCCATCGTGGCCAGATCATTTGATCCCTACTACTTAGGAGCGGGCAATGAAGATTGGAATGCTAACCGGAGGCGGCGACTGCCCCGGCCTGAATGCCGTAATCCGTGCGGTGGTCCGCAAGGGCTTTTTTCATTACGGCGATGAGTTCGTCGGCTTCCTCGAGGGCTGGCGTGGGTTGCTTGAGGACAAGTCCATGCCTCTCAGTCTCGACACGGTGAGCGGTATCCTGCCACGCGGCGGCACTATCCTTCGGACTTCGCGTACAAATCCTGCCAAGCGCGAGGACGGCCTGCAAAAGTGCGCCGAAAATTTGAAGAAAAACGGATGCGATGCCCTCATTGCCATCGGCGGTGACGACACGCTCTCGGTTGCAGCCAAACTTCACCAAAACGGCTTCAAGGTCGTGGGCGTCCCCAAGACGATCGATAACGACCTGTCCGGCACCGACTTCACCTTCGGCTTCGATACAGCGGTAAACATCGCCACTGGCGCGATCGATCGTGTCCACACGACTGCCGAAGCCCATAACCGTGTCATCGTGGTCGAAGTAATGGGCCGCCACGCTGGCTGGATCGCCCTGTACAGCGGCGTAGCCGGCGGCGCCGACGTGATCCTGGTTCCCGAAGTCCCCGTCGATATCGACGCTATTGCTGAGTTAATCCGTTTACGCCACGCCCGTGGCAAATACTTCAGCATCGTCGTCGCAGCTGAGGGCGCCAAGTTTGCCGAAGGCAAAGGGCCTAAGTTGCAGGTCGACGGTCGCGACGAGTTCGGCCACGAAAAACTCGGCGGCAGCGTGGGAAACACGCTGGCGCAGGAGATCGAAAAGCGCACCGGCTTCGAAACTCGTTCGGTCGTACTGGGGCACATCCAGCGTGGCGGAACGCCCAGCGCCTTCGATCGCGTGCTGGCAACCCGTTACGGTCTGGGCGCGATTGATATGGTGCATCGCGGGGAGTTCGGCAAAATGGCGGCGTTGCGCGGCAATCACATCGTCTCCGTACCGCTTGCCGATGCCATCGCGACCAATCGCAAGGTCGATGCCGAGATGCTCGAGGTTGCCAACGGCATTCTCGACAAGCTCAGCTAGAATTTTAAGTCTTGATCCAAAGCCCGCACCAATGGTGCGGGCTTTTTCTTCTTTGGGCTGCAATCGCCTCGGAGGCGCTCCGATTGGCAGAAGCCTAGGTGAAACGTGCCGCCGGTTCGCGAGGCGCTCGCCGGTCGAGCGCCCTGGCTAACGCCGCCCCCCAAGCCATCAATACCAGCGCGAGCAAGCTGGTTTGTCGAATTTGCAGGCTCAGCGAAACGTACAACGGCGTGAAAAATAGAACGAGCATGGGCGCGATCAACCCTGCACGTAACCGCACCTCCATCCGATGTCGTGAAACCCAGTTCGCGATCAGCGCGCACGGCACCAGGAGCAGGGATAAATCATGCTCCAGCAGGTGGTAACTGACCAGAATTGCCGCCAGGATCATCAGGGAGAACGCCACATCAAAACGGTCACTCAACCCGGAACTGCAGGACCGCGCCACGATCCACAACATGGCAACCGATAGCAGTACCGTGAGAATGGACACGAAGAGTTCACTCACCCCGAACCCTGCAAGCAAGCTGTCCACGAGTCCATGCAGGTTCGGCATTCCCCAGGTCTTGCTTACCCCTGCGGAATTTTGGTCCACGCGCAAAACAAATTCCGGGTAACCCAACGCGGCTCGCCAACCCACAATCGCGACCGATAGCCCGGCTAAACCGGCGGCAACCAGCCCGAACCCGCCCCATAACCTCCACCTCCGCCGCAAAGCGAACAACAGCATGACTGGCAAGACGATCTGCGGACGAAAAAGTCCAACCCCGAGCCAGCAGCCCGCAGCAAATTCCTCGTCACGCTCGATCGAGACATACGCCAAAGCAAACAGCAACAGAAGCCATAGGCTGTCCTGCCCTTGCAGAAGCGTGATGCTCACCGGAAAAAACACCAGCGCCACCACCAGCCACACTCCCGCGGATCGGCTTTGCAACCATTGAATCCTGCGTCGCAAGACGAGAATGGCCACAAGGAGGGCACCCAGGTTTAGACCCGTCCACACGTCGAACGCTGTTACATAGGAGAGTTTCGCCATCGGCCAAAAAATCAGAGCTTCGAAAGGCGGATGGTTGTACGGCAGCGGTCCGTTTTGGCGTGTTGTTACTCCCGGCGCAAATCGTTGCTGAACCTCGAACTGAAGCCCGCTGTCATACAAGCGGAGACGTTGGCCTGAGCCGAGGATCTTGCCGGCGGTGTAGAAGATCGCAAAATCTCCATAGCCGGTGGCAATCTGCTGGCGCAGATACCAGGCCACGGTGCCATTCAAAGCCAGCATGCAGCCCAGGTATACGAACATCCACCGCATGGTACGGGCTCGAGTCACGCCAAGCAGTATGGCACGGCGCTCCTCTTCCCCCGCTCATTGACTTTCCCTTAGCCGCCATCGACAATCCGCTCAGCATGGTCTCCACGTACGCGCGGATCTTCCCCTGGCTTCTGCAGATCATCGAGTTCCTGCTGATTCTTGCGGTAACCT
>Ga0335069_10000392_pt1 | contig 74217 bp, 54 predicted proteins | sample Lox_Sample_11_FD_206714 | JGI IMG/M metagenome (GOLD analysis project Ga0335069, IMG submission 206714) | Soil microbial communities from Loxahatchee National Wildlife Refuge, Florida, United States - Lox_Sample_1.1 | ecosystem: Environmental > Terrestrial > Soil > Wetlands | place: USA...
TATCCTGCAAAGCATGATTGCGGGTGGCGATCTCGACGGTGTTGCCGGTCGGTGGAGCATTGCTGGGGAACAGAGCATAAATGGCCGTGGGATTAGTGGACGGTCCATTGACGAAAAATGCGCCGTTCGTCAGAGCCGACCGTGTGTCAACCGCCCAGAGCACCTGGCCGTTGAAGATGACCATCTCGGGACGCAACGCGGTCAAGTTTGCGGAAGCAAACTTTGTGTTCGTTGTGCTCGCTAGGTCGTTCGTCCATGGGATCGACCATGCATAAGGCGTGGCGCTGGTGTCCCAGGTCCAGTTGGTGAAGATGTCCGCCCCGGAGATGACCGGCACCTCGCCTGGATAGGCCTGGAAAGCAATGGGTTTGCCGCTCGAACCGCTCTTATAGATATATACCGTCTCCCGGTAAGTCCCGCCGCGAATGAATGCGGTATCCCCCGCCCCCATGGTGATGGCAGCGTGGCTGATCGTGGCCCAGGGCGTGCTGAGGCTGCCATTGTTTGAATCCAGTCCGTTGGTGGCCACGTAATAGGTCGCGGCCGCCAGCGGTCCGCCGCCGAAGCTGAGCGTGCCCACCAACCCACAAGCCCAAAGAGCAGCGCGACATGCTCGCTGGTGCGGAAGCCGGTCAGCTATCCTGTACGTGCAGTTCATAACAGAAATGCTGGCCGCAATCGTATCACGCGGCCGCGGCGACGTTAAATGCCAATAATTGGCCAGAACATGGAGATTATTGACCAGGAGCCATGTCACATTTGTGTCACAATGCGGTTAAAACCCTGCGTGGCCACCTGGCTGCCGCCTCGCCTTCCCGCTGAACCGCTTGTAACCATTGAGTTGATATAGGTCTGCGCAATGTCTATTGCCGAAGGCAATTCTCGACCGGCCTCAAAAAGGTCAATAATCTCCATGCTCTAGCCAAGTTTAGCCATTCCATGATATTCCAGCGGGTGGTATTCCTTCGCACAATGCCGTGAAATTTGAATCGTGCAAACGAAACTGAAAGTCCTTCCCAAGCATAATCATCACCCCAATCGTTCAATCGCCAACCAAGTATGAAAACAACCTCCAAACTTAGCAGTCTTGCGGTCGCGCTGTGCGCGGCTTTCATCACGCAGTCAAGCCAGGCCCAGCCGACGATTGTGCAGAATCCGCCATCGATGGGGCTTTATGCCGGCAGAACGGCCTCCCTGACCGTTCAGGCGACGGGCACCGCGCCCCTGAGCTACCAGTGGATGGCCGGAGCGACGGGCAGCGGGATTTACACCAACCTGGCGAACGGGGGCAGCATCTCTGGAGCGACGAGCACCAACCTGATCATCACCGGCGTGACGGCGGATAACGCCGGGGATTACGTGGTGGTGGTGACCGATGGCACCAGCAGTTCGGTGACCAGCGATCCCCCGGCGACTCTCACTGTGGTTCCGATGCCCAGCGACACCTATGGGGTGACCGTGATGGCCGACAACCCGGTGGCCTTCTGGCGTATGAACGAAACCGGCGGCAAAACGGCCTACGATTACGCCAGCGGCTTCAATGGCACCTACGGGACCGCCACTTTGAACCAACCCGGCCTTTCGACCAACGACGATAACGTCTCGGTCTATTTCAACGGCGTCTATGGTTCCGACATCGTCATTCCGTTCAACGTGGCACTCAATCCCTCCGTGATGACGGTGGAAATCTGGGCCAAGCCGAATCCCAGCGCCCTGCCCACCAGCTCCCACAAGTGCATAATTGGAGGTATGCCCGATTACCCCACCGCTTCTCAATTCCAGAACGGCTACTCTTTGCAATTGCTGGGCACTTCACCGAGTTCCTCTGATAATTACTACTTTGAGCTGGGATCGACCAACCCGGTGAACGGGGTTACAATCAACGCGGGCAGTGTGGTGCTCGGCTGGTCGCATCTCGTCGGCACCTACGACGGCAGCAATATGGTCTTGTACGTCAACGGCAAGGTGGTAAGTTCGGCCATCCTGACCAATTTTATCCCGAATATCTATACCAACCCGGTCGCCGGTTACCCCTGGGTCGGACTGGCCATTGGCTCCATCTATGACTCGACTGGGGTGGGCGCCGAGTTTAATGGCAATATATGCGAGGCGGCGGTTTACAATACCGCGCTGAGCTCCAACCAAGTGGTGAACCATTACGCTCGGGGCTTATTCGGCGGCGAACTGCCCCCGGTTATCCTCCAGCAGCCCCAATCCCTCACCCTTTATGTCGGTGAGACCGCCACTTTCTCCCCCGAAGTCGCGGCCTATTTCCCCACCTACACATGGATGGCCGCACCACACGGCAGCACTGCTTTTACCAATCTTGCCAATGGGGGCAACATCTCGGGGACGACGACGACGAGCCTGGCGATCAGCAATATCTCGGCGGCGAATGTGGCCGATTACGTGCTGGTGGTCACCAATCCCATGGGCTCGGTCACGAGCAGCGTGGTGACGCTCAACGTGCAGCCCTTGCCCACCGATGTCTATGGGCTGGACGTGCTGGCGGACAAGCCAGCGGCCTACTGGCGTTTGAATGAAGCCAGTGGGGACACCGCGTATGACTATGTCGGCGGACACAACGGCGCCTACCAGGGAGGGGTCACGTTGAATCAGCCTGGAATTTCCGCTTTCGACATGACTGGGGCTGCCCTCTTTGATGGCAGCAGCGGTTACGTGCAAGTGCCCTACGCCAGCGCGTTAAATACTCCGACCTTCACGGTGGAGTGCTGGGTCGACCAAACAGGCGGCTCGGGCAACCAACAAGCGCCCTTCGCCAACCAGAACAATGGTGCCGGGTACGATCTCTTCTCCTATCCCGCTGGCCCGGATCAATGGGCTTTCCAGGTATCGCCCGGCTACGACGCCTTTGGGACGGGCGGGGTGGCGTTGAACCACTGGACTCACCTTGCGGGCACCTTTGACGGGAACAACCAGATTCTTTACGTCAATGGGGTGCCGGTGGCGACCAACCAGATCGGTGGATTTACGGCCAACTCCGCCGCGCCGCTCAACATCGGCGCCGGCAACAACGATCAGGCCTCGCCGGCGTTTTACTGGACGGGACTGATTAATGAGGTGGCGGTTTATTCCGCGGTCCTGACCCCGAACCAGATTTTAAAGCACTATGACCTCTCGACCACGGGCACCGTCCCCGCGCCGGTTATCACCCATCAACCGCAGTCGCTGAGCTTGTATTCAAATCTGACGGCTTCGTTCTCTGTCCAGGCGCAGTCCCTGGTGACCGTGAGCTACCAATGGATGGCAGGGCCTACCGGCAGCCACGTTTACACGAATCTCGTCAATGCGGGCAACATCTCCGGAGTGGCGACCAGCAACCTTGTCATCACGGCCCTCTCCGCGGCGAATGCGGCGGATTATGTGGCGGTGGTGTCCAATTCCTCCGGTTCGGTCACCAGCAGCGTAGCCACGCTGACGATGATCCCGGCGCCCACGGACACTTACGGGGCCCTGGTGGTGGCGGGCGGCCCGGTGGCGTACTGGCGGATGAACGAAACCAGCGGGACGGTCATGCACGATTACATGGGCGGCCACAACGGCACCTACCAGGGAGGGGTCACCTTGAACCAAGCCGGCATCTCCAGCTACGATACCAACGGAGCGGTCCGCTTCGACGGCAGCAGTGGTTACGCCCAGGTGCCTAATTCCCCCGCCTTGAATACGCCCGCGTTCAGCGTTGAATGCTGGCTCAATCCGAGTCAGGCCGGCAGCCCAATGAGCGCGATCGGTAACCAGGATTCCGTCAACGGGACGGATGGGTATGATCTCTCCGTTACGGCCGGCTCGCCGGATGACGTGACCTTCACGGTCGGCGCAACCAACCTCAGCATCGGTTATACTCCGCTCGACGCCTACGCGGGGCAGGCAGGTCAGTGGACGCATGTGGTCGCCACGTTCCAAAACTCGAATACAGTCCTGTATATCAACGGGCAACTGGCGGCCACGAACACCCCGTCCAGCTACCCGACCTGGCTGACCCCGAATTCCGCCTGGCCGCTTTACATCGGCGCGGGTAACAACGATCAAGCCACTCCCGCCAATTACTGGTCGGGCTTGATTAATGAAGTGGCCGTTTACAAGACCGTGTTGACTCCAGTCCAGGTGCAGCAGCACTACTCGGTCGCGGCCTTGGGCGGCTATTCCCCACCGACGATTTCGCAGTCAACAACGAACCTGCAGCGCTATGCCACCATGAGCGCCACCTTCGCCGCCCAGGTGACCTCCTTCCTCCCAACGGTGACCTACCAGTGGATGGCGGGCGCTCAGGGAAGTGGCGTCTATACGAACCTGCTCAACGCAGGCAATATCTCCGGGGCGACCACGACCAACATGGTGATCACCAACCTCGCGTTAGCGAATGCGGCCGACTATGTTCTGGTGGCCCAGAATGCGGCTGGGTCGGTTACCAGTCTGGTGACGACCTTGAGTGTGCAAGCGTTGCCCAGCGATGCTTATGGGGCCGCCGTGGTGGCCAACAACCCTGTGGCCTTCTGGCGCCTAAACGAAACCGTCGGCTCCAGCGGCTCGAAAGCTTACGATTACGCCGGTGGCTACAACGGCACCTATCAATCCGGAGTCACCGTCAATCAGAGCGGTCCTGGAGGCTATGCGAACACCAAATCGGATTACTTTAGCGGCACGTCTGCCAACAATATTATCGTTCCCTGGGCCGCAGCCCTGAATCCTTCACTCCTCACGGTGGAGTGCTGGGTTGCACTGCCGAGTACCCTGCCCACCGGCAGCCAGAACCGAAAGATCGTGATCGGCAGTATGCCCAACACCAATACTGCCAGCGGTAACTCCACTGGTTACTACTTGAACCTGGAGATTAACACCTCCGCTAGCGCTGATAAGTGGTCTTATACCGTGGGGTCGGGGCAGAGTTGGTCAACGGCATCCTATAACGCGTATAGCAGCGGGAACTTGCAACCACTCCAATGGACGCATCTGGTTGGCACCTATGATGGCACGACCGAGACCCTTTACACCAATGGCGTAAAGGCAAGTTCACACGCTGTGCCTTACTATCCTAACATCTACCCCAATGCCGGTCCGAATGTTACTGCTCAAAATCAAGCGGCCTGGCCCTATGTTCCTCTGGGCATCGGCTCGTTGATGAACTCGGGAGGCCCGGGTGCTGGGTTCAACGGCAATATCTCGGACGCGGCGGTGTATAACTATGCTCTGAGCGCCTACCAGGTGCTCAACCAATATACGGCGGCTAAGACCGGCGCCGGCGTTGGAGTGCCGGTCTTTACTCTCCAGCCGCAATCCGTGAGCACTAACAGCGGCAGTACCGTCAGCCTGGTGGGCCAAGCCACCTTTGCCCAGCCGCTGACCTATCAATGGATGGTGCAGACCAACGGCGTGTATATTAACCTGGTCAATGGCGGCAGTATCTCCGGGGCCACGACCACCAATCTGGTCATTGCCAGTGTAACCTCGGCCAATGCGACCAAATACGAGCTGGTGGCCTCGTATCCGGGCATCTCGGCGACCAGCAGCGAGGCGACACTGACTGTGACGGGATCGCCGCCGCCCATCGACCTGACTTCCACCTTTGCCGTCGGGAAATTGACGCTGAGCTGGACCAACAGCGCCTACGCGCTCCAGCAGGCCACCAACGTAGTTGGGCCGTGGATTAACACTACGAACCTGTCCGGGTATCAGGTCAATCCGACAAACCCGGCGATGTTCTTCAGGCTCGTTGCCCCTTAAAGTTGATTCCCGTCTCTCCGCAACGGGTGGCCGGGATCCGCTCCCGGCCACCTTTTTCTGTCTTGGTTCCAAAGTATCCCGCGAGGGTCAGGCGTGAGGGGACGAAGGTCCGCAGCCGTGCCCCCGCCTCAGCCCTTGAGCCATGTAGTATCCTCGACCTAAGTAAAGCGGAACTGTTTGTGAGATTCGCATGAAGACAAAATCAAGCATTTGCCTGGGCCTCCTGTTAATGCTCACGCTAAGCCTGAATACCGCTGCGGATGAGAAGGCGGTCCTATTGCCCAATGGCTGGGCGATTTCCCCTGCCGGGCAACAGCTCCCGTTGGGCGGCATGCCCCTGAAACTGGCGCCGGTGCCGGGAGGGCGATACGCGCTGGCCATGAGCAGCGGGTACACGGAACATTTCCTGGGAGTCATTGATGCAACGTCCGGTCGGGTGGCGCAACATCTGCCCATCGCCGAAGGTTGGATGGGGCTGGCGCTCAGTCCAGAGGGCGATCAGGTGTTTGCCTCCGGTGGCAGTAAAGATTGCATCCTGACTTTTCAGTTCGCCAATGGGGCGCTAAAGCCAACGGGTCAGATTGCTTTGCCTAAAGGCACCTTTCCCGCGGGGCTGGCCGTCGGGTCGCGCGGCCGGCGCCTCTACATCACTGGGAACCTGGGCAACGCGCTGCTGGTGCTGGACCTGCCCTCCGGGAAGCTCGTCGCGGCTATTCCAGTAGGAAACAAACCCTACACGTGTGTGATCAGCCGCAATGAGAAGACCGCCTATGTGAGCAACTGGGGGGAGGACAATGTCGCGGTAGTGGATTTGTCGGCCGGCAGGGTCCTGCGCAACATCCAGGTGCAGGAGAAGCCGAACGATTTGCTCCTGACGCCGGATGCCACGCGGCTCTTCGTCGCCAACGGCAATCGGAACACGGTCAGCGTGCTTGATACAAAAGACGGCCGGGTGATCGAGCAGATTGATGCAGGCATTGTGCCCAAGGCGCCTCTGGGCAGCACGCCCAATGCGCTGGCGCTGACCAGCGACGGTAAAACTCTGTATGTGGCGGACGCGGATAACAATGCCGTCGCCGTGGTGGATGTTTCCCGGCCCGGGCACAGCATCTCCCGGGGCTATATTCCGTCGGGCTGGTATCCCACAGCCGTTTGCCTCAGCGGCAAAGGCTCAGAGGCGCGGCTTCTCATTGCTAACGGCAAAGGGGCGAGGTCCCAGCCCAACGCGGCCCAGTGGAAGGCTTCCCGTGAGAGCGGTCGCAAAGGGTTGGGCGACTCCAAGAACGCCGCCTTCATAGCGGCCTTGCTCCAAGGCACGGTTTCGCTGTTGCCACTGCCCGACGGGCCCACCTTGGCCCGCTATTCGGAGCAAGTCCACCAAAACTCTCCCTATGCCTCGGCCCGGCCGGCGGTAGCGCCACCGATCCCGGCCGGCCGGAATTGCCCCATCCGGCATGTGATCTACATCATCAAGGAAAACCGCACCTACGATCAGATTCTTGGTGACATGAAGGAGGGCAACGGCTCGCCGGAGTGCTGCCTGTTTCCCGAGAAAGTCACGCCGAATCAGCATGCGCTGGCGCGGGAGTTTGTCCTGTTCGACGCTCTGTTTCACAACGCAGAGGTCAGCGCCGACGGCCATCACTGGGTCACGAGCGCTTACGCCACCGATTATGTCCAGAAGTTCTGGCCGACCATGTATGCGGGGCACACGGGCGGGCGGGTGGATTTGCACGATGATCCCGTGGCCTACTCAGCAGGCGGGTTCATCTGGGATCTGTGCGCCAAGGCGGGGTTGAGCTACCGCAGTTATGGCGAGTTCGCCCGGATTCGCGGCGCGGAAAAGGGAAAGGTCCGGCCAGCCACCCCTAGCCTGGTCGGCCACATCCATCCCACTTATAAAGGGGCCGATGGCATCGGCTTGATGACGGACGTGGCGCGGTTTGAGCTCTGGGCCGCTGAGTTTCGGGAATTTGAGAAGCATGGCGATCTGCCGAGTTTTGAAGTGCTCTCCTTGCCGAATGACCACACCGTCGGGACCCGCCCCGGCAAGCCGACTCCTCGGGCCATGGTGGCCGACAACGACCTGGCGCTGGGCCGCATTGTCGAAACCGTTTCTCACAGCCGCTTTTGGCCGAACACCGCCATCTTTGTGATTGAAGACGACGCACAAAATGGGCCGGACCACGTGGATTGTCACCGCACCGTCGGCTTGGTCATCAGCCCCTACACGCGGCGGCACCGGGTGGACAGCACGATGTACTCCAGCTCGAGCATGCTGCGCACGATGGAAGGAATCCTGGGATTGCCGCCGCTGACCCAATACGATGCCGCGGCCACCCCGATGTGGGCGGCTTTCCAAAGCACCCCGGACCTCACCCCTTACGGAGCCCGGCCCAACGGGGTACCGCTCGATGAGCTGAATACTACCAAGGCCTTTGGCGCGCAGCGTTCCCAGAAAATGTCGCTCGAGGTGGCCGACACCGCACCGGAAGACGAACTCAACGAGATTATCTGGAAATCCGTACGAGGGGATGGTTCGGCGGTCCCGCCGCGCCGCGTCGCCGCGTTCGTCCTGGAACGACCTAGTAGCGATCACGACGACGACTGAGGTGCGAAGTCGCCGGCCTTTTTGCCATTTGCCGTCGCTATTATTTCTGAACGAAAGGATTCTCTTGAGTGACCGCTTCGCCAAGAATGCCGGTTTGAAAACTGGCCTGTGCCGGTCCGGCATCGCTCTTGTCCTGCTGCTGTTGCTGAGCGTGGAGCTGGGGGCGGAACTCTCGAAAGCTTGGGCCTGGGGCGGCGGACATGCGCCCCAGACCCGACTCATCTTCGAGAACCTGCCCATCGAGGTCCGGACGAACTTCTCCCCCGGAACAGTAAGCAATGCGCTGAGCGCCTGGTGTTTTGCGCCGGATGCGCACAACCAACCCTTCGACCCCGCCCTGATCGGGCAGGCGGCGTTGGCCCGGCTCAAGGAGCAGGGGATAATCTATCGTAGCGATCTGCACTCGGACAAAGGCCGGGCGATGGCGTTCGCCTTGCTGGTGGATGCCTTCCGCGAAACCAACTACACCCATGTGGCGTATTGGACCTGCGTGCTGAGCCACAGCACCGGGGACATGGCGGCCGAGAACCACAACCCCGTGGCGTATTACGAGTCGTGGGCCTGGGATTCCTTCGACCTGAAACTCTCGAATGGTTCGGCGGTCAAAACGATTTCCCCGCTGCTCGACTTCAAATGGGCCGGAGATTCGCCAGCGGGGATGGAACTGGCGCGGGACTGGGTCCGGACTCATCTCCTGGCCGATGATGGCCGCGACGCCCAGGCGGCGCTGCTGGAGGTCATGTTGCGTGGCTGCTCGGGCTCGGCCTTGCTTGCAACGCTGGGAACGCCGCTGCTCAGCGATGCTTCCGCATGGGCTGGTCGCCGTGACCCTCGTGACCGAGAGCGGGTTTGGCAGAAGATGGCGCAACTTGCCGGCTGGGGTGCAACCCATGTCCTCCGGGATGTGGTCGTGGCCAAACGACTGGCCGCCGAAGGCGCCGTCCTCGACCTCCAGCTCTCTCTCCTCCAAGCCTACCAGCAAGCAAAGTGGCAACACCTCCGCCAGTTGCCTTTGGCCAATGATGCCTTGTTCAGCCCACTGTTGTGCTCGAATTCGGCTGCGGGCGGCGCGGCGGTTGGCGTGGTCCTCGAGCCCACCTTCCAGATGAATGAATCCATGCTGGGCTTCGGGGACAGAGTCATTGCGGCGGCGATTGTGCGCACTTTGGCCCAGGGCCATCAGCGATACCTCACGTTGGACCTTCGCACGGTTCTGGCCGAGGGATTTCCTTCGCCCCGGCAAATGCCCGGCCTGATTTTGTCAGCCAGCTTGCTGCGAGATTACGAGTGGATGCTCAAGCGCGATCTGGATCGCCAGCTCAAAGCCTATTTGGACCAGGGAGGAAAGCTGATTTGGATTGGCGGCGCCGCTACCTTGCCGCCCGCTTCCCTAGGGCAGATTCAAAGGGCCATGACCCGGAATTCCGGCGAGTGGCCGGTGCCCCCCAAGAAGTTCGCCTCTTTCCGTCTCGCCCTCCACGGCCCGCATAGTGCCACCTGGCCGCTCGTCCACGACATTTCTACCACCGGTGTATGGATCAGGCCGAATAACCCGTTCTTCTTCGCCGCTCCCAGGGCCAGCGGCTTGGAGCCGCTGTTGAGTCTGACCAACAAGGAGGAAGAGGTCGTCATCGCCGTCACGTGGGCCAAGGGTGCCTACCTTCCTCTTTTCACCCTGGCGCCGTTTGTCTATTCCAACGACCGGATAGAGGATGCGGGCCAGCCGGCGCTGGACGAAGTCGGGCGAGCCATTTTGATGGCCACTTTCGCCAAGCTGCGCCTGCCTGGTTTCTCAGGCTCGAATCATTAGACCTCCGTTCAGGGCTAACTTCACGAGGGAAGAGGATCGTGTGGAGGCGCACACTCACCTGTCATGGCCGGTAAATCTGCCCGCCACCATTTGGATCGGTTGTGGACCACCAAAGCAGCGTCCTTCCCTTGAAGTAGGCAACATAGGATTGGGCTGCGAACTGGGCTGGCGTGATGAAGTCCACGTGCGCGTCCAGAGCAAGGATGTTTCCGCCCTTATTGTTGTGGTAGGTCGCAATGCCCTCGGTGCCATTGGGCGCAGGCGGAGACCCCGGCTGATTGGCTCCGTCGTTCCAGGCCTCGGCGCCCTCGCCCTGGGGATAAGTGCCACTTGACAGGTACTCGTTTGGTTCCCACATCGTATAACACATAGGGCTCCAGACGGAGGTCGTTTTAGGTGGACTCCCGGCGTCTCCGCTTTGATAATTTTCGGCAGCGCCATTCCACACATAGGTGCTGAGCATGTTGTTGCGCTGGTTGTTGATGTAGGACGGACTCGTGGCGATGTCTTTTGGACAAAGGAACACTTTGCCATTGTTGACGTAGGGATAATAGAGGCCGTTGTACGACGCACTTTGACCCAAGTGCAAGTACGGCAGGTTACGCGGGTCGGGAATGGCACTGCCATTGCCGCCGCCGGCGGTGGCGTTGGGATTATAAAGCCAGCCCACAGGCCTGCCGGAGATGCCGTCGTCCCAATTGGGCTCGCAAAGGTAATCGTTGTTATCACTGCAATACATGTTTTGCGCAATCCCAAGCTGTCGGATATTGGACGCGCATTGGGTTCGCAACGCCTGGTCCCTGGCCCTGGAAAGGGCGGGCAAAAGCAACGCGGCCAGAATGGCGATAATCGCGATGACCACCAGTAATTCGATCAAGGTGAAGCCGCGGCATCTGGAATGGGTTTGGGGCGCGCTCATAAGCTGAGTCAGTAAGCGGTCATGTCTTTGGGCGAAAGTTTAACGGCTTCAGGGAATGGCGGAATAGTCAATGTTGGCTGAAGCATGGACATTATTGGCTTTTCGCTGCAACCTACACGGCTGGGGCTTGGTTCAGTTCAGGGACTCTTTGCCGAGTGCGTGTATTGGAGGAAACGGTATCCGGCGGCTTGTGGGATCTCGAATGGCAGGGTGCCGTCAGCGGGCACTTGGACGGTCCGATTTTCGCCGGTTTCCAGGTTCGTGAGAGTGGCGGTCTGATTGGATAGGAACATTAACCGAAGGGCGCGTTGAGGTTGTTGGTTGTGGAGCTCGCGGAAGAGCAGGAGGTAGTCGGTGGTGCGGTCCGGCGAGTAGGTCTGAAAACCCGACCAATTTGCATTGTCAGGCTTGTCGCCTATCGGAAAGGTGTAACTGGAGAAGATGGCTTCGCGGTGCTGTTTGTAGAGCCTGATGAACCTCTGCAACTCATCGTGGCCCGGCGCATCCAGGAATTGAGCGCTTTGGAAGAAGACCGGCACAAATGGCAGGCCCATGGCAAAGCAGTAAGCGTGGCTGTACAGTGGGGCATCGCTGCGGCTGGGGTTGGCGCGCTTGGGGTTTTGCAGCATGACTTGCAGCTTGTTGGCGTTGAAATAGCGCGCCATGAGCCAGTGCTGGCGCAGGACCTGGTAAGGGACCATGGTCAAGTGGGCGGGCAAACTCTCCTGGACGTTTTGGAAATAGATGCTGCCGAATTGCTTGTCGTAGTACCAGCCGTAACGCGGATCCTCGTACTCGGGGCAAAGGCAAAACTGGGTCTTCATCCAGGCGTGTTTCATCAACTGGCGATAGGTGGCCTCGCGCGACTCATAGTCAGTGCGGCTGGCGAGATGATCGAAGTCCACCTTCCAGGTAACACATCCCAACTCATCGAGGTCCTGCTCCAAATCCTCGGCGCGGGCGTTACGGATCGAGACCCACAGGCCGAGGCGCAGATGGTAACGGTCGGCCTGAGCCTTGATGTCGCGCCAGCCGTTCGTGTAGTTGGGCAGGAAGTTGCTGGCGCCCGGCCCTCCGCCACTCTTTTGCCAGCCGTCGTCAATTTGAAGAACCTCCACGCCCAAATCCGCCAGCGCGGGGATTTCGTCGAGCACGAATTTTTCCGTGGTAAACTGAGCACCGCCGGGGTTGGCCGGCCCCCACGTGTTGGCCATGAGGAACAGGTCGCGCTGCGGAAAAACGGGATAGCGGGTGCGGTCGAATTCCTTGAGGGCCAACTGCAGGCCGTCATTGCCACCGCCGAAGACGATGCTCCAGGTGGCCCAGCAGTCACGGAAACGGTTGGTGAGAATCTCAGAGGGAGTCAGTCCCCAACCGGTGACCGCAAGGCCCGGCGGGCCGGCATAAAAGCTGCCGGTGTAATGGCCCGGCTGGTTGACGCATTTGGGCGATTCTTTGACGACGCAGACCCCGGCGCCGCCGTCCCCGTACTCGACACTGACACCGCTGGCCCAGTCTTCGTCTTCGTCGAGGAAGATCGGAAACCCGGTGATGACCTCCTCGCGCAGCATGTCACGGCTTTGGTCATGGCGATTGCCGGGGTCATTGAAGTAACCCCAGTAACGGCGCTGGTTCTTTACGGCAAAATCCAGCGGCAGGTAGTCCGCGCGCGCGCTAGGAACGGCAATGGTGTGTCCGGAGTCCTTGCGCACGCCTTCTTTGTCGGGCAGCCCTTTGTGTGAGAAACCCGTTAGAGCGCGAGCCCGGAGTTGAGTGCGGATGCCTGTGGCACCGGGATAGACCCAAATGAGGTGCTGGATTTCGAGCCTCGCGTCCGGGTAGCGCACGGTGGTGAGAACCTCAAGATGCTTGCTCGTGAATCCCTGGTCGTCGTCCGTGTTGGCCGTCAGGGACAAGAGTTGCCCCGGGGTGTCATCGCCAATGGCGCCGGGCAAATCCCAATCTGAGGCGCGAGCGGGCTGGGATTTGGCCCATTCCTTTCCGGATTGCTCGTCCCGAAGCGACACCGTGACCAGCCCGGCGCCGGTCCACTTCCAGCGACGGGCCACCTTTCCGGTGGTCACTTCGAGCAGACCGTCATGGGTTGTGACGCGCGCCGAGCCGAGCCGCGCGTTGACGACAGGCAAGTTGGGCAGTGGCGCCGCCGACTCCTCCGCGCCAGCGCGCAGGCTGAGGGTCAAAGAGGACAGGAGGAGCAAGGTGGTTGGATTGATGAATGAGGGGAAAAGCCTCTTATTCGTGGTGCGTACCATAGAAGGCGACATATTCATTGTCTAGGGGTGGCGATGAGCGGCAAACCTTGCTGCGAGAGATGTCGGCGCCGCGCCGGACATCGCAGATTGTGTACTGCCGCTTGGTCGCATTTCACTAGCTGTTCTCTGTCCGAGTTGCATCAGCCTGCCGCCTTTTAGCGCGTACGGAAATGTCCATAGTTGGCCAATACATGGTGATTTTTGATCTTTCTGACATAATTAGCCTGCGCGAGACGCGTCGGAGCGCCGCGCAATCGAGGGAGATGACCGCGCAATTGGCAGCGGTTAGCAGCCCGTAGCAAAGCGTCATAAGTGTTGGGGAGGGCGAGCGTCCTCGCGGGCCCTGATTTGCTGGGTTTCCGGAGAAGTTTGGGCTCGCGAGGACGCTCGCCCTCCCTTGACGCGGCGCGCCTTCTGGCGTCGTGTATAGCGCTCATGACCTTCTGTGCGTGCACGCTTTAAGCCCCCCGGGCGGACTGCCGCCCAGGGGGCCGGGTCCCCTCACCCTTCCCTCTCCCCATCCGATGGGGAGAGGGTGGCCGCAGGCCGGGTGAGGGGTTCATTCCCGCACCGTGGCCTTACGCCCCAGACGGCACGCGGGCCGAGAACACCAGCGGGACACCTTCGTATCCGCTGACGCAGGCGTTCACGCTCACGAAGACCCGCTGCCCCACAGCGGGCACGCCGAAGCGGCCCGTGTAGTCGCTGGTGATGTCCACGTAGCCGTTCTCCGGGCTGTCCAGCTTGCCCAGGAGGCGGTAGCTGACGCCGCGGCGGCACCCGCTGTTCTGCGGAGCGCACCCACGCAGCATCGTGTTGTCCGGCGGAGCGCCCGTGGTGTGCAGCTTGATCGCGATGGCCCCGTTCGCGTTGGTGATTTCCAACGCGTCAATGGGCAACGGGCTGATCTCCGGCTGCGCCGGCGGCACGCTGACGGTTGGGGCGCCGATCGCCAGGAGCGCGCAGTTCACTTTCGTGAACAGTTGCAGTCCGGTGAGCGGCCCGCTCTGGCCCAGTGTGGGGTTGCTGCGGACCGACGCCGCGGTCGCCACCCATGCTTCCTGCTGCGCGTCCGTCAGTTGGTCGTAGGCGGCGGCCTGGGTGGCCAGGTTCTGCCGGATGACCTGCTGCTTGGCGCTGCGGGGGTTTCGTGGAGTCACCAGGGTCCTCCGGATCAAGCCATTGCGACCCGGCCAGGTGACGGTGAGCCCCAGTTTACCGACCTGGGGAACGTCTTTGATCTTCATTCGATCTTTTCCTTTCTCTTGTTGTTGTTGTTGTGAAACGGCGCGCGTGGTCCCCCGGCGGCAAGCCGCCGTGGACCAAACAAACTGCGCGCGCCCCAAGGGTTTGCCCGAGCAGGGCAGATGTCTTGCCTGACGGCGCGTGGGGCGTGTCGTACGAGGTGCCGGGCGGCTGCCCAGGACGCCCCCCGACCGCAGGCAAGACGCCTGACCTGTCTTGAACGGAGGTGTTATGACGGCGATCGCGAATAGAGAGGCCCCACCCCCGAGAGAGCTGAACACTGGCCGAGCACCCCTGATGCAACTCTCTTCATTAGCCTGAGCCTGGCGCACAAGCCCCTCACCCTTTCCCTCTTCCCATCCGATGCGGAGAGCGTGGCCGCAGGCCGGGTGAGGCGGTTCAGGCGTGCGGAGGAGGGGTCGGGTATCGGCTTTCATCGCGCCGTCCTTTCATCCAACCGGGCGAAGCCCGCTTCGAGCGTGCTGACCCGGGCGCCCTGCCGCTCGAGCGCGGCCAGCAGTTCCCGGTGATTCGCGTCCAACTTCTCCAGCAGGGCCAGGTGATTGGCCTGCAGGCGGTCCCGGACCTCCAGCATCTCGGCGTAGAAATCCGCCCGGCTCATGAGCTCAGGCTTCGCCGGCCGCGGCCCGAGAAGCTTCTTCGCCAGCAGGAAAGCCGAGCCAACCGCGCCGGCGATGGCGGCCCAGCCCTCGGTCGGTATCGAGCGCGGGGCGGAGAGTTGAGAGTTCGGGTTCATGCGCGAATTTACGATCTACGTCTGGAGTCTTGAGTCTTGCGCCTAAAGTCTTGAGTCGGAACGAATGGCTTCGGCTGATTGGCTATTGGCTATTGGCTATTGGCTATTCGCGAAGCGCCGCGTGTTGCGTGGTGCGTGATGAGGTCCATCATCCATCCTCAATCCTCTATCCTCGTGCCTGTTTGGCCGCACTCTGCGCCTTGGCCGTTGCCGGTGCGCTTGCCGGGGCGGTGGCTCCTGCCGACGGCTGACTGCCGGCTCCCGACATTAGGCTTTGGACTTGAGACTCCAGACTTCCCTTAAGTTGCCCATGCCGATGCGCCAGGAACCATGCGCCCACGACGAGCCCCACCACCCCCAGGATCAGCAACTCATTGCCCACCACCATCGTGGGCAGGACAATGAGCGCCACCCCGCCCAGCATCAGCGCCACGCTGGTCGTCACACTGGCCACAATGGCCTTGAGCGGCGGATAGACCAGCGATGCCAGGCCGAAGATGAAGAGCCCCACGCCGACCCACACGATTCCCTTGAGGCTCGATAGCTTGGCTGCCAGATCCCGCGCCGTGTCTTTCTGCGCGGCGCCCAATTCGGTGCGGGCGCGGGTTTCCTCGCGCTCAATCACCGGCATGGGAGCGGCCAGGACGTAGGTGGTTGAGGGTTGAGGGCTGAGGGCTGAGGGCTCGTCGGAGGTTGAGGGTTGAGGGTTGAGAGTTGAGGGTTGGGAGCGTACGGAGGTGGCCGCGGCGAGCGGCACGGGGCTTTGCTCGATGCGTGTCGCGGCGGGCAACGTGTAGCTTCGGACTTTGATCGTCTCCTGGTCCTGCTTGCTGGGCTGCGACGCATTCTCCCCCTGGGCCACGGTCTGCTGAACCAAGCCCGCCTGGTTGCGCGTCGTCGTGGCCTTGCCGCCTTTGAGCGGGCGAGGGCCGGCGCACCCAGCAGCGGCCACCAGCACCGCCGCGATCCCACCGCACAGGAACCGGGAGAGGTATCCGACCGCCGCGCGACGCGAGCGGCCGGAGTTTTGAGTCTTGGGTCTTGGGTCTTGAGTCTTGGGTCTTGCGTGTTGAGTCGGAGCGCCGGCGGACTCAAGACTTGAGACTTTAGACGCAGGACTTTCCACCGGTGGCGGCGTGTTGGGATAGACAGCTTTCCAGAACCGGAGCCAGCACGCGTTTATGCGGCGTTCGCGGACGACGGTTTGCCCTTCCACTGCGGGCTGTGTCTTCTTTGGGAGTAGCCTGATCTTCATAACATTGTTTGTTTTCACTCCTCTGGTGGGTAATGACGCTACCCATTTGGGTATTTCGGCTACCCAAAGCACTTTTAAGGAATTACTCCCAGCACCCACCGTCGGGACGGGCATACATGCACTCGTAGCCGACCTTCACGAAGGCCTGGATGTGCCGCGCCAACTCGCGCTCCGCGCCACCCCCTTCCGCCAGACGCCGGCGGACCAACGCCAGCGCCTTGTTCACATTACTCCGTGCGCGCTCCCCGGTATCAGCCGCCATCCCGCCCTTCTTCAACGCCGCTTCGATCTGGCCAATTTCTTCGTCCAGGCGCTCGATCTCATCTTGCCGGCCTTCATCCGCGGCCCGTTCGCGCCTTCCCCGCAGCTCGTCAATTTCCCGAAGGCAACTGCGGATGGTATCCAAGTCCGCGCTCTCCTGAATCGAATCCTTTGACCGCGCTTCCCCCTTCTCGGGCGTTATTTTGACCTCCAGGTGGAAAGCGGAAATCGGCTCGTTCGGGTGGTGCAGCAGGTAATCCAGGTATCGAGCCCCCAGCGTGTCCTCCAGGTGGAATTCGGGGCTCCCGGCGAAGACCACCCGCCAGTGGCTGCCCGCCTTACGGAACGAGAAGCGTCGAGCCCCTGCTGAAACGGAACCCGGGAGCGCGAGCGTCCCCGCGAGCCCAAGCTTCACGGAGTCAGGGCCTGCGGGGACGCTCGCCCTCCCGGGTGGAGCCTCTTCGGCGTCAAGAACCCGCTCAATCGCCGCCTGCTGCTCCGGGCTCGCTTGCAGGAAACGGTCGAAGGCCGCGCGTTGCCGCGGCACGGCCCGCAGAAATCGCACCACCAGATCCGTTGAGACGGTGTCGCCCATGCCTGTGCCGGCCAGTCAACCCTCGTCGCCCGTCGCTCCACTGCCCAACGCGCCGGGCACGGAGAAGCAGCAACGAGGATGGAGGATCGAGGATAGAGGATGGCGCCCCGGCGCTGCGCGAATAGCCAATCGCCGATTGCCAATAGCCAATGGCCGACTCAAGACTTTAGCCCCGAGACTCAAGACTCCTCCGCATCGCCGACTCAAGACTTTAGCCCCGAGACTCAAGACTCCTCCGCATCGCCGACTCAAGACCTTAGCCCCGAGACTCAAGACTCAAGCCTCCTCCGCATTTCATTCTTCAGCCGCATTTTGATAAAGCAGCCGATGCTCCGCTCCCACTTCACCGCTGCTTGCGCGATCTGCCGGGTTTGATTCCCTTTCGCGATCCCGAGCAATCGGAACAGGGCGCGGATCACGGCTTTCTCGCCGGCCGGCAGCCGCGTCCACCACTCCCGGCCGTCCCCGGGGTTCGGGAGTTTGGACGGGCTCGCGCCGGGGACAGGGATGTCGCGCAGCGGCCGGCGGGCGCCGCCTTCGGGGTTCGTTATTCGAGTGCCTGGTATTTGCTTAGTACTGTTCATTTGTCCAGTATCCTAACCAGGGGCGTGGGGCAAATAGGGGGACAGCCCTAAAGATTTTTGGGGAAGTTATTCACGGTAGGGACGCGTTCCGCCGCGTCCCAAACTTATTTCCCGCAAGATGGGGACGACGTGGAAGTCGCCCCTACCACTGGTAGGGACGCGTTCCACCGCGTCCCAAACTTATTTCCCGCAAGATGGGGACGACGTGGAAGTCGTCCCTACCATATATCGCGCCTCCAGCGCCCTGGCCGTGGCGGCCACCCGTTCCCGCAGCGCCTGGGGCCCGACCACGTTGGCGTGGGTCCCCCAGCTCAGCACATGCTGCTCGATCTCCTCCAGGCAACTCAGCCGCAGACGCAGTTGCGACCCGCCCCCCGGCAGCTCCGTCCAGACCTGCCGCGGGTGCCATCGCCGGCCCCGCAGCACATCCGTCAGCCACTCGTCCATCTCGATGACCACCTCGTAGTCCCCCCTGCCCGACATCACCCCGAAGCTCTGACCGAGCTGCTTTTTGGGATCGAAATCCTTCGGCCGCACGAACCGCTCGCTCCGCAGCGCCGGCTCCCACATCCGCCCGAGCACGAAGGTGCGGATGTCGCGCCGCTCCAAATCGTAGGCCAGCAGATACCATCGGCCCCCGTACTCCATCAGGTGATACGGATGGACGCGGCGAGCCGCCGCCGCCTTCTCGCCCGGTTTGCGGTATTGGAAGCTCAGCGCCCGCCGCTCGGCCACCGCCCGCGACACCCGCTCGAACCGCCGCAAATCCGCATCGTTCGGCGCCAACGGCCGGAACGACAGCACCTCGTCCAGGTTCTGCAACGTGAACCGCTCCCGATCATCCAGTTGGCCGGCCAGTTTCTCGAAGGCCAGCTCCAGCGGCTGCTGCAGGGGCGTCCCCTGGTATTGCTCGATCGCCTTATGCACTACGCACAAGCCGAACAGCTCCCGCTCCGTTACCCGCACCCCCGGGAACTCGCCCGCTGGCCCGGTGAAAAAGTACCCATGCTTCCGGGCATCGTAGGCAATCGGCAGCCCCATCCGGTCCTGCATGAAGGCCACGTCCCGAAACGCCGTTTTGCGGTCCACCTCGAATTCCGACGCGATCCGCGCGCAATTCGGGTATTCCGCCCCGCGCAACCACCCGTAGATCCGGGACATCCGCTCCAGCGGCGGACGCTTCACCGAGCAGTCTGGAGTCTTGCGCCTAAAGTCTTGAGGCGGAACACGCCTCCGGTCCACCGCCCGTGGTCGCGAGGCCTGTGGCCCTATAGTCCCCGTGGCCGCGCTCTTGTGCTCCGTGTCAATTCGTGCGATTGGTGTCTTCTCTGCTTCGGATTTCTCCTTTCTGCTTTCTCTTTTCTGATTTTTCATGCCCTCAGTCTAGCCAGGGGGGTAGGACATTTAGAGGGGTACCCCCAGGTTTTTTCAGAAAGTTATTCACACACCTGTTCACCGCGCCCATCACCTTAACCCCCAGAATTCCAGCATCTTGCGCACCTTGTGCAGCGCCAGGCCGGTGGCGTTCGCGCAAAACGGCGGCTGCACTTTCATGGTCCCCTCGCGGCTGTTCCGGCTCCGCCTTTGTGCGGCTGGCGCCTCATGCTCAGCGTCCAGCGTTTCGTCTTCCGCCTCGGCCTTTCGGGCGCGGGCAAAACCGGAGGAGAATGCGGCGGCCGGCTTGGGGTGAACAGTAGGCCGCGTGCCCTCACGCAGCGGGATGTCCCTGTTTCAATCGGAGCGTGAAATATGCCGGCTAACCTCAACCCGCCCATTCTGCACCGGAAAGGGACCTTCCAACCGCGGGTCAAACCGGAGATCGGAATTCGGGCCGCGCGCACGGGGGCTGGCGGCTTTGGCCCGGGCGGGAATCTCCGGGTTGACCCCTTCCCGCTACCGCCAGGCGCAGCATTCCGCAACTGAGGGACCCGGCGGAAGGCGCATTCCAGGGATGATCGCCGGAGCGGCTTACCGCATGTCAGGACGGAGTTGACATGCCCACCGGCCCGCGCGCAGGCCGGGGCAGGCGAGAGGCCTTCTTTGAGCTTCATGGGAAATTCGCGCCTGCTTGCGTTAGCGAGTGGGTTGTTGCACGTTCAGAGCAGCCAGGTCTTATGACCAAAGTGTGTTTTTCTTGTGGTCCAAGGGCGGTTGTCTCTGTGCTGCTGACGACCTGTTTGAGCTTGTGGGCTCCCCTTGTCCGGGCGACGAATCGGACCTGGACGGGCGGAGGCGGGGCGGACAACAACTGGATGACCCCGGCAAATTGGCAGGGCGGCATAGCGCCGGTCCCGGGCGACAACCTCATTTTTCAGGGAGTAAGCAATGCCGGCAACTCCACCAATCACAATAATTTTCCCGCCGGCACCGTGTTCGGCGAAATCACCATCTCGACCGCCGCCAACCAGGACTTTGCGCTGGGCGGCAACACGGTCGTGCTGACCAATGGCATTGCGGAGTCGGCAGGCGGCCTTGGCATCATGGCACTGGCGGGGTCTGTTTATTTCGACGTGACGTTGGGGGCTAACCAGGCGTTTACGGCATCGCACCTGCTCATTTTGAATGGGGTCCTGGATACTCATGGCTACAGGCTGACGTTAAACGATTCCGGAACCATCCGCTTTAACGGCGCCATAACCAATACGAGCACGGCTCTCCCTTACTCCACCCTGGTCAAAACAAACAACGGGACCGCCTCCATCTCAAGCGCCACGCAATACACTTATGGCGAGGCGCAGGTGGCCGGAGGGGCACTGGTTCTGAATGGGGATCTTGACTACGTAGAACTGGATGGTAGCGGGACCAGTCTTTCCGGAACCGGATATTCGAGCATCATCGATTGCTACCTGGCAACGGTGACTCCGGGCAGCAGTAGCACCCCCGGCCAGCTAAGCTGCGACATCATCTATCCTTCGGGGATCGCGACGCCGGCCACCTTCGAGTTTCTCATCAGCGGGACCACGCCGGGAGCCGGCTATAGCCAATTGCAGGTCTTCGACTCGTACCAGCTCACACCACTCTATTTTAATAACACGCCGTATTGGCAGGTCTCCGCGGGGTTAATGGTGAGCATGAGTTACACCTCGCAAATTGGCGATTTCTTCGTCATGGTGACAAACGCCTCGGCAAAGCCATACAACCTCGTGACCAACGGTATCTTCTACGATCTTCCACCTGCCAGTGTTTACGATACGCCGAACGGATACTCGCTGGGGATTGGTTACGACAATAAGGGAGCCACCTTGACGACGATTCGAAACCCAGGCAGCCCCTTTGTGTTATGGAAAGGGTCTGGATATGTAGAGGACATCTCAGACGGGGTTTGGGGTTACTTTGCGTCATTATGGTCCTCAACCAATAATTGGGCGCAAGGCGTGGCGCCGGGCAACGGCAGCCGGGTGCAGTTCACATCCTACCAGTTCTCCACCTACCCGTTCGATATGAACCCTCCGCCACCGCAGACAAACGATCTGCCGGCAGGACTGTCGCTGGCTTCGCTCTTGTTCAGCGGCACGAATTACACGCTTTACGGCAACGCGATTACGGTAACCGAAGGTATCACGAACCAGGCGAGCAGCGGCACCAACGTTTGCAATCTCGATCTGGCCACCACGGGCCCGGTGCCAATCGACGTAGAGTCGGGCGGAACGTTGCGGCTGGGCGGCGGCTTCGCCGGCAGTGGCACGTTGAGCAAGGAAGGTGGTGGGACGCTCATCTATGCAGGCACAACGATGAACTCCTTCGTCGGGACGGTGGTCGTGGGCAACGGCAATTTGTTGGTGGATGGTTCCTTCACGGATGGTTCGTTCACTGTCAATGGCGGGTTGCTCGGCGGCGCGGGCACTATCAGCAGCGTCACCATGAACGGCGGCGTGCTCAAGCCGGGTGACAGTCCCGGCATCCTTCACCTTCAGGGCAACCTGAACATGGCCGCCAGCGCGGCTTTCCAGGCCGAGTTGAATGGTCCCATCCCCGGCAGCGGTTACGACCAACTGCAGGTCAACGGCAGCGTGAGCCTGAACGGCGCGACGCTCAATCTTCAGCCCGGCTACGCAGCCTCACCGGGCGCGGCCTTCCTGATCCTTGTCAACGACGGCACCGATCCCATCGCCGGCACCTTTGCCGGCCTGCCCGAGGGTGCGGTGTTCTTAGCGGGTGGCCAATACTTTTCCATAACCTATCGGGGTGGCTCCGGTGCTAATGATGTGGTTGTGACCCGCGTGAACCCTCCGGCTCGCTTCACCAATATCCAACAGCTCAGCCCCGGGGTCCTGCAGATTCAAGGACTTGGAACCAGCAATGCCACTTACGCCATCCAGGCCAACACCAACCTCACCACAACCAACTGGTTGGATATCGGTGCCGCCCCTGCCGACGGATTGGGAGAGTTCCTTTTCAACGTTTCCAATGTGGTGGCATTTCCGGAGCGGTTTTTTCGCGCGGTTGGCCCATAAAGCCCGCTGAAGTATAGAAGCCGCCTGCCAGAAAGGCGTCACCCATTAGCACTGATCAACGGGGAAAAAGTTATCCGTTCCGTGGCGGGGTCAAACCGGAGATCTGAATTCGGGCCGTGCGCACGGGGGGCTGGCGGCTTGGGCCCGGACGGGAATCTCCGGGTTGACCCCCGGGTTGACCCCTTCCCTGGTCCGTAGCCAGTAGTCTCTGCCGTCAGTACGCCCATCGCCGCAGCCCCGCCACTTGGTCAAGGGCGGCGTCCTGGCTGATCAGCGGCTAGGTGGAGAGCCCCAACCTGCCCGTCCCCCTCTCATTAACACGTCCTTTAAACGAGGTGGTGGAGCCCCCAGCCCGCTCGTCCCTCTCTCATTAACACCTCGTTTCAACGAGGTGGTGGGGCCCCCAGCCCGCTCGTCCTCCTCTCATTAACACCTCGTTTTAACGAGGTGGGGGAGCCCCGGCGCGCTCGTCCCCGGTAAAACCGTTTCAACGGTTTTATCCCCCCGCCACTCCAGCCCGTACCGCTCCACCAGCAACTTCACTTCTTCCGCGAAGCTTCGCTTCCGATGATGCTCCTCCAGCCCCGCGATATATTTCGCCACTTCCCCAACCCCGGAATGCGAGACAGAAAACGCCCCATAGCCGCGGCCCCACGCGAATTTGCCCGGCAGGAGGTCCCTCTCATTGATTATGAAGCAACGCCTATAGCTTGGGGAGACCCAAGGCAGCCCGGAAAACCGTTGAAACGGTTTCCTGCCCCACGCCGCTGGCGGACACCTCGTTGAAACGAGGTGTTAATGAAATGGTGCCAGTGGGCTAGAGTCCAGCCCAGGCCCTCGCCCTGAACACGTCGGTTCCAGGGCTTCGGCGTTAGCTGGAACCCGACAGGTAACGGATACTGGGACCGGTTGCGAGCCCCAAGAGGCTCCGCCTAAGCCCCGCTTCCGCACCCACCAAAGAGCAGGCCGAGCAAGCTGTCCGAGCGGAATACGCCCGCTGCCGGACCAGGCGTGGGCCACGCCGCTGAGCAACTGCCCGGGCTCGCCTGCCGGTCCCTTAATGGGTGGCGTCTTCCTTTACATGGAAGCCGATTTCGGGTCCTGGCGAGTGTGGAGACGACTCCAACAGAGGCCGGAGCTTCTGACGGATCTCCCGCAGTAGAAAGGGTCAAACTGGAGACTGATCGGGGCGCGGGCTGTTGAGTCTGTTGGCGACCATGATGGCGACCGCGGACCACGAAGACAGCGGGAAAATGGGGATGAAGAAGACAGCGAACCAGAGCGTGAACTCAACCCCTCCATCTGGCCGCCGCTCGATCGCATGGACCTTCACCCCGACGCCGTAATGGGAGAATGTCTTCATGCGTAGCAAAGCGTCATAGCTCTCCTTTGAAGGCGCGGTCCAGAATGGCGGGAAGGAGGGCATTGATCTCGACGGCGGTTTCGGTTTGCAGGCGTTTGAGCGCGTCCACCTCCGCCTGCAGGGCGTCCAGTTGGGCCACGATGCGGCGTTGCTCGCGGAGGGGTGCGATAGGGACTTTCAACTTCTCGAGTTTCGAGCCGTTCAGGTTCGGCTGCCCTGTTCCTTTCTTCTCGTCGGCGATCTGGTCCCAGTAGCCCGGGCTCTGAAAGTAGTGGTAGAGGTACTCGATGGAAACCGTGTCGCGTACACGGAGGCGTATGAGGTAGGAGGCAAAGACCGCTTCCGGACAGTCTCGGATCACGAAACTCTTTCCGGTCGTCGCTCCAGTTCGAGCGAAGACGAGGTCGTTCGGCTTGAGCAGATATTTGGCAGGCTCGGGACAGCGACAGTAGGGGACGCCCTCCCAGTCAACGCGGCCGTTTTGAATGTCCGTGATGCGTAGAAAGCGGGGGCCGACCGCCTCCTCCGTCGCTGACTCGGTGTAACCATATTGCGGCGGCTCGCAGAACTCACCGACCTGTTTGGTGTGCCAGCCGAGCGAGGGTGTGAAGAGTTTCGCGCTGGCCGAAGCGCGGAGCGCCTCGGCTTCTTCGGCGGCTTGGTGGCGGAGGGTGCGGGCTTCGTGGAGTTGGGCGGCGAGTTCTTCGATGCGGGCGACCATGCGGCGCTGTTCCGCTAATGGAGGCAGGGGGATCGGAATCGCTAAGAAGCTCCTACGTTTTATTTGGTTGCGCCCAGTGCTGCCGCGCGAAGCTTCTTCACATGCGTCCCAGAATGCTGGCGTCTTGAAGAACCAATGCAGATAGCGTGGCTCGACTATTGCGCGGTTAAGTTGGAACGTCGGGAAGTGTGCTGAGGCTACAGCGCCAGACAGCTCTGTTGGGACTACTGCTACGGAGCCCATTCGCGCCCACATGTCGTTGTAGATTAGATCATCGGCGCGGATCTCGAATCTGTCCGCATCGAACTCGTGTCCTTGCCGTGTCTCGTGGACGTGAACGCCCTCCCCATACCACTTCACCCCCACCGACTGGTAAGGCACGCCTGTTTGAAGCGCGACGGGGCGACAAACTTCTGTAGCGAAATCGGCGAATCTGCCTTGCGGATACTGACTCATTTCCCGTGCTTTTCGAGAAGGCTTTGGATGTTGGCCATGATTTCGGCGATGCGTTGCTCCTTCTGGAGGATGCTGGCAGCGAGCTGTTCCGGCGGGAGGTGGGTGATGTCTTCTTTGGCGCGCGGGTTCTTGCGGTCGAGGTTGCAGCCGGCGGCCAGCAGCTCCGAGACGGGGACTCTCCAGGCCTGATCGGTTTCCTTGCGCTTGCTCCACCAAGCGACCACCGGGGCGAATTCCTCGAACTGGATGGGGGCGGTTTTGGTGTAGTTCTTTTTGCCTTCCGGCAGCGGTTGCTCGTAGTACCAGACGTGTTTGGTCGGGCCGGAGCGGTCGAAGAAGAGGATGTTGGTGGGGATGCTGGTGTACGGGGCGAAAACGCCGTTGGGCAGACGGACAACGGTATGGAGGTTGAAATCCTTCAGGAGCTCTTCTTTGATGCGGGCGCAGACGCCGTCGCCGAAGAGGGTGCCGTTGGGGACGACTACGGCGGCACGGGCGGGAGCGGGGAGCGTGGAGCGTAGGGAGCGCCGGAGCTTGCGCATGATGAGCTGGAGGAACAGGAGGGCCGTTTCGGCGGTTTGCTTATCCTCGGGGAAGTTGCCCTGGATGCCTTTCTCTTCCTCGCCGCCGAAGGGCGGGTTGGTGAGAATGACGTCCACGCGATCTTTCTCGCCGATGTCGGTGAGCTTGTGGCGGAGGGAGTTGCCGGGGTCAATCTGCGGGGAATCGACGCCGTGCAGGAGCAGGTTCATCTGGCAGAGGAGGTAGGGCAGCGTCTTCGGCTCGCAGCCGAAGAGGGATTTCTCCTGCAGGACTTTGCGGTCGGCCACGGTCTTCACCTGTTTGCTGAGGTGGTTGTAGGCTTCGACCAGGAAGCCGCCGGTGCCGCTGGCGGGGTCGAGGACGGTTTCGCCCAGGCGCGGGTCGGTGACGGTGACCATGAAGCGGACGACGGCGCGCGGGGTGTAGAACTCGCCGGAATCGCCGGCGGCATCGCGCATCTCACGGAGCATGGACTCGTACAGAGCGCCCAGGGTGTGCAATTCATCGCTGGAGGTGAAGTGGATGCCGTTCAGCTTGTTGATGACGTCGCGCAGGAGGTAGCCGCTGACCATCCGGTTCTGCACGCCCTTGAACACCGTGGCGATGACGTCTCTGCGATCGTCGCCATTGGAGCTGGTGAGGGTGCGCAGGTAGCGGAACAGGCCGGCGCCCTTCTTTCCGTCGGGGCGGGTGGTCTCCTCGTTGTTGATGAAGGCGATAAGCTCGTCGCCGGTGATGCCGTCGGATTTGGCGGCCCAGTCGCGCCAGCGATAGGGCGGCTCGATGGCAGGCTTGAACTTCTTGCCGGAGAGCTGGGCCTCGCCTTCGCGCTGGAGTTCCAGGTCATCGAGGAATTTCAGGAACATGATCCAGGTGAGCATCGGCAGGCGGTCGAGGTCGCCGTTGAGGCCCTTGTCCTTGCGCATGATGTCGCGCGCCGATTTCAGGAGGGCGCCGAGGGACTGGGCGGTGGTGGCTTGCATGGTTAAAGGCGGTAAATTGCTTTAAAATCGGCGTGGCCCAGGCCGGCGAGGTCGCCGTCGGGGCCAGCACGTTCAATCTGTTTGTAGGATAGTTCGCGCTCCCCCCAAACTGCCCACACCAGTGCGTATTCGTGCTTCCGAAGCGATGCCCGCAGAATATTCTCACGGATAAAGAAGCACCGCTCGCCGTTGTCAAATTCTTCAGGCCGGAACGCAGTTCCAAACGTGGCCCTAGTCCCATCCTGTGTTTGGAGATCATGTGTTTGGGGCAAATGTACCAAGCCTGCACTCCTTGCCAGTTCCTTCGCCAAGCTAATTCCGTGGATGGAGTGGTTCTCCACGGTGCGACCCTCCCAGCCGAATTCGATCACGGGAATGAGTGTGCGGAACCTCTGCACTTCCTTACGCACCTCTTCAGTCTCCACCATGCGGTCTTGCCGAACTACGCGGGCGAGATCCTCATCGGTCAGTACTGGAGGATTACGACAATTGCCCTCTGGACCGAAGCCAAAGGCCTTACGCCGCATCAAGTCTATTGGTGAGAGGTCGAGTGGTTTGCCGTCAAGGAAGTAGAATGGCCGCTTGCGCTTAACAATTACCTTTTTTTCGCTTATCTCAAAACACAGTTCCGTCGGTCCGCTGTTTGGGACCGTGGTACACCAAGGCATCTCACCAGCGAAGGTATAGATCATTGCCGGCTTCTCAGGAAGCCAACGTCCACCGAGTGGCTGGTTCTCCAAGCGTCTTATGAAAGCGGTTGCCTCATGCTTGGCGACAAGGAAGGACCTGACGAAGGCAAAGAGCCGTCGCCCGCGCGGTTCATCTTCCTGAGCTACATATCCGTCGAGCATCACCCAGGGGCCTCGGACACCGAGGATGTCCTGCAGGTGGAAGTAGGTCGTGAGATCAGGAGTGGGGCCTTTGGTGATCCATTCGGCGAGAGTTAGCTGCGGCCGGCCCAGCAGGTCGGCCGAAACCACCTTGCATTCAGGTGTCCGTGTGGGAAAGCTGGGGTCGATATCAACGTCCCAGTTTCTCCCGTAATCTTCCCTCTTCCGCAGCAGTCCTTGGTCTTGAAGCCACCCGCGAAGCTCAAAGTAGGCAATCCAGGAATACTTCTTTCCATAGCGATCAATCTTCAGGTGTTCCTCAACCACTCGGCCGAAGCGGTGGCGGGCAGACTCGATCAGGCGATCGATTGGAGCAAATGTGTCCGGAGTCCAACCAAGCTGCTGAACTCGCCACAACACTTTGGCACGGATTCTTCGATAGCCTTCGTGCCTAAAATCGTAGTTTGGGCGGCCGTCAGCCAAACGGCCTAAGGTGTAATTGGCGAAGTCCATGCGGAAGGGCGAGGGTGCCCCCTGAGGGCCGCCGTCCTGGGGCTCAAGCTCAGGCCACGCGATGCGACCGCCGTTAGGATATGGTGGACGGGTGAGCGCGAGTTCCTGGGAGGTAAAGAGCTTTCGGTTATGAAATGCGGCCAGCTCTATCAGGCGACGGCCGTACTCCCGGGTCAGCACGTGGGTGGTTCGACCGGGAGCGTCTTGGCTGAACATCAGTTCGAAAAGGCGTCGGGCGTGCTTCGGGAGGGCTACCTTCCGAAACTCCCTTTGCCCAGGGTCGCAGTGTGCAGCCATTGCAGCGCCATAGGCTGCAGCAAGCACACGTTCAAACACGTACGGGTCATTGATGTCCGCGGCCCCCTCGGCCAATTCAAAGAGGCCCGCAGGATCGCCTCTACCAAACCAGTAGAGGGATCTTGTGACCCGATCCCGCAGATTGCGCGCGGTAGTTGTGAGCAGCCACGTTAGCCATTTCGCCCGAAGGCGGTCGGCTGCTGTCCTCGTGTTGAGGTTGTCCTTCCACCGCTCTTCTGATGCCTGGACATCCTCCGCGATGTCGATGCGCCTTCGCCTTTCCCATGTCTCCACGTAGTTTTGCCGTATCCATTCTGTCCAGTGAACGTCGCGCTCGCCGACCGACAGGGAGCGGAGGACGCCGTCGAAAAAGTCAGCATTTAGCGGGTGCCCAATGGCACCGCGTGTTCTAAGGAGGCGGAAGAACAGCACCTCTGATCCCGAGCGGGTTTGTCGAATATGGTCGGCAATAGCGGCTACCGTCGCTCCGTCGAGGTAGCTTCCTTCGAGGAATGCAGCTATCCGCAGCGCCGTTGTCTTGAGGGGTTCCTCGACCATTTGCCACAACTGCTGGCTGTGCAGCCGCCGAGGCAAGAGGCCGACGAGCGAGCGGAAGATGTCGAGCGCCAGCGGATGGCAATCCGCCACGTTCCCATTGAGGGCTGTTAATGTGGCGGGGTCTGATAACCACGGCTGCAAGGTGGAGCTGCCGTGTTTGCTCAAGATCGCGTTGGCGATGAGGTAACCACCTAGAGCGTCGTAAACAGCGACAATGGTTCTCAGGCCCGGAGACGCGCCCGGCATCAGGAGGATTACGCCTTCCTGCTCGAGCATGTGGATAATGCTCTCGTTCCAGGGGCGGGTCTCATCGCCGATGTCCTTTCGCACCTCGTGCTCGGGAAGTTCGCGGGTGGCTTTTGACCAGAGAGTTGTGCCGATGTAGTCAAACACGCGGCGTATATCGTGCTCATAATAGCGGTGGTTGCGGGGAGCGAGTTCACCAATCCTTTCGATGGCGAGATCAAGGTAGCGCCCGAATAAGCCGGTTAGCGAGCCGGGCATGGCCTCGATTCCCACCTCGCGCTTGCGGTCCGGATTGGTCACCTCGCAAAAGATGCGTAAGGTCAGCGGGTGGCTGAGCAGATCGAAGGGTAATTCTGCGTCTCCCGGGTTGATTCGAAAATACTGGAAGTACTTGAGAACTGCGCCCATGGTATCGCCGCCGAAATCGGGAATCTCGATTTGTGGAACGTCATCCGGCAAGGCCTGTTTCGCAAAATCCATTCTCGCAGGCGTTTCTTGGGCATGTTGGGGTGCCCACTCGTGTTCAGTCGGGCGGCGGGCCCCAGTGCGGACGGTGCAAACAACGAGGACATTAGCATAACCTCGGAGCAGCTGGTTCAGGGAGGTTAATGGTGCCTTCCAGTCCATCGGGTTTTCCGCTTCGTTTAATCCATCAATCACCAGTGGAAGTCTCCGTCGCGCGCGCTGGCCGGCCACGTCCAGGGCTGCGATGAGGGCCTCCATGCTTGGCACTGGGTTGCCTTGGATCGTGATACTCCTGGCAAGGTCGTCTAGCGTTCTGCCGGAGTGTAATTCGCGCCCATGCAGCAAGATGCCGGCTGGACGGTCCGGGAGCGCGGCTGTGAGCTGCGCCGCCAACTGAGTCTTGCCACCTCCTGCGTCGGCGAGGACGCCGACCAGGGTCACTCCAAGAGAATCATCGACATCGTCAAGGAGCCGGATGGCGAGTCGCATATTGGCCAAGGCGTTCGTGGCGTAAAGGCCACAGGCTAGTCTGGCTCCGCGCATCTTTCGTGGAACTGCCGGTATGGCGGCGCTAAGGGTGCGGACCCGGTTGCCGAGGAGGCTCCTTAATAGCTCGAGGTCCCCTTGTTCGAGCAACCGATGAACTTCTTGCAATGAGGCTGCGAGGGTGCGTGCCGCCTCGACGAAGGGTGGTGTCAACAACGCGAGCGAGCCAATCACTGCAGCGGGTTCGTTCTGGATCGCGTTGACCTCTGCAATAAGACGAGTGGCGACGGAGACGAGTTGTTCCCACGAGGTTGCCTCGCCGAGCATGCGGCGCAGGGTGCGTTCGGCGTCCACGGTTTGATGAGCTTCCGGGATCCAACGCCTACGTATACGTGCCACGGACAACTCATGTTGATGGGCCAAGGTTGATGGGAGAAATAACAGGTGGCCAAAGTAGGTGCTCCGCAGAATCTCAGCGTCACCTGCTAAGAGGGCTTCGATGTCGGCTGAATACCAGAGGTGGATCTGCACTGTCAGGGACAGCTTCTTCTTCAGGCCGAAGAACCAGTTCTGGTCGTTTTTGGCAAGTTGGCACCGTGTGCAAAGCACCCAGTCTGTCAGGCCTGGCAGGTGTTTGGCGGTCTTCTTGAGAGCATCCTCGATCTTGTTTCTCCGGGTCGTTCCCAGTGTCCTATTGTCGGGCAGGTCATACCACCGGCATTGCCAGCCGAACCAGCGGCCTTTTGGGCCAAGGTCACAGTCCGTGTGCAGGTGCAGGTGAAATTCCACGCCTGGTTGGTTAGCCAATCCAGCGAGTTCTCCGTGGCGCCCGTAGCGCAAGCGGACCAGGGAGCGGCACAGCATTTCAAAATTGTGCTGCGGACCGCCCGGCAAATCCGAAAAATGGGACCAATTGACCATGGTATCCAAAGCCCTGTAGTGCGTCAGCGCCCCTCACCGGTGTCGGGGTAATCGTGTGCTGAATACACCTCAACGCGTGCGCCCTTGTCGATAAGAAGCTTCAGGAAGGCTGAGATCTCGCTCTCGTCCGTGGTGATGACAACTTTATCCCCCTTCACCTCGGAACGGATGTCGTATCGGAATTGATCGAGCTCTCCTGGGCCGACGCTATGAAAGCGGACCTTCTCCAGCAGCTTCATCATGCCGTCTGTGTAGTGGTCTGCGTTTTCATAATTCTCGCCACTGCTCGATATATACTCCGTGATCTCATCTATGATCGCTTTTGCCTTCTCGGCCGAGGGCGTGTCCTTGAAACTGCCGATCATCACCAGGTTGTGCGAATGGTCGGAGCCGTAGTTGTTCCAGATCTTCATACGGTAAAGTGTGTGTCTTGGTGAAGACGGCGGAGTGCCGGCAGGATGCCATCTTCCTTGATGGCGATGCCACGTGTTTCGAAGGAGGTCCGCTTTAACAGGCCATGTGCGTCAATGTGGGCGTAGGCGCGGAGTCCCGTTTCACGCGGAAGCGGGTTGCAGGTGGGCATGCCTTCGGCGCCGGCCTCGCTGACTGCAAGGCGGAGGCTGCCTGTATACCCGATCACCCATGCCTGGAGCGCCTTCGCGGCGGCACCCGTCAGCCCGTGCCTTCCGTTTGCAGCCTGTTCAGGAAGTAGTAAGAGCTCGGATGCTCCCGCGCGCGTTGCGACTCCTACCACGGCGTCGAGTTCGGGTAGCGTCTCCTCGTTTACGAGATAGTTAATGCCAAACGGCAAGACGTTTCTAACGGCATCCAGTCGCCTCAATAGTGCATCGAATGAGCGGTTGCACGTACGCTCGTAGGTGGAGCCCACCCCGCCCATGCTGACACGTACGAATTGGACCTTGTTTTTCAGACTGGAGAGAAGCTCTTCGGTGAGGTGGTGGCCGTGAGTAGTGAACGATACGGCGAGGCGGGTGTTGTTGGTCGCGTAGGCGCAGAGATCGAACAATTGAGGGTGGAGTGTCGGTTCGCCGCCACCAAAGCCGATACAGAGAGTTCCGTGAGTGTCCAACTCGTTTAACCAGGATGCAACTTGGTCAAATGGGAGGGCAGCCGACGTCTTAGGGGCAAAGCAATAGGGGCAGGCGAGGTCACAGCTGTTTGTAAGAGCTACAGAAACCTGGCGCGGAGCGGCGGCCCATTCGGCTTCAGGTGGGACGAACTCATCAATAAGGAGGTTAGTACCCGACGTGCGATCGAATAGATGAATTCCAGAAGGGCCCAGACGGACCTTCGGCCTTCTACGTCCGCGGCAATCTGGGGCATTAAGTACGGAAGTCACAGAGGTGGGGAGGGTGCAGAGAAGGATTCCATGACGGAGAGGCTACGTCACATATAGCAACGACTGAAGCTGGTTGACGGCGTTGCGGAGCTGATCTGGGCCACCGAACTTACTCATGATCTCGTTGACGTTGCCGCGGCTGGAAAGGGGAGGGACTTTGAGCACGTCCGGGAGGGTGAATTGGAGTTCGCCATCGGCGGCGCATTTTTCGACCAAGTCCTCCAGGATTTCGCGGGCTTCGCGGGCGTAATGGGCTAAGAAGGCTGGCTGCTGCTTCTTGACGCGGTCGGCGCGCTGGCGGCGGGCCGGGGAAGGGAATGCTGAAGGTTGAAAGCTAAAGGCTGAAGTCAGCGAAAGCCCCGAACGCACCAACATGGCTTTAGCAGTTAGCATTTAGATTTTAGCATTCCGCCCATAGGGTATTGGCACTTCGTGCATTACAGCGGCTTCCGTCGCCGGAATCGAGACTGCCTTGCCGTTGCGCCAGACTGCGAGCGGGATGCCACGCCGCCGGTGATCTTCCACCGCCTTGCCCACGGCCTCGATCAAAGCTCGCAGGGCCTTTTGGGTCAGAGATGGTTCGTTCCGCTTTTTCATGCTTCAAATTGCCCGCGCAGATATTCGTAAAGCGCAGCATCCTCGATGGTAGTCTTGCCCGCCTCCACCTTGAAGACCAATCGGGGCGTTTCCGTGGCGTTATCGAAGAAGTGAAGCGTGTCCAGTAATGGCCGGTAGAGCGTAAAGAGGTTGCCGAGTGTGCGGGCGAACCGCCGCCGGACATCGCGCTCCGGGACATTGTGCCCGCCGCCCTCGACACGATACCGAATGCGCAACAGGCATAGGTCGGGGCTGGGAATCCACAGATAAAACATGTGCAGCCGGAAGCCGGTCGTTTTCATTCTCCGCAGCAGCGGCAGGTACCCGCGGCCTGAGAGCGTGGTTTCAAAAGCGAAATCCTTTTTGGCTCGAGTGAACTCCTCAATACGCTCCAACACTGTGCGCCCGGCGCGCAGCATGCCCGCGTCTGGATCGAATGGCGAAAAAGCCCGGGCCAACAGGTCTGGGTTGACAAAGTTGCGGCAGTTGGCGTAGAGCGGCAGAAACTCGGTGGCAAAGGTGGTCTTCCCCGCCCCGTTGGGACCGGCGATGATGTAGCAGTTGGCGGACTTACGCGGCATACAGCAGCCTTTGCAGTTGGGTCACAGCGTTGCGGAGTTGGTCTGGCCCGCCGAACTTGCGGACAATTTCAGCCACATTCCCGTGCCGCCAGATCGGCGCCACCTTCAGCACGTCGGGCAGGGTGAATTGAAGCTCTCCGTCGAGGGCATACTTCTCCAGGAGGTCGTTCAAAATTTCGCGGGCTTCGGGGGCGTAGTAGGCAAAGAAGGCGGCCTGTTGCTTCTTGAGCTGGTCCGCGCGCTGGCGGCGGGTGAGGACGGGCGCGTTGAAAGCCAGGTGGCAAAGGAGCTCGAAGGGATCGGCGTCGGGCTTGCCGGCCTGAGCGGCGACGGTTTGGAAATCAATCCCGCGGTCGGCCAACTGCTGGATGATGGCGGCGCGCTGCTCCGCGTCGGCCCAACGGGCCCGCAGGTCTTCCAGACCAGTGCAGAGGGTGCGGACCTTTTCGGCGGTGTGGTCGGTAAGCCTGACCACGCGGAGCTGCTTGGCGTCGGTGGAGCACGTACAGATCACAGCAAGCGCCCCGCGGTTCCAGCGACACGGTAACGCGGGGGCTTGGCGAGCTTCTCCAACTCCCCGTCCGCAACCAACCTCGTTAGCCATGCCTTTGCCTGGGCCCTTGATATGTTGAGCAGTTCGGCTACTTCCACCTCGCTCTTCGGCTCGGCCAATTCCCGGTGGAGAATCTTACGAACTGAATTGAAAAGGGAATGCGCTGGTGTGGCCGCCGGTTCATGAGGGCCTTCGTTCGCTGGGAGAGCAGTTGAAGGCTGGCCGGTCCTGGTGCTCTCAGTTGATGGTGACTGCTCGCGCAGTGCGAATGAAAGCGCTTCCTGCTTAGGTTCCGCAGCCACAGCTTCTGCCGCCTTTGCGAGAGCCTGGGCAAGGCCATCGCAATCGCGGGGATTCGGCCAGGGGACGGCGCCGTGCTGCAACAGGGCTGCGTTCCCTTTTCCTGCATTGGCCCCGTCGCGAACGAAGACCGGAACGAAATGGAGCTTCTCCAACTGCTCGATGGCCCCCGCCCAGGTTCCTCCCTTCTCGAAATCCGAGGTGACGACTAACGCTGCGTCAGCCAGCGCGTAGATCAGTTTGTTGCGCTGCATGGCATGTCCGACGTTGAATCCGGCTGCCGGATCGTAGGGAGAGATCAACACCAGCTTGTGATCCATCAACGGCTCGCGATTATCTCTTGCGAGCGCGCCTCGCTCCAGACTGTCCGCCATCACACCGGCGACTGCGCCCCCGGCGCGCAGCGCTCCAAGCATCGCCGAGCGGTCTATGCCTTTCGCCGCCCCGGAGATGAGGGTGCGGCCTGCCTCGGCGGCGAGCTTTCCCACATTCTCGGTGTAGGAGATTAGTTCGTCATCCACGTGGCGTGAGCCAACGACTGCCAGGCCGCCTGTATCGAGCAACGTCGCTTCCCCGCAACCATAGAGAACCGGCGGAGCATCCTCTTTAAGCCGAGCCTTGAGGCGGCGAGGGTAGGTTGTGTCGGCACGACTCACGACCCAGATGGCCCGGGCCTGCCAATGGTCCACCGCCTGACTCAGCAGGAAGCCGCGACCGAGCAACCGCTCCAACCGCGCGCGACCAAAGATCTCGGCGCCCAGTTCCAGGAGTTCTGCCGCGGCCGGGCCGATGAGATCGGCGGGTTGCCTTTGCTTCTCACGCAGGAGACGGGCCAGACGGTTGTATTCCCTTAGCGTCAGCAGTTCGGAAGATCCCTCGCTGTCGCGCCCCACGATGAGCGGAGCCGTCAGCAACAGGATGGCCTGCGTATTGGATGTCAGTGGCGCAATCACTCGTCAGCGTTTGCAGTTGAGGCCAGGGCCAGTGGATACACCGGCCCCCTTCCATTTGAGGTTAAAACATAAGCGGCGACTGTCATTGTCCATCTTGAATCCACCATATCATCCACCAGCAGCACGGGGCCAGCCGGGACATTTCCCCCAATTCTCAGCGAACCATCTACGTTCCGGGCCTGTTGGCTGCTGTTCGCCATTTGCTTTTGCGCGGGACGGTCGTCGGTCCTCTCCAGCACAGGGTGAAATGGCAAATGCAACGCGGCCGCCAGTCGGCGCGCAAAGTCGGGCACCAGATTAGGATGGCGGCGCGATGGAATGCAGGTAACCCAGGACGGTGCGGGTTGGGGTACCCATGAGCGCACCATCGCGGCACAGGCCTCGACCAGTTGATCTGCGAAGTGTCCGTCTCGTGACTTCCCCTGGCGCACCAAAGAACCCCATCCTGCATCGCCCCAGACACAAAGCACTCTGCCCGGCTGGGCCTGGCGCTCGGCGGGGATCCGCCCCGTGACCCCCATTTGCGGCAGCCCGCCAGCAGGCCATTGTCGGCGCGGTTCTAACTCCAGGCTGGTCCGGCGGAGAAAGGCGACAGCTTCTTGCGCCAGTGCCTCATCAAATGTCGCCGGCAAGGCTGGAATCTCCGGGGGCTGATAGGCGCCTGGATTACCGTCGAGCGCTCGAATCAGAAACCCCATGTGCCCCGAGGTCAGCCCCACGTATTCCTGCATCTGCCTTTGTTCGACGCGACGCAATGCGGTCAACCGCTCGGCACGCTGCCAGAAGGCTTCCGTTAGATTGGCTGCCGTGAGCATCCACTTGGTTCCCTGCTTCACGATGGGCGCAGGTGATTCCAGCGACATCAGTTGCAGCGCCTTGTCGATGCGTCCCATGGTCACATTTACCTGCGCCATTAGTTCGCTAATGGAAAGTCCGGCCGGAACCATTTGAAGCGCCGCCAGCACGCTCGCGACTTCTTCCCGCGACGGGAACGCGCTCTCGATAAAGTAATCGTTGATGTCGGTTTCCTCTTCGCCGCTGAGTAAAACTCCGTGTGCGGCATCCAGCGCGCGGCCGGCGCGGCCGACCTGCTGGTAGTAGGCCACCACCGATCCGGGAGTCTGGTAGTGAATCACGAAGGCGAGGTCCGGTTTGTCAAAACCCATGCCCAGCGCCGTCGTTGCCACCAGCGTCTTCACTCGGTTTGCCAGCAGCGCGTTCTCCAATTCCACCCGGCGTTCACCGGTCTCCCCGCTATACGATTGCGCCGAGATGCCGCGCGCCTGGAGCCACCCCGCCACCTGCACCGCATCGCGCACCGTGAGGGTGTAAACGATGCCGCTGCCTTGGATGTTGGGCAGGTGCGTCGCCAGCCAGGCCATGCGCTCCGCCTGGCTAGGGAGGCGCATGGTCTGGAGCAACAGTGATGGCCTGCCCAATTCACCACATGAGACAGTGAGATTTGGCCCCAACACGGTTCGCAGGTCATCCTGCACCCGGTTGTTCGCGGTGGCGGTGGTGGCGAGGACGCGCAGATTCGGCGGCAGCGTGCGAATGATCCGCTCAATGAACCGGTAGTGCGGGCGAAAATCGTGGCCCCAGTCGGAAATGCAATGGGCCTCGTCCACCACCAGCAGGGAGATGCGCCCCGCCACCGGAGCGAGCACGTCGTTGCGAAAATGTTCGTTCGCCAACCGTTCCGGCGAGATCAGCAGGATGTCCACCTCGTTGCGCGCCAGCGCCAGCTCCACCGTTTGCCAGTCTTCCTGGTTCGCTGAGTTGATGGTGCATGCCCGCACTCCCATGCGCTCTGCCGCGGCAATCTGGTTCCGCATCAGTGCCAATAGGGGAGAGATCAGGATCGCCGGCCCCATGCCTTGTTCACGGAGCAGCTTCACCGCGATGAAATAAACGAAGCTCTTTCCCCAACCCGTCTTCTGCACCACCAGCAGCCGTCCGTTCCCGTCCACCACATGGCGGATGGCCTCCTCTTGATCATCATGAAAAGCGGCCTCTGGCTTCTGCGTGCCAAGTCGCAGCAGTTCGAGAGCGCGGGTGGGGCTATATGGCATGGCCAGTTAGGCTCAGGAGCGATGCGAGCATCGTTCAAGGCGCATAGAGCAGCACCTGAAGTTGGTTCACGGCATTACGAAGTAGCTCAGCGCCGCCGAATTTGCCGGCGATTTCTGCCACGTTGCCGCGATGTGAAATTGGCGGCACCTTCAGCACGTCGGGCAGGGTGAATTGGACTTCGCCGTCGGCGGCGTATTTTTCGAGCAGGTCGCTCAGGATTTCCTGGGCTTCGGGGGCATAATAGGCGAAGAACGCGGCCTGCTGCTTCTTGAGTTGGTCGGCGCGCTGGCGGCGGGTGAGTACGGGGGCGTTGAAGGCCAAGTGGCAGAGGAGGTCGAAGGGGTCGGCGTCGGGTTTGCCGGCCTGGGCGGCGACGGTCTGGAAATCAATGCCGCGGTCGGCCAACTGCTGGATGATTGCCGCACGCTCGGTGGCGTCGGACCAGCGGGCGCGAAGGTCTTCGAGCCCAGTGCAGAGGGTGCGGACTTTCTCGGCCGTGTAGTCGGTGAGCTTGACGACGCGGAGCTGTTTGCCGTCGGCGTCGAGTTCGTGGACCAGTTCGGCGGCGATTTCGACCTGGCCGCCGTCGTAGTAATATTTTCGACTCCTCACCCCAGCCCTCTCCTCGATCGAGGAGGAGAGGGTGTCTAACAGGGCGCCCTCGGTCGGCGGTGCGGCCTCGGGCTCCTCGGGCGTGATTATCTCGGTTTCCTTAACCACGCCGTGCTCGTCGATCTCTTCCTGGGTGGCGAAGGCCGGGTCGCCGTCGAAAGCCGGGTCGGCGAAGTTGCGGGTGGCGGTGCCGGTGTAGTCGAGGATGTTGAACGTGAGCTTGCCGTATTCTTCCCGGACCCGGGTGCCTCGGCCGATGATCTGCTTGAACTCGACCATGGAGTTAACCAGCCGGAGCAGGACGATATTGCGGCAGGTGGGGGCGTCGAGGCCGGTGGTCAGGAGCTGGGACGTGGTGAGGATGACCGGCGTCCTGGTCTCGACGTCCTGGAAGCGCTGCATGTGGCCGCGGCCGATGTCGCCTTCATCGGCGGTGACCCGGCAGACGTAGTCGGGGAAGGGGCCGTGGAGCGTGGGAGCGTGGAGCGTTGGAGCGTCCAGCGTCGAGCTTGGAACGGTGCCGCTGACAAGGTCGGCGTTGAGGTTGTTCAGCGCGGCGCGCATCTCGGAGGCGTGCTCCTGATCAACGCAGAAGACGATGGTCTTGGCGTAGCGGTCGGTTTTCTTCAGGAAATCGGTGAGGTGGCGGGCGACGGCCTGCGTGCGGGCGCGCAGGGCGACGCGGCGCTCGAAGTCGGCCGTGGTGTAAACCTCGTCCGGGATTTCGCGGCCGTAGCGGTCGAGATCATCTTTGCTCGGGCGCCAGCCGGCAGCGTCCCACTGGGTGACGATGCGGTGGACGCGGTAAGGGGCGAGAAAGCCGTCTTCGATGCCCTGCTTGAGGCTGTAGGTGTAAACCGGGTTGCCGAAGTAGAGGTAGGTGTCACGGTTCTCGTCGCGCAGGGGTGTTGCGGTCATGCCAAGTTGGTAGGCAGGCTCGAACCACTCGAGGATTTCGCGCCAGTTGGATTCCTCCCGGGCGGAGCCGCGATGGCACTCGTCCACGATGACCAGGTCAAAGAAGTCGCGCGGGAACTCCTTATAGAGGCCGGGGCGCCGTTCGTCCCGGGCGATGGACTGGTAGGTGGCGAAGTAGAGCTCCCGGCTGAGGACGGTGACGCCTCCCTCTATCTTGTAGCGGGCGTCACCGAAGGCGGAGAAGGTCTTGTCCTTGGGATCGTCCACCAGGAAATTGCGGTCCGCCAGATACAGGATGCGGGGCTTTCGGAATGCGGAATGACCCTCACCCCCAGCCCCGCTCCCATCGGGTGGGAGAGGGTGGCTGGAGGCCGGGTGAGGGGACATTGTACGGTTCCAGCGGGAGGACCAGAGTTTCCAGCAGATTTGGAACGCGACAACGGTCTTACCGGTGCCGGTGGCCATGGTGACCAGGACGCGGCGCCGCCCGCTGAGGATTGCCTGGATGACGCGGTCAATGGCGATGCGCTGGTAGTAGTGCGGCGTCTTGCCGGTGGTCAGGTTGAACGGGGCAAGAAAGCGGTCGGCGCTGGCCGCGTCGGACAGCTTCTGGTCCTGGCGGTAGCGGGCCCACAGGTCGGCCGGCGTGGGGTACTCGGTGAGGTGGTGTTCCTGCCCGGTAAGGAAGTCGAACTCGATAATGCCCGCCCCGTTGGTGGCGTAGGCGAAGGGGAGGCCGAGGGTGGTAGCATAGTCCTTGGCCTGCTGGAGGCCATCGGCCGGGTGTTTGTAGGCGGCCTTGGCCTCGACCACGCCCAGCGGCAGATCGCGGGTGTAGCGCAGTAGGTAATCGGCGCGTTTACCGGGGCGGCGCCGGGCTGTTTGGCCCTGCGAGACGATACGGCCAGCGGTGAAGTAGCGCTGCTCGGCGATGGAGTGGGGATCGTTATCCCAGCCAGCCTTCTGCAGGAGCGGCACGACGAATTTGCGGCATGTGTCGGCCTCGGTCACGAGTATGGATACGGAGAGCAGTGCCCGGAAATGAGGGCCTGGCAACTGACCGATACGTGTACAACTATGCCGCCCATGACGTGAAGTCACGCAATTATGAGACAGCAGCATTACGATTGCACGTACTTTTTCGTCGCCAGCGGGAGCTTCCCAGCAGGGCGGGGGCGCGGAGAGAAGCTGAAGCAGGAGCGGGGTACCAAACCGTAGACTTCGCGTCGCGGGGTCAGAACGAAGTTTCTCCGCAATTCGGGGTCGGAAGGAGCAGGTCAGGCACGGCTGGCAGCATCCGGCCGGTCAGTGATGCGGGCCGCGGGCCGCTTTGCGGATGATAGCCGATGGACAATCGCCGATCGCCAAGGCTCGGGGGAAAGGGAGCAAGGTGTTACAGCGGCCACCGCAGCCGAGGGTTCTGCTTAGGCTCGCCTGCGGGTGCTGTAGGGGACAGCATCCTCTTTGACGTGGAAACCGATTTGGGGTTTTGGCGGCGGGGCTGGCGGCTCCAATAACGGACGGAGCTTCTGGTAAACCTCACGCAAGGCGAGGTCGTGCATGAGGAGGGTTTTATCAATTTCAGCGAGGCGCTTGAGGATGGCGGCGTTGGCGGCATGGTCCTCGCGTATTCTGATGAAAGCGCGGATAATATAAACGCTCAGGGCGATGGCGCGGGGGCTGTTGAGCACGTTTGCGGCCTTCCGAAGTCAAGACCGCGGTCGGCCCTTGGGCCGGCTTCCCGTAAACGCGCCGCAGCAGGTCCGGCGACGCCAAATGCTCTGCGCGCGCGATCTGTTGGAACGCGGCCGATTCCTGGTACACCAGCCTACCCTCCGAGGGCCGCCCCGGAAGCCGGCGTTGGGGCTGCCTAGCGGAAGCTGTTCGTCATCGGGCTTTTAGGGAGAAATGGGACCGGGTGGGCCTGCGGGAGGGGCCGGTGTGGGTAACGAGGGGGCCCCGTGTGTCTCCCATGTGGGTCGACCCACATGGGAGATACACCGGGGTAACGGGCGGGCGACGCTGGTGTAACACCGTGGGGACTCCGCGCGGCGGGCTGGGCTCCGTGGCGTGGCCAAGGTGCAGGCCAGCCAATTCGGAGGTCCTGCGCAGGGATTTGGCTTCGTGTTTAGGCCAGCAGGCGGCAGTCTGCGCGCGTATGGTCAGTCCTTCGCGGCACTCGACTAACACCTACTTAAATCCTGAAGCTATTAAGGATTCGGCTTTCGACGCCAACATTTTGCGTGTGTGAGCCGTGGTGCGATCGAGGAGGCCTGGGAATTTCACCGCCTCGGACTGGAATATTCGCAGGCGGGAGGCGTATTCTTCAGGTGAAAGCTCGCCGTAATATGTTTCAAGGCGCTTTCGCAAAATCAAGCACCACCAGGGCCACCAAACCTTTGCCTCTCCCAGTGAAACGCCACCGCCGCTAATCGAGTTCTCGCCGAATACCGGCGTTTCGTACGGGCGCTTAATCTGCTCTGCGTAGGCAAAAGCCTCTTCCGCCTCGATCCGTCCGTCGAGATTCGCATCCGGGTTGAATGCCAGCGAACCTCCAAACGGATCATGCCCCGCTTGTGCCGCGATCCAATCCCGAGCAAAGGAATCCCAATTCCCGTCATCCGACACAAAAGCCGAATCGGGCTCCTTCGCAGCGCAGGCGACGCTAATGAAATCAGCCGGGCTCCGGGCAATGATCGGAGCGATAAAGCCGCCTGAATGGCATTGGCTCATCATCACGATAAACCTCCGGAAAGGCGGCAACTCGGCCAACGCCGAGGCCATTGCGCCGGCGGAGTACCCGGCCCAGTTTGGGTAGGTGTTCAACTCCGCCGTCCCGGCGCTCCCTCCCCAGCCGCCGCACTGGTTGGCGTGAAGGAGAAGAAGGTCGTTGCGTTTCAGCTTCCCTTTCAGAGCCGCGATTGCCCCTTCGAATGCTGCTTGCGTCCCCGGCCCGTCAATGCGAATCCGGAACGGCGTCCCGTCCCCCGGCCAGGTCAGGGCCGGACCGTCGAAAGAACCCAAGGTGCCGTCATAATGGAGGACGCAAATGTGCTCCGCATTGAAGTCGTAAACATCCAGCAGCGTCCGGTAGAGAAACTCCATGTCGTTGAGCGGTTGTTTCCCTGACATTCCGGAAAACAAGACGGCATATCGGCCCCACCGGGGAGCCATGACCGGACAGCGGAAACGAGGGCGCACATGAAACATCTTTGGTTTGGCCACGAAACGAACCGGTTCGTGGAACGGCTTAAGCGTCTGCGGCCTGGCTTTCACAAAAGGCGGAAGCTCCGCCGAGAGTTCGCGGTACGGGTTCCCGGTCTTTGCGTCGTACAAAAGGTAGCGGCAGGCATGCGCAAAGCTGGCGCGGGGTTTATCATCCGCAAAAACCAGAATGCTCGCGCGCTCGACTGAGATACCCGCCCGCGGGGGCCCCAGCGTTTCACCCGCCGCGTAAACGCGCTCGTCCAAATAGAGGTTTGTCGTTTGCCTTGCTTGGAACGACGTGCTCCTGAATGCGTGCTCGCGCACCCGTTGGAACAGCTCTTTAGGCATCATAACCAGCTCATCATGAAGCCGGTCCGGGTATCGCCCCGGACCGGCAATTCCAACTGTGGCTCAGCGGTCCTCGCCTTCGAAGGCTGCGCGAATGGCAGCTTCGATCCTGGGCGCAAGCTCCTTGCGAACCCCCGCGATGTTCCGGTCCAAAACCGGAACGATCAGTTTTTGCAGTTCAGGAAGCACTTGCTGGACCTTGGCATAGAACTCAGGGTCCGGGGGAACCGGTTTGTAGTATTTCTCCAGAATGGGCAGAATGATCCAGCACCACCACCACCAAATCACGTATCGCTGGCCCAAGGTTATGTCGCCCCCAGCCTCGGAGCTTTCGCTAAAGTTCGGCGAATCGGACGGGTTCTGCACGGAGAGGGCATAATTAAAGGCCTCTTCGGCTTCGATGACTCCGTCGCCATCCGTGTCAGGATTATGCGCCAGCGCAGCGCCATAGGGATCATGGCCGATCTGGGCGGCAATCCAGTCTCGCGCAAACGAGTCCCAGTGACCGTCAGGAGAAGCCCAGGAACTTTGGGTGGCGATGGCCGCCGAGGCGATGCTTGTGTCCTGGGCAGTGCTGGCGGCAACCACCGGCGCGTTGAAACCGCCGGCATTGCACTGCTCCATCATGGCGATCAGAGAACGGTATTTCGGCAGAGTCGCCAGATCCGTGCAGAAGTCGCTCGCCATGTACTGGCCCCAGGAAGGATACTCGCACAGGAAGGAGCCCGACCCGTAATTGTCTCCATGATTATTGGTGTGAATAAAAAGCAGATCGTGAGCTTTCAACCTGGTTTTCAAACTGGCAAAGGCGCCCTGGAAGGCGGCGCGGTTGCCCTGGCCCGTCACTTTAATGCGGTAGGCTGTTCCATCCCCTGGCCATGTGCCTGCCGCTCCATCCTGGGTGTTAAGGGTGCCGTCGTAATTAAGAACCCAGATGTTCTTCTTATCGAATCCGTACCGGTCCACGAGCATGCGATAACAGAACTCCAGGTCGTTGAGATGGCGCATATTCGACATCCCCGAATACAAGATCGCGTAACGGTTGCCGTCCGGGCGGATGATGGGACACCGCAGAATCGGCGGGATCCTGAATAAGGCCGGGTTGGGGTCAATGCTTACCGGCTCATGGAAGGGGAGCAGGGTTTCGGGACGCTTCCTCAAAAAGGGAGGAAACCGCGCCGGAATTTCGCTATGCAGGGAGCCGGTGTTGGCGTCGTACAGCAAGTAGCGGCAATCGTGCCCAAAATTGGCAAGCGGGGCATCGTCGGCAAAAACCAGGATACTGGCCTGTTTGCAGACAATTTTCTGGAACGCCGGGCCGATCGTTTCCCCCTTCTCATAAAGCCGGTGATCAAGATACAAATTGGTTGTGCTCCGTCTCTCGAAGTCAAGGCTCCGAAAAGCGTGCTCCTGAACAGATGTGAATATGTCTTCATTATCTCTGGCTGGCATAGTTTATGTCTCCTTAGATGCCGTCGTGCCATCGTCAGGCCCGGCGGCGGTTTCTAGCGGTTGCTTAATCGCAGCGTCCGGCACGGAGGGTGCCCGATAGACGATGCGCCAACGTGGACTGTCCTTGTTACCCCCGGCTCCAAAGGGCGGGAACCGGGCTTCCCAGGACTGCGTTTCGCCTTTTTGGGAGCCAACGGCGAGGTAGCGACAGGAATGACCCCAATTCGCCATCGGCTGGCGATCTACGAATACAAGGTAGGCCTCCGCGGCCATCTGGATAACCCGTCCGGCGAAATTAAACCGTGTCCCTGCGGGGATGCGCGCCTCGGTAGCATAGGCCACGCCCGAGTCCAGCTCCTCGGCTGTAAGCTGCTGCTTTACCAGCGAGGCAACATTGGCGGGATTCGCCGTGCTCATCCTTTTCCGCATCCACGCGGCAGGCGTCGAATCCTCGCCTGGGAAAACATCTCGGACACTTCCCCTTCCAGGCTATCCCCGTAACGCACGCGAACGCGACCGCCGTCCGGCGGAGGGTGCGCGAAATACCCCCGAATGGCACTTTGCTCGCGTGTTATTGAGACTCCATGCGCCTTCAAGTCACCCACCAATAACTCCGGTTCAATGGCGCGCTGAGGGAAGTGCGGACCAAACACAATGACCCGCAGGGCTTGCACCAGTTTGGCGTCATTCGGCCCCTCCGGCACCAGGACCATCTCAGCCTCGTAATGGGTCAGAACCAGTGTGTTGCGGGCCATAGGCAAACAGTTCTTATAAACTGAACTCGATGTCATCCACCTCAATTTCACCGGTCGAGTTGGCATCAAACTCGAAAGAGACAGATTGAATATTCGTCAGGTCAACGTCCTGTTGGCCCAGGTTAGCTATGGCAAAGGAAGTGAGGGGGATGCGAACCGATTTCAGAGCCGACTTGATCAAGTCGGTATAGCCGCGCACATAAGGATACGGCAGGTCGGTAAAGGTGCTGGCGCGAAGGGCCCGCGAATGACCATTTCCGTCCGTCAGCCGCACGAAGAGGTCTTGCGCCTGGTTGGGGGGATTCTGCGGACTGCCATACTTTTGTGTCACCCGAAATGCCAGGACCTCGAAACCCGACACATCTTTTGAGGCGTTGGGCACTCGACTTAAATAAATGCCTGCCGCACTTTGCCAGGCGATGTCTCCGCCGCCAGTGACATGGGGGGAGTGATTGTCGAGAGCATGAAGCGCGTCCTCCCCCAAATTCGAAAGCGAGCTGCCGGTTACGGCGCCACCGAGCGTGTTTGAGCCAGGATCGTGCTGTTCAAAATTATCCAGCAGCCTCACGCCCGGCTCCTGATGGGAAGTGTGAATTTGAATAGCGCTTAAGGCGCTGGGTTTCAGGTTCGCGGCAAAATATTCCATCTGCTCAGGGCGGCCCAGCAGGTGTGCCTGCATGAAGGCGGTGAGATAGCCTTTGGCGACATTCTCATGGTCGGTTTGACTGATGAGGTGCGGCACATCGCTCGGCGCGATATCCGACTCGACCGAAAGCGCGGTCGGCGCCCAGACCGTGTTGAAGTAGTCATGGGTCGCTCCGTACACGAAGACGAAGGAACGCGGCCGGCCGGTTTCGTCGTAAATATTGAAGCACGTTCGATCCGGCCAGGTGCCTGCCACGTCGCCGTCATTTGAGCCGTAAATGACCAGCAAGGGTATGCCAGCGTCTCCGTAGTGATGATAATCCGTCGGGGCAATCGAGACCCCGGCTTGAATGTGCCATCCCAGGCCTTCGGCAGCGTTGATGCGGGCAGCCCGGACCACGGCCTCGCCGCCGCGCGAATGTCCGCAGATGCCGAGGTTATTCAAATCAATATGCCCCTGGAAGAGACCGGGACTCATGTTATTCTGGGCCATGATTCCCAGGTGCGCCAGGATTGCCCGCGCGCGGGTCTCGATCATCACCCCCACGGGGGCGTAGATGCTCATGGCAATGAAACCCTGGCTCGCGAGGTGATCGAGCAAGTAGTTGTATCCTTCATAGGAGTTATCGTAGCCCGAGTTGCCATGCATCACCACGATTAGCGGAAAGGTCCCGCCAGCGCATTGGGCGTCAACCCCGGCGGTTTGCGCCGGGTAGCGGACGGTTGCGGTAAGGGGAAGGGAATCAGTGGGAACCGGGCCGGCGTCGGTGGACGGCACTTGAACGGTGCCCAATGCGTAATCGTGTTGCCCGATGCTTCCCCCATAGGGGCCGGGCAATCCCGGATCCTCAGTCACGTAGAAACCCACCCGCACATATCCGTCAATCATGTCCAGCGGCGGGTCTAATGTCCCATCAGCGGCGAAATCCTGAGGGTTCTGTGCATTATTCCCAAAATCTATTGCAATGTCGTATTTCCCCGGCACCTGCGGATTTGGCCAAACCAACGTTGTGTTCCAGTTTACGCAGCCCGGAACGATGGGAACGAGCTTGGGAGCTGCGGTCATCCCCGCGCCTGAAATATCCGCCAGGGCGTTGCTGCCGGACCAATCCGCCGCGGTTTTGTGCCTGATCACATAGATTGCCGCCCTTTGGCTCACCAATCCCTTGGGCAAGGCATCGGGATCGAGCGCCGCAAAAACGTCCGTTCCCTTGGGAAAATTGTTGACGAAGCGGAAGTAAGGGCGGTGAGCCAATGGCCTTCCCGCAATCTGTGGAGTAAGGACAATGCCGTTGCTATAACCCAACCGCTGCTTGAAACGCTGCCGAATGACCAGCGAAGCGAAGCGCCGATCGGAAACGACGTCCCCCGGCAGCAGCGTCATTTCGTCCCGGAGGTACCACCCCGGGCGCCAAACGCGCACAATAAATTGATAGCTCCCCGGAGCAAAGGACTCGCTGTCCCCGAGGCGGAGAACGCGAGAAGCCGAGCCATCGTGGGTAAAATCGCTCACGACAGCATTCCCATCGCGCCAGCGCGCGGGTTCAATTGCATCGCCGATGCGCCAGCCAAATTGCCTCGGGACCATGAACGCCCGAATGCACCCGGCAGGGAAATCTCGTAATAGTATCGCCACGGTTCCAGCACCATGTTCCAGGCCGGTCTCCAGACGGCCGTCGGGAGCGCAGGAGAACACCGCTGGTTCATGGCGATTGCGTGCGATGAAAAACTTGAGGACCTGCGTTGCTTTTCGCGGAGACCTGATGCGCAATTGAACGGCCGTTCCTTCGTTTGCTTTGGCAGCCTCGTCGAATGTGAGCGCGCGCCCATTAGGCCGGAACAGCCCGACATAGGGCAGAACCGGAACGGCAAGGAGCGCGCCGTGACGGTCCGTCGAGTATCGAGCGAGTAACTGGTAATCGCTTCGTTTGTCCTTCTGCGAAACCGCGAACTCGTGAATCGTCGAGGGTGCAAGGCCTCGGCCTTCCACAAAGACCGTTTCGCCCAGTGAAAACGCCTCGCGCGCTCTGCCAGCGTCATCGCAAAGCCAGAGGTTTCCACGGAGCTTTGGCCGCGCGGACTTCGCGCCAGGTTTGCCTGACTTCCTGACATGCCTCATACGAGGGGGGGCGGGCACCCTTTGGCTAATCGCATGAGGTTTCTTTCTGTGGGCGTCATTGCGACTTTATCCTGAGGGGGCGTTCCCTCGTTCAAGGCGGCAAGGTGCAGGCCGATTAAATGAGCGATTCCTCATGGGACAGCGGTAGCCTAAGCCCGAAAACCAGATGCCGTCTGTACGCGTACTTGCGTACCCTCGCGATGCGTGGTAACTAAGGAAATCCCATCGGCAGGAACCCGGCGCTTATGACACTATGCCAAAATGATTTTGTTGCTTGCTCCGAGGCGCTGCACCGGCTTTATGAACCCGGTACGGTACAGGAGTTCCCGGGTCGGCTGCTGCCGTTGCTGAGCCAACTGGTGCCGGCCGAGCATGTCAGCTACAACGATTTCGATACGCGGCGGCACCGGTCTCTCTTCCATAGTTACCCGGCGCGGCCCGGGCCCGAATCGCTGGCGCTGCTGTTCGACAGGCACTTTCCCGCCGACCCGTTATCCGAGCCCTTCCAGCAGGCTACACCCCCGTGGATGCCGGTTTCGGACCATGTATCGCTGCGTCATTTGCACTTGGGGACAGAGCATCAGATGATCTTGTCTCTGCGCGCTGAGGCAACGCGTCAGGTTGGGCTCGCCCTCAGTCGCAGCAGTCCGGATTTTTCGGAGCGCGACCGCAGTGTCGTCGGATTCCTGGCTCCTCACATTGCCCGCGCATACCGGAATGCGCTGGCGGCGAGCGGCGTGACGGATTGCCTCACGCAAGTGGGTGTTGGTCTGGGGGCGATGCGGCGAGCCGTGCTCCTCGCGGAGAGGGACGGAACGATCCGATGGGGATGCGACCTGGCGCTGGAATGGTTAAAGGAGTTTTTCCCGGATCATGTTGAAAGTTCGGGCGCGCTGCCGCCGAGGCTGAAGGAGTGGCTCAGGACGACTGAACAGGCTGCAGTGCCGGGCCGACCCTGCTTTGCTGAATACCACACCCCGGCGGTCACAGCGGCCCGGCTGCTCATCTATTGCGGCCGAACGGGGGACAGCGGTTTCGTCATTGCGTTAGTGCGGGAGCGAAATGGATTCAACCCGGAGACTCTGAAGTGGTCGGGGCTGACCGAGCGCGAAGGGGAAATCCTCTTCTGGATTTCGGAGGCAAAGACCACTCCCGAGATGGCGGCGATTCTCGGCACCAGTCCGCGCACGATCCACAAGCATACCCAGCACATCTTCGCCAAGCTCGGTTTGGAGAATCGCCTCCAGGCGCAACGGCTGGGATGGGAGTTGAGGAGGCTGTGAACGCCTGGTCGCGGGACATTCTCTGCGCTCGGCGCACGTGGTGTTCCAAACAAAGGCTGGAGAAAGAGAAAGAAGAGAAAGGGTCAGACCGGAATGGCCCTTAGATAAGGCCCAATAAAATGGGTTTTCCTCAGCGAATGGCCGGAAATCGCCGGCGGCGGCTGCCCGACATCAGCCCAAATCCTTAGAGAAAGAGCGGTTTCCGCACGCAGTCTGGTTGCGAATGAAGGCAAGAACGAACAGACCAATTGCGTTGGCAATTGCCTATGGCCCAATGATTTGCGCCTTATCTAAGTGCCATTCGGGTCAAACCGGAGATTGGTTTGGCGGCACCCGACTGAAGGGGGCAGGAGTGGACAGAGCCGGGCACCGCAGTGGACTGCGGCTCCCGGCCGGCGCGGTTCGACGCGACGCAATGCGGTCAACCGCTCGGCCCGCTGCCAGAAGGCTTCCGTTAGATTGGCTGCCGTGAGCATCCACTTGGTTCCCTGCTTCACGAGGGGCGCCGGTGATTCCAGCGACATCAGTTGCAGCGCCTTGTCGATGCGTCCTATGGTCACATTTACCTGCGCCATTAGTTCGTTAATGGAAAGTCCGGCCGGAACCATTTGAAGCGCCGCTGCCGGCACCTCGTCTTTGGCGGCGGGTGTGAACACCGTATCGGCGCAGTATTCGGGCGACAAGAACTTCCTGGGCAGCACCGGCAATCTGTCGCAGCAAGTGCTGGCTTTGCCCGCGTGCAGCCAGACCAATGCCTGCCTGAGCGCGTGAATAATTGGGATGGAACGTTCACGCTGGCCTTTCTAGGGACGCCGCAGGCGCGGTATTGTGTGGTGGCCAGCCCGGATTTGACGCTGCCCATGCCCGACTGGCCGGCGATTGCCGGCAGCACCAACACCGTGACCAAGACCAGCGGTTGGTGGCGGTTCACCGTGACCAACACCGCAGCTCAGCAGTTCTGCCGCAGCGCCGCCATCAATCCGTGCCAGTAGCACGCGCGGAGAAGGGGCCAGAACAGAATGGCGCTTGTTTGGCAATGAGAACCAGGTCCTCCTCGTTCCCGTAAGCTGAAAGGCGAAGTCGGGCGGGAACTTTGCACGGTTGAGCTGTTTGGTCGGCGCGCCAACGCCATGGCTGACTGGCAGTTGGCTTGGCCCGGATTTGCGTCCTCCATAAATCTGTATTATAGTCTCCAGCAGAGGAATGCCAGGCAACTTTGTGGCTGTAAGACCAGGCAGCCTTCGTCACGACACTATATAGCGCGGCCGAAGTGAAACATGGCTCGACTTCTACTTTTCCAGGTGGCAATCGCTATATCCGGCCTCTCGTCAGTGGCAGGACAAAGCGCCGTTGACTGTCCGCCGAAGGTTCCGCTGGTGATCGGCGGTTTTGACCCGGCGCGCAGTGGGAACTACTCATTTCCCGGCGGGGCGTATTTTTCGGAAGCGCGGACGGCCATTTTGACCAACTTTCCGCAGACCAGCTTTGCCAGCATTGAAATGCTCACCCTCGATGTTCTCTCCAACATAGATGTCCTCATCATTGGTTCGCCCAGCGACAACACGGCTGCGGCTGCGCCCCTGGCCCTGGCGGAGCAAACCAATTTGTTGAACTTCATCGAGCGGGGCGGTTCCGCGGTGATTCTCACCGACAATTCCACGTTTTCCCCATCCGCGCCCGCGGCCAATGAAAGTTACCTTGACCCGTTTGGCATGGATGCTGATGGCACGGATTACGGAATTGTTTCAGCGACGGTTCTCAATCCCACCAACCACCCCGTTACGGATGGCGCCTTCGGTTTGGTTTCATCGTTTGCGCAAGGCTATCCGGGCGCCATCACCAACCTCGGACCGTTTGGCACCGCGCTGGCCACCAATAATCTCGGAGTCGCGTTGGCAGTCATTGAAGCCAATACGATCAGTGCAGGCTCCGGGCGCGTGGTTTTCGGTTCGGACATCAACATGTTTGATCTCACCTACTACTCCGCAAATTTGCCGCTATTCCTGAATACGATTGATTACTGCCGCCGTTCGCTCTGCACGCCGCTGCGAATAGATTTCATCCCGCCGTTCGCCAGCAACCAGTTTCCTCTCCGTGTCACGGGGGCGCCCGGCACAAACTACATCGTCCAGGTGGCGACGAATTTGGCATCTCCCGGTGCCTCCTGGATTAACCTGATTACCAACAAATCCCTAACGGGCACGTTCGACTTTGTGGACGTGCAAGCTACCAACCCCGTCCGCTTTTATCGCGCAATGAGGCAGTGACCCGCAGCGGAATACCCGAACAGATTGTCCGGGTTTCCATCCGGGGCAAAATCATGGGTTATGACACCGCCTGGCTCCTTGGATCGCCCGAACAATTTACACGCTTCGGTTCACCCGCGCAGCGCTGCGGCGCAGTGGTGTAAATGGTGGGAACCGGTACTTGGACTGTCCTTCTTCAGGTAGGGACGCCTCGCCGAGGCGTCCGAGTGCGGCCAAGACGGACGCCTCGGCGAGGCGTCCCTACCAAATGCGGCAATCGGAAGCCATCGGACCACGGGACAACGGACTACTGAAAGGTTCTGAGCCAGCCCTCGGGCCTCAGGGTGCCGGGTGAACGCGGAAGAAGTGCTGGCCTGCGCCGAGGGGCTGCTGGGTTTGGAAGGTGTCTGAACCCGTCTGTGTCCAGCTCACGCCGGCCACAGGGCTCCAGGCCGCGGCAACGAGGCTGGTCGCCGTCAGAAGCTAGAACCCGCCGGCCTGCCCGCTAACTAGTTGGATTTGGAGATTCACTGTTCCACTGCCCGCGGGTGCGGTCTCGCCGGTGATCTGGCCGTGGCAGCACCGCGCTGGCTTACGTGTAACCTGCTGGAACACAGACGCTTGGGTGGTGGTGTTCCGTCCCTCGAGGTGTCGGGTTTAACCGTCGAAGCCGGGGAAAGGGGTGGACGGGCATGGTTCTCGCCGGATACAACAGCGCTATGAAACGGCAGCCGGCGATCACAACCAGACGGATGGTTCTGCGGCCTGTGCGGCTGCGGGACGAGGCCGCCGTGCGGGCTTTGGCGGGCAGCAAGAGGATCGCCGACCTGTGCCTGTGGCTGCTGTATGAACGCGGGGAGCAGTCGGCCCGGCGGTTCATCGAGGATTGCCGGCAAGCGTGGGCCACAGGAAGGGGAGCGGAGTTCGCCATCGAGCTCAGGCGCAGTGGACGGGTGGTCGGTTTGGCCGGGCTGCATGGCCTCGATCTGAGGCATGACTCGGCGGAACTGGGATTTGTGGTGAACGAGCGGCATTGGGGGAACGGTTACGCATCCGAGGCGGCGGCCGTGGTCCTGTGGTTCGGGTTCGAGAAGCTCAAGTTGAACCGCATTTATGCGCGGCACCTGGCTGGCAACGCCGCTTCGGCCCGGGTGCTGGCCCACATCGGGATGAAGCGGGAGGGGGTGCTGCGTGAGTTCGCGCAGAAGCCGGACGGGTTCGAAGACGCGGTGATCAGTTCGATACTGCGGAGGGAATGGGAGGGGATAAGCTGACCCGCCTTCGCTTGGCTCCGACGCGGCCGGCAGCGGAATCGCCACCTCCGCCGCGGACACGAAGTCAGGCGTCCACGACAGCCGAGCATCGCCTTGCGCCAGGGCCTCCAGCACGCCATCGTCACTGAGAACAACGGCGTGCGCGGCACCCGGATCCTCGATGAAATCGGCGACCAGGCTGTCATTGCCAACAACGAACCGGAGCTGAAGACGAAGTGAAGGGCCTGCTTTCAGCATTTCACCGTTTCCGCTTTTCAGCATCTTCCCCGGTGAGGCCGGAATCGCAGGCTGTCCACCTGCCAAGGCTCACCCCAATGGCGGCCCCCCTTCCCGGCGTGCCTATCAAACCGCATTCGGTGGAGAAGTATCTGCCCGCGCCCCCATGAAAATCGGAAGCACCCTTACCACCGGATGGAGAGCCACCATCTCCGTGGCCATGTCCAACTACATTGATGCCGGCTCTATCATCGCCATTGCCACCAGCCTTGGGTTCTGGCAGGCGGCGTTCGGCCTCACGGACGCCGCCATCGGGCTCCTGGCCGCGTTCAGCGCCAACGCTTTTGGCGCGGCGATCGGCGCCGTCCTGGGTGGACCGCTCACCGACCGGTTCGGCCGGAAGTTCATCTACACCTATGACCTTGTGCTCTACATGATGGGGGTGCTGCTGGCGGTGTTCTCCGGCAACGTCGTGATGCTATTCATCGCCTTTTTGCTCACTGGCATCGCGGTCGGCGCCGGCGTTCCCGCCTCGTGGACCTATATCGCCGAACAGGCGCCCACCGATTCACGGGCCAAGCACGTGGGCACCGCGCAACTGGCATGGTCCATCGGTCCGCTGATCGGGTTTGCGCTGGCAGCCCTGCTCGCGCCGCTGGGCTTGCTCGGCAGCCGGATCATCTTTGCGCATCTGTTCGTCGTGGCCTTCATCGTCTGGTGGATCCGCCAGGGACTGCCCGAGTCGGCGATTTGGAAACAGTGCCGGAGCGACCCGGCGCCGACCGCCGCAGGCCGCGGCATGCTCGCGCTGTTCTCCAAAAAGGCCAACGTCACCGCGCTGCTCTTCCTTTTCGGCGTTTACGGGTTTTGGAACCTGGTGGCCGGCCAGGCCGGCATTTTTATGCCGCGCGTCTATGCGGCCACCGGCGTGCGCGAACCGGTGAACCAGTATTTGCTGCAGGTCCTCTTGTGGGCCTGCACGGTGGCGGGCACGTATTTTGGTTTTATGCTCCTTGCGGACCGTATGTCGCGGCGCGTGCTCTATGGCGGCGGAGCTGTGCTCGGAATTGCCGGATGGATCGCCCTGGTTTTTGCGCCGCCCGGCTGGACTTCGCTGTTGGCGTTTGCCATGGCCTGGGGAACCTCGGCCGGAATCGGCGCGCAGGCGTTTTACGGCCTCTGGACCGCGGAACTGTTCGCGACGCCGTATCGCGCCAGCGCCCAGGGGGTGCTTTTCTTCGCCGCCCGCATCGCCGTAGGGTTGCTCAGCTCGGCCTTCCCCATCCTGCTCACCCGGAGCGGAATCGGCTTCGTCGGCACGATTCTGATCGGTTTTCTGACCCTCGCGGCGATTATCGGCGCCATCTGGGCGCCCGAGACACGGGGCAAGACCCTTCACCAGATCGAGGCCGAACGGTACGGCGCCGCGCCTCAAACGTAACTCTTGCTTGCCGCGCCGGGCCCCCGGTACCGTTAAGTCGGGCGGGGCGCGCCTATTGAAGAGCCTGCGACTTAGCCGTATCCATGCAGTTGGTTTCGGGGAGCACACGCGCCCTCGCGTGTGCCGGCCGGCGCCCTCGCCGGCCGGAGCCGGGCTGGCATCGGCCACTAAACCGTCAGCCGCGTAAGCCCTGCCTGTTTTCCGCGGGGGCGCGGAAAACCGCACGCGGGGGCGCGTGCGCTCCCCTTCACCAACTGCATCGTTACGGCTTACGGGGACGAAACCCGGTAATAGCGGCGCGCATTGCCGGCCGCTTGCGAATCGGTGAATTGATACTGTCCCGGCGAACTGTTGGTCAGGTAGCCAAGCCAGGTCCAATTGCTCCCGGACGTTGCCGGATTGGTGGCCGTCCATACGCTGAAGGTCGCGCCCGGCGTGTTGGTAAAGCTGAATTGAAAGCTGCCGGTCCTCACATACGCCGGGTTGCGCAGCGTGATACCCGTCGTGGGCGTGGCCGCGTAGGCATAAACATTGCCGTCGGTGCAGGAGACGTAGAGCGTGTTGTTGGCCAGGCTGAGGGTATCGCCGTAGTACAGGTAATAAGGCGGGCCGCTGTAGCTGCTGATTTGCTGCTGAATCGAGCCGTCGGCCAGCCGGAAGACGTAAACGCCGTAGGCGCCGGTCGCCAGGAGCACGTCATCCGTGACGATTAGCGGGCCGGCAATGTTTTCGTAGCCGCCGGGGTTCGGGTCGAACTGCCGTACCAAGGCGCCGTTGGTGGTAAAGGCGCCGACGCATTTGTTGGAAATGGCATAGACGATCCCGTTGGCCACCGCGGGCGTGCCACTGAACCCGCCGCTGACCGACCAGGCGTTGGTGTGCGTGGCGAGGTCCACGCAGTAGAGGCTCGAGCCGATGAAATAAGCGCGGCCGTTGGCGAGGGCGACCGTGCGCGAAGAGGAAGAGCCGGAGAGATTGTTGGTCAATGTCCAGTTGGCCGTGCCCGAGGCCGGGTCCCACTCGATGAAACTGCCCAGCCACGTGTAGACTTCGCCGTTATAGTACGCGGGCGTCCATTGATCGGAACCGCCCACCTGCACAAACCAAAGCTGCGAGCCGCCGGCTTCATCGAAGCCGGTCACGCCGTGATAATAGCCGGTATCGGCAAAGATCCTTCCGCCGGCGGCCACCGGCGCCATAGGTTGATAGGCTTGCGAGGTATAGGGCGCCGCCCAGTTCGTGTGGCCGGTCGCCGCGTCGAAACTGCTGAGGAACGAGGACGTGTTCGCCGCGTTCTGCTGCTGCACGAACACGGCGCCGGAATCGTAAGTGGGCGGTTGAATCCAAACGGTGCCCGGCCAGTTGGTCCACAAGGGCTGCCCGGTGTTGCCATCGAGCGCCCGCAGCGAAATCCCCGACGAATAATACCCTACCGAAACATATACCCGGCCCCCGCCCGTCGCCGCCTGCGAAAGGACATTGCCGTACGAATTCTGGCTGTACTGCATGGGGGCTTTCCATTTGAGCGCGAACGGCAGCCCGTTCAACCTGCCGGGAAAATAGCCGGTGTGCGCCGGGCCGTTGCCATAGGTGGGCCAATCGCCTGGCAGGGTTGATTGCGTGGCCAGCGCGCTCGCGGCGATTCCCGCTGCCAGCAAGGCAAGCAGGGACAGCCAAACGGAGAGCCTTTGAAACGCGACGATGGTGTTCATGGATTGGAGAACTTACTGGTGCCAGGAACGGCGTCAACTCGCGGGGAGAAGTTGAAGTGCTGACCCGCCTTCGCTTGGCTTAGTCCGCCAATTCCGAGGTGTCGGGAGGCAATGGCGCATCTGAACACTGTCCTTGTTCAGGTAGGGACGCGTTCCATCGCGTCCCCGTTATCTCGGGAAGATGGGGACGCGGTGGAACGCGTCCCTACCCAAACGCGGGTTCGTCGAATGTTTACCTCCATCCTCGTGGCCGCCCGATTCGGTTGCGGCTTCGCCGTGCTGTGCTCTCTTTGCGGTTGTCTCTGACTTCTGCAGGTGGACGGCTACAGGCCAAAATTGAGCTGGGGTTGCATCGCGGAAGCTGTTCGTCATCAGGCTTTTAGGGAGAAACGGCCCGGCTGGGCCTGCGGGAGGGGCCGGTGTGGGTAACGAGGGGGCCCTGTGTATCTCCCATGTGGATCGCTCCCCATGGGAGACACACCGGCATGAGGCCGGGGCGACAGCGGTGCAGCGGGGGCCTCGGACCAGGCCGGCGCACCAGGGGCGCCGCTATTAAAGCTCGATTGAAGTTGACTTCTCGCAAGCCTGCCCGCTACCATGGCACCGCATCGGTGGGTAATCAACGCGCGTATGAAAATCCAGTTTTCCCTCACCCGCGCCGGGTTCCGGATCGGCGGGCACACGGCCGGGAGGTCCCAGTCAATTCTGCTGCTGGTCGCCGGCGTCGGCCTGGCCGTTGCCCGGCTGCGCGCGGAGACGACGCAGGTCGTGGCTTTGGGCTACAACATGGGGGACCCGCCTCCGCTGACCAACGCGGTCGCCGTTGGGGTCATCGGGTATTCTCTGGCCGCGCTGCGCGCGGACGGGTCGGTGGCCGAGTGGGGCAACCTGGCGGGCGATCCGGGCGTAAGCAATGTCGTCGCCATCACGACGGGCTGGTCGCATGGCTTTGGTTTTCGGGCCGATGGCACGCTGGTGGGTTGGGGCGACGATTACGGCGGGGGGATCAGCGGCGCGCCGGCGGATTTGACGAATGCCCTGTGGGTGGCGGTCGGGGCTTACAACGCCCTGGCCATCCGGGCTGACGGCACGGTGATTGGCTGGGGCGACAATTCCTACGGGTTGCTGAACGTGCCCGAGGGGCTGAGCGACGTGGTGGCGCTTTCGGTGGGTGGCTTCGGCGAAGACGCCCTGGCCTTGCGCGCCGATGGCACGGTGTGGGAATGGGACGCGAGCGTCACCAACACCCACCCGGACTTGAGCAACGTCGTCGCCGTCGCCTCGGCTAACCCCTACCGCGGGGCGGTGCTGCATTTCGACGGCACGGTGACGACCTGGCCGGCCGACGCGCCTGAACCGTTGACCAACATCGTCGCCATTGCGGGCGGCGGCGACCACCAGCTCGCCGTTCGCAGCGACGGCACCGTGATCGCGTGGGGCTGCGACTGCCACGGCTCCACCACGCTTCCGCCCGACCTCACGAACGTGACGGCGGTGGCGGCCGGCGGCAGTGATGGGTACGACTACAGCATTTTCCTGGTTCGGGGCACGAATGCGCCCCCGGTGCTGAGCCTGAGTCGGCGCAATGGCGTTCCGCAAGTCAACGTAGCGGGGGAACCCTTCCATCATTACGTGCTTGAGGAGTCCGCAGCCATGGGGCCAACCCCCATCTGGAGCTTCAAACAGAACCTCGCGCTTTCTGCATCGGCTCGAACGACTGTCAGCCTGCCCGCTGACGAGGGCGCCCGCTTCTATCGTGCGCGGCTCTTGAGGTGACTGGTGAGCGCGGGTCGCGCGCCCGCAGCGCACCAGAAGCTGAAAAGCCTTTGCGTCTTTGCGCTAAAAGTCTTCTGCGTGAATAGGGCTAAAGGCTAAAGTGGGGCTGTGGTTGGGTCGCCGAGGCCGGAGCTTGGGTTCCCTCGCGGAAGCTGTTCGTCATCAGGCTCTTATGGACAAACGGGCCCGGGTGGGCCTGCGGGAGGGGCCGGTGTGGGTAACGAGGGGGCCCCGTGTATCTCCCATGTGGGTCGACCCACATGGGAGATACACCGGGGGCACGGCGGTATAACACCCTAAGCGCCCCGTGCGGAAGCCGGGGCTGCGTTGCGTGGCCAATGCGCAACCCACCATGGACTTGTGCAGATTGAAGGGCCCGGTATCATGCCGGGGCATGAGCACACCAACCGCTGGAAGGGCCAAACGAAGAAAGAGGGCGGTGGCGCCGGGCATCGTGCCTGGGGGCTGGTGCAGCCGCTGTGCTTTGTGCGGTCCGGCGGGCGAATGCCTCGATGATACTCCGCTCAAGAGCGGCCGTTGTGGTGATTGGGTGTTCTACGTGTGGAACGGGCAGCAGTGGCGCCGGCGCTGGTTCAAACCTTATGACCCCAAGACCCCCAAGCAGGTGTACTGGCGGGCGCGCCTGGCGGCCGGGTCGAAGGCCTACAACGAGACGCTGACCGAGGCGCAGCAGGATGCGTGCAGCGCCGCCGGGGCCAAACGGCGGACCCGGCCGCGGCTGGGCCAGTCAGGTCGGCAGACCGGGCAGCAGTATTGGGTAGGCAAGCAATACAAGGACAAGCCGCCGGCGCTCCGCCCGAAGGCCCGGAAGCCCACAAGCTGAAGCGGGCGCGTGCCCTGATAGTCAATCCACCCGGATGGTGAACTCCCCGATGGTGACGCCGTGGCGGCCATCTTTGTGCGGAGTGAAGGCGGCGATCGCGGGCACACTGGGCTCCGGCGTTCGCAACTGGCCCTGGACGGCCTGCAGCGTGTTTGGGTAGCCGTGGCACATGACCCAGCCTCCGCCCTTGGCGGGGATGCTCATCGCCAGCCGCAGCGGCTGACGGGGTGTAATGCTTGAAGCCGGGAGCCGCAGGATATAGATCCCGCTCAGGCCCCGGTTGGGGATGTTGGCCACGTGGAGGTATCGCAGCTCGTACTGCTCGCGCCGCCAGGTTCGGTCTTCCGCAATGCCCGTTTCAAACGTGATGACCGGCTCCTGGTTGCATCTCAACTCCGCTTTGGCCGGGTTGAAATCCGTGCTGCCGACGAACAGGATGGCGGTGGGCCGCCCGCTCGGCGCCGGGTCGGTTTCCCAGGTGACCGGCGCTTCGGCGGCGTAACTCCAGCCCGAATCCACCTCCCCGAGGTAGCTGGTGTATGGCGCCTGGTGCGGCGCACCCGGGGCCCATTGACGGAAACCGCCTACCCACTGCAAGTCCGTGTTCTCCTGCTGAACCTGCAGCAGCCTCCGCCCGGTCGCATCGGGTCCGAGCAGCTTGAAGGTGGCTCCAGTCGCATCCTCGCCCGGGGCATCGAAGGGCCGCTCGAGCCCATCTTCATCAAGCCGCTTCAAGGCCCGCGCCTCGTCGAGACGCTGCGCGAAGTCATAAATGACCTCGCGCTTTCCCATCCCGCCTTTGCGGATAAGCTGCGGCTGGCCCCACAACGCCCATTTCCAGGTCGGCGCGTTGCGGTCCTGCGCGCGCGTATAGGAATCGGTCACCAGCCTCAGCCGCAACGGGCCTGCCCTCGGCCCGGCGACCGCGTCGAGCGGGATGTCCCACTGCTCCCAGCCGCGGGTCCGGCGCATTAAGCCGCGGCGGAAGATCGGTTTCCACGCTCCAGCGGCATCGGGCGCCTCCACCGTGAAGACAACCCCCAGCCGGAAGTAATCCTCCTGGTCCACAAAGCCGATTCGGGTGCTCAGAAACAGCCCGCGCCCTTTCCCCCGTTCTGGCAGAATGTCCTCCTGGGGTTCCCACGGCAGAAACACCACGGGGTTCTCGGCGCGGCTTCGGGCGGCATCGGGAACACGCCGGCGCAAGTCGCTCCCGCCGGAGCAGGCGGCCAGAAAATCAGCGCGCTGTTGCTCCAGTCGCTCCGTCACCTTGGCGCACAGCCCGTCAGTCCAATCATAATCGTCGTCGTAGTTGATTTGGTAGATGAACTGGTTCCGCCTGGCGTGCTCGAGGGCGCGATCGTATTGGGCCAGCACCTCGCCGATAGCCGCGCCTTGCTTGATCAACTGCTGCGCCCGCCGATGGGCCAGCGCCGTGCGGCACATCTCCTGCGAGCGCCGGCAGGAGAGCCAAAGCCGCCGCAACCGTTCGGTCTTGAAAAGCCGGTCGCGGGCAGCGTCGTAGCCATCCCAGGAGAAAGCGTCCTGGTCGTAGGCCGGTTGCTCCAGGTCCGGCTCGTGGCCGGTGAACTTCCGGCAGGCCTCCCGCGCCAGGCGTTCACCGTGATCGGCCAGCACGGTTAGGAACTGGTAGTCCCGGTGCAGCGCCCGGCCGGTCGAAGGCCATTGGGAGCCATAGACTCCCTCCAAGACCATCGCGTCATTGACATCCGAGCCCTCATCCATGGCCCGCGCGACCAGCCGGCCCACTTCGTCCCCGTAATACATGCGGTAGGCGTAATCGAGGATGTCGGTCTGGTTCTCGTTGCTGACGCCGGGGATGCCGCGGTTGCGCCAGAGATGCTGCGCGGCCAGGTAGCCGAAGACCTCCGTGTTGGTCCACTCGAAGATGTAGCCCATCGCTCCGAAGCCGCCCGCCTGGAAAATATGTTGCTGGCAGTCGCGCTCGTAGGCCAGATCGCCGCCCATGCCCCCGTGCAGCCAATTGTTGTTCACGCTGGCGATGCGGCGCATGGCATTGGTGCAGGAGCCGCCGCGCCCGCCCAGGCTGGCGATGCGCTCCTTGCCGAAGATCTCCACGTACTGCCGCTCATTGGATTCGGTGATAATGAACGGAACCGCTTTCCCCTGCTTCTGGTCCACCAGGTTGAACCACTTCTGCCGTTCCTCGGCGTTCTTGCTCTCGGCCATGATGCGGGCCAGCAGCACATGGGAGATGAGGTAGGTTTCGCTCTCGCGCTGGAGGCGCCGACAATGCTTCTGAATCAGCCGGTCGAACTCGCGGAACAGCCACGTGTAATACTCGACCTGCACCCCCAGGGGCGGATTGTTCTGGTCGGTATCCTTGATCGAGGTAAAGCCGTAGGTGCTGGCCCAAGGCTGCCAGAACGTCTGATAGCACGGCTCGTTTTGGTTGGGAACATGGTTCGCCTCCGGGTCCTCGAAGACAAAGCCATTGAACCCCAGTTCCAGGATCCGGCCAATGAGAGCGTTCCAGTATTGCTCCACACCCGGCGCGAAGGGCAACAGCTCGGCCGCGCCGCCCGCATAGAGCTTTGGGTTCTTGTGGAGATCGCAGCCGTTGAAGGAATTCTTGCCGATATAGGCATAGACCTTCACGCCGCGCTCGTTGGCATAGCGAATCACCTCGGGGTAGAACTCACGGACAATGTTCCGGTGCGTGAAGCGCCGCAGCTCCTTCTGGCGAGTCCGGGGATTGAACCAATAGGAATCCAGGTCCAGCGTTTCCTTCTCGTAACCGGGCAGGCGGAACGGCCAATACCCATACATGCACACCGCCCAGCCGTTGCACTTGTGCAGCATGGACCAGTCCGCCAGCCATTTCCATTCCCCCTCCGACCAGTTGCACAGGTCGTATCCCTCCAGCCGGTTCCAGCCCGAATACCAGGTCAGCGTGGGCGCCAGACAGCGCCAGCGCATATCCGGCCAGTCCTTGATCCGCACACAGGGAATGGCGCTCTGCCCCTGCCGCTGCGCTTGCAGGAGCATCTGGCAGAGGGTTTGCGCCGCCCAGAGCATGCCCCATTTGCCTTTGCCCACGGCGACGATACCCCGCCGGGTGACCCGCAGCACGCTCGCGTCGGGGCTGGTTCGCTCGGAGGCGAGAAACTCCGCCTCCTCTTCATTCAGCCATGCCCGGTCGTAACCCTCCTCCAGCGACCCCAGCCGCACGATCAGCTTGCCCTTTGCGCGCGGCAGAAACCGCCGCAGGCAAGCCATGGCAATCTCTTTGGTCCGGGACGACGCCCCGGCGGTCAGAAATTCCGGCGTGCCCAGGTGCAGCGCCCCCGCGAGGGACGCGAATTCCTGGGGATAGGGCAGCAGCCTCGGCTGGTCCGCCTTTGCGCCATCGGCAGCCCAGGCGCTACGCGGCCCAAGCGTTTGGCTGGTGGCGAGCATCCCCAACCCCGCCGTCGAGCTGAGGGCCAAAAACTCTCGTCTGTTCATCGGATGCCTGCCTGCGAGAAAGCCGCCCGCTCCGGCCTATGCGTTGACTTGCGGCGATTAGTTGCCCCGCAGGCCAGGCTGGCCAACGTAGGTGCGTTCGACTGCCGGGTCGAGGAAGATAAGCTGCTTCTTCCCGTCCACCTCGGCGATAAAGCAAGTTCCCCTGGGGAAAGCGGCGATCAGCTCGGCATCCGTCAGGCGCCCAGGCTGGTCATGCGCCTTCAGGGGCTGGACGTGTGCCACCATGGCCGGCGGACGAACCGTCGCGCGGGGGCCAAGCCAGAGCATTGTGCCCGCGACCACCGCTGCCGAAGCGGCCACCAGGCCCGCCCATCGCGTCAGCGCCCGCGCCCGCTGCCGGACACCAAAGGTCCGCAAGGCGTCCGCCTTGAAGGCGGCGCTGGCGGCTTCCCAGGAGTCGTCACGCAATGCGGCGTCCAACAGGGCGTCGTCTCGTTCAGGTTCAGCATTCATTCTCATGGCGCAGATCATTGAGCAGTTGTTGCTTTAGCTTGTGGCGGAGCCGGCCCAGCCGCGACTCGATGGCTTTGTAAGTCAGCCCGGCCTCGTCGGCCAGCCCCTGGAGCGGCCGATTGTCCACGTAGGCAGCCTGGATCAATTCACGCTCCTCGGGCGGCCAGGCGGCGAGAGTGTCCCGGAGGATCTCGGCCAGCCGATGCTCGGGGTTGGGGTGCCCGTTCGGCTCGGCCGGCAGCGCATCCAGCGGCACAAACCGGTTCAGGCGCTGCCGGGCGCGGCAGTAGTCAATAAAAGCGTTTCTCGCCGACGCGCAGAGCCAGGCCCAGAGCCGGCGTTCCTCGTCAAATGCGTCACACCGTTTCGCCAGCTTGATGAAGACCGCGTGGCAGACTTCGCGCGCGTCGCCCTGTTCGCCATGCGCAAGCACCAGCAGGTATTTGTACAGCCGGAAGCTGTAGAGGTCGTAGAAGCGCGAGAAGGCCTCCGCCTCGCCGCGCCGCACGGCGGTCGTCAGCGCCCGGATGTCGGGCGCGATATCCACCGTGCTGGGTTGGGCCTTGAGGGTTGGCATCGGGCGGAGGTCGGCAGCACCCTCCGGCAGATCGAAAGCCGCAGGTTCGACCCCCGTTGTGGTGCTGCTTTCATCGCGCGGCCACATGCCCGGCTAGAATGCTACTTGGCCGGCAGGTCGGGCAAGGCCATTGGGAAGATGGGGTTCCTGGCCCGCTCTTTCGCCAGGCAGGCATTCACGATGGATTCGACCATCTCGACGTACGGCTCGGGACCGGTGGCCACGAGGAGGCTGGTCTCGTTGTGCAGCGCCACGGTGCCCTGCAGGCTCTGAAGGTCCGCCGGCCCGCGCTGATGAGAGGCATAATCTTTCGCCTCCAGTGTCGCCCGCTGAATGTCCTCTTGCAGGCGAGCACGCTCGGCGTCGCTGACGCCGAAAATGCTGAAGGCCTTCACCTTGATCCTGGCCTGCTTGTCCACTGCCGCCATGTCAGGGACGAACATCACGACCGAGGGTCTGCGCAGGTCGCCCTTGACCACCAGGCGTCCCAGCTCGTTTCGGTTCTCCCACAACTGGTTGTAGAGGCTGACCACGGCCGCGAGCGGATCGTTCCCGCCGGGGCCGCCGCGTCCCAGGGCGGCGAGCGACTCCTGATTGATGCGCAACCTCGGGATGCGCACCTCCGCCATTTCCGGGGGGATATCGGCCACGCTGGCCCAGTCCACGTGAAACTGGTGCTGGACGGCGTCGAGGAACTGGGCGGGTGTCCCGCCGGGAAAGGCGAACGCGGTCACGTCCTCCGCCTGGGCGGACTCAGCGCCTCGGAGCGAGAAGACCACGCCATAATCCTCGATGGTGTACTTGATCGGGTGGTCCGCCACCTTCACCACCGCGTCCAGCGCGTCCACCAAACGCACGTCGTTGAGCGGGGGGTTGATCTTGATGCTGATTCCGCTGATATCAACCGCCTCCTGCGGGGGAGTTGGAAGTGGCCTGCCGTCCGGCCCGATCATAGGCGCCGGAGATGGGGCCGCCTCCGCGGGCGGATTGGGATTGATGATGAAGTTGATGCCCTTCTTCTCCGGGTCGCGCTTCCGGGCCTCGTCTCTGAGTGTGTTTACCACCTCACCCAGCGGCAGGCCGTCGTAGCGAATCGTGTCGAAGCGGATGCGCTCCAGTTTGTCGCTGATAGCCTGGCGCGCCCCGGCGGGGGTCGGCGGCGCCTTGGCCTCGTCCGCGGCTTGCGCCGGCAGCCCCGGCAGCAAGGTGAGAACGGTAATCATCAGGAAGGTGAGTCTGGTATTCATATTGGCCTGCTGGGTTCGTTGCAATTGTCTCTGGTTCCGTTGCCGACGCACCGGCCCAAACGGCCTTGCGCCGGCTGTTCACTATGGAAGACGCTTCCCAACCTCGAAATCCCTCACACTTTCTGTCGGCCTGGGCGCATCTCATCACTGCCGCCGAGTAGTAGCGTAAGCCTCCGGTTTGCGCCCGTCCCGGCAAGCTTCCAGCTTGCCCGGTGCACGCCTGCGCCGCGCCAACCTGGAAGGTTGGCGGGACTGGAGCAAGCCGGAGGCTTACTCTACTACAGAATGGCGGCAGTGATGAGATGCACCCCTGTCGGACCGCGGCGACGATGCCGAGTTGCGCACCCGCCGATGGGTGTGGTATGAGCGATGAAGCGCATCGCATGATCCGGCGCGATTACATCCTGAGGATGATTGAAGAGTTCATCCAGGTGCTCTCCCGCATCAACTCTCTGAAACGGGGCCTGCGTTGGCAGGAAGCCGATGAGGAACTGGACACGGGACTCCAGCGCCTGGTCAGCGCCGGCGCGGAGGCCGTCTCGCGCATGGGGGAAACCGAGCTGCTGGCCCGGCTCATCCAGGGCGAGCCGACCCAGGTCGTGCACCACAAGGCGCTCCTCCTGACCACCTTGCTCAAGGAAGCCGGCGACGTGGCCGTGGCGCAGGACCGGGTCGCCGAAGGCCGGGCGTGCTATGTGAAAGGGTTAAACCTGCTGCTGGACACTTTGGCCCGGGGCGAGGCCGCCGAATTCCCGGAGTTCGTGCCGAAAGTAGAGGTCTTCGCGCAGGCGCTCCAGGACGCGCCTCTGCCGCTGGACACCCAGGCGCGGTTGATGCAGCACTACGAGCGGCTCGGCGAGTTTGGCAAAGCCGAGGACGCGCTCTTTGCCATGCTCGAGGCGGAACCGCGCGAGCCGCAGCTCCTGGAGTTTGGAATGGGTTTTTACCGCCGGCTCAGCAGCCAAAGCGACGCCGCCTTGAGCGTCGGCAATCTCCCGCGGCCCGAACTGCAGGCCGGCCTGGCCGAGCTCGAACGCCGAAGGGCCGCGCTGCCCAAGTGATTGGCCTGAATGCCGGCTCGGGGAAGTTTCAGTCCACCACGAGGGCGCGTCTTGCCACTGTCCCTGTTAGGTAGGGACGCATCGCCGAGGCGTCCGTTTCGGGCGCACCCGGATGCCGCGGCGAGGCATCCCTACCAAACTAAGGACAGTGGCAAGATGCACCCCCGCCGTGAATGGCTCGTTGTTGAGCCTGGCAATCTCAAGGCTGTAATAGGTAGCCCTGTTGTACCAGGGCATTTGACAAGCCGTTGATGAGGTCGAGCAAGGTCATTCCCCCGTTATTAGCGGACTGGGTCATGTTCGGAGAGAACATGAAGGTAGAAGTCGCCTCGCTCAAAGTCATCTTGCCGGTTTGGGAGTTGGTATCGGCGTGAACCCCAGTGAAGGCAAAGGTGGACGGAAATTCAAAAGTGGTTCCTCGGGCGATGGTCAGCCTGGTGTTCCGTCCCTTGTGCAGATAAGACCAAAGTTGCGGCCGTCCGCTGCTGTCGAGCCCTTGACCGGCGCGCCCCAGGAGCGAATACGCATGGCCTGCGCGGCCGGTAACGACAATCAACTGGTAGTTGGAAAACGGGCTTATCCAATATTGTTTCTTTCCGCCGATGGTGGCCCAGCCGACGAAGGCACCGTTGGTTTGATCCGGGAAATAGAACAACTGGCCGGAGTAAGTGTAGGAATTCTCGCTGCCGCCACCCGTGGTCTTCTCCGTTCCGGAATAGGTGTAGATCAAAACGCTGCGTTCGACCACCGTGACGAGCGCATTGGAACTGGTGACCGAACCGTTGGGCGAACTGACGACCACGGTGTAGCTGCCGGCCTGCGATACATGGATGTTGGTTATGGCAAGCGTGGCGTTGGTGGAGGCGGGCAGAACGGCGCCGTTGAACATCCATTGGTAGGCGAGCGGGCCGGTTCCAGCGGCCACCACGGACAAGTCCGCTTCCGCACCTTCCATGACCGACTGGCTGGCAGGCTGCGTCACGATGACCGGCGTGGGACATTTGCCGGCGCTGCCGGCGCTGTAGATGGCGGCGAGTTCGTTGGAGCCAAGCGCGCGATTATAGATGGAGACCTCGTCAATGATGCCCCCAAACATGTTCAGATACGGCGCCCACGTGCCCGTGGTGCCGATGTAAACCGGATCGGTGCCGTAATCCAGAGCAAAGCCGGGTGTCGCCGACGCTTCCGCCACGCCGTTGACGTAAAGAATGGACTGGTTGCCGTCATAAGTCGCGGCGACGTGGTACCAGACACCACGCTGCGCGATGGTTTGAGAATTGATCGCGACTTGATCGCCCTGCCGTGAGACGCAGAACTGGAAGCGATCGGAGGAGGTTCCGTCCCCGTTGTCAATCGGGATTTTGAGCAGGCTATAACCTTCAAACCAGGCAGACCACGTGTTCTTCTTGAACACGATTTGCTCACCGTTGTTCGCCGGCAGATCGGGGTCAAGCCACACCCAGGCCTCGATGGTGACGTTGGCGGGCTTGAGCGGATCGGCGTCGGGAATCTGCACGTAGCCGTTCGCGCCATCGAAACGGAAGGCCTGTCCGACCATACCGGGGGCATAGCTCACGCCGGTGGGCGACAACGTGCCGTTGTTGGTGCTGATGCTGTCGTTAGCGTTCCCTTCGCCTTTCCACCATCCCACCATGCCCGGGGGCGGGGGATCGCAAGCAGCCGCTTGCGCTGCTGGATGGGACGAAAAGGAGACAGCCAATACCATAGATGCGGCCAGTCCGGCTCGAAGTTCAGATGCCAGGTTCATGCAGGGGTCCGGTTCAAACGAGTTGGTTCTTTGTTGAATTGCCGATAATGGCGAACATTACCATGTATTCCGCTTTACGTCACCGATTATTGTTGCCTTCGCGGCGGATCGGGCCTATAAACAGGTTCCAGGTAGATCGCCTCCACGAGCCGCTGGCTCGCTTCAGTTCCTGCAGGACAAGCATAGGCGGATGCGGCGCCGCGTCGCCCGCCCTCAGGATTTTCCGGGGTTGCAAACCCAAGCGGTAAAGGGCTAATAAGAGGTGGTCATGTCCACGGTTGCCGAACAGCTCCGCCAGGCGCGCGAGGCCCAAAACCTCAACGTGCAGCAGGTGGCGCAGGTCACGAAAATCCGCACCGATCACCTGGTCGCGCTGGAGGAGGGCAATTACAATGTCTTCTCCGCACCCGTGTATATCCGGGGCTTCGTGCGCTCCTACGCGGCGTTGCTGAAGCTCGACGTGCCGCAGGTCATGGCTTGCCTGGACGCCGAGCTGGGCGCGACGCAGAAGTTCGCCGAACCGCCGCCGCTGGCCGAGCCTTCACATGGCGCGCTCGATTACATCATGCTGCAATTCTCGAAGGTGGACTGGCGCAAGGCGGCGATTGGGCTGGGCGTGCTCGTCGCGCTGCTGGTTTGCCTTTCCGCCCTGGCCACGTGGCGGCGCTCCAACGCGGCCGGCCCCTTGAATGGACTCAAGCCGGGGGTTTACCAGTCCACCCAGGATGTCTCGGCGGAGACGTTGCCCCTGCCGGGCTCCGGCCCCAAGCGGTAATCGGCCTTGCCTCGGGGTTCAGCCGCCGGCGCGGTGAAGGAAGTGCCGGCCGGCGTAAAAGAGCAGGACGCAGATATTCACATACCCGGCTGCCAGCACGTCGTCTATGGTCACCCCCAACCCGGCGTGCAGCCATTGGCTCTGCCGCACCGGCCAAGGCTTGAGCACGTCGAAGAACCGAAACAGCGTGAATATCGCAAGCGCCTGCACCCACCTGCCCGCTGAAAAGACCGCTTCCACGGACGGCAGCGACCCGGTCTTGCAGGTGAGCAGCGCCAGCCACGCGATGAAGCACACCGGCATGGCCGTGATTTCGTCCAGCACGAGCGAGGGAGGGTCCTTCTTCAGCAGGATCTCCTCGCCCACGCCGCACAGCCAGATGGACAGCGCCAGGCCGGCGGCCGTCCCCAGGATGAACAGCCAGAGCTTGCCGGTCAGCAGCAGCAGCGCAAACCAACCTACGCCCAGCACGGAACCGAACGTGCCCGGCGCGACCGGGATTCGTCCGATGCCGAATCCTTGCGCGATCCAGAGCCTCACAGGTCCTGCAGGTAAATCGCCCGGTTCCGCCAGAGGTAAAGCCAGCCTGAGAGCGCCGTCAGCACTACGGCGACCCACGTTGCCACCTCGGTGAACGTCGCCGACCACGGCGTGGCGCCGACCAGGGGGAATCCGAATACTGCCCTGCCCAGGGGCCCCCAATCCTGGTAGCTGTGCAGCACCAGGATGGAGATGATCGCCACAATCTGGGAGATGGTCTTGTGCTTGCCGTAGCCCTCGGCCGCCAGCACCACGTTCTTGGATGCCGCCAGCAGCCGCAGCCCCGTGATGGCCAGCTCGCGCGCGACGATCAACACCACCATCCAGGTCGCAATCCAGTGCAGCCCCACGAACGCAATGAATGCCGAGCAGACCATGATCTTGTCGGCCAGGGGGTCCATGAGAATGCCGAAGTTGGTGATAAGCTTGCGCCGCCGGGCGATCTGGCCGTCCAGCAGGTCGGTGACCCCTCCGGCGACGAACAGCGCCAGGGCCACGGTCTCATGGAATTTCCCCTGCCAGCACATGGCGGCAAGGAACGCTGCCGTCAGCACGAACCGGGACACCGTGAGCTTGTTAGGCAGGTTCATTCGCTCAGGTCCGGCGGCGGGCCGTCAGATGAGGTGGCAGAACATGGCATCGCGCAGCTTGGGCTCGAACCACGTGCTCTTCGGAGGCATAAGACCTCCGGCATCGGCAATGGCCATCAGGTCCTCGATGCTGGTCGGGAACATGGAGAAGGCGCAGGCGGCTTCGCCGCTATTGACCAACCGTTCCAGCTCGGGCGTGCCGCGGATGCCGCCGACGAAGTTGATGCGCTTGCTGGTGCGCGGATCGGCAATGCCGAACACCGGGCCGAGCACATGCTTCTGAAGCAGGCTCACGTCCAGGTTCTCCACAGCGTCACGGCCCGCGGCCAGCCCGGGGCGGAACTGCAGGCGGCTCCAGCGGCCATCCATGTAAAGGGCAACCTCATGCTTGCCCGCCGGGCTGGCTGACTGCTGGCGCAAATCAATGAATGCGGCCTCAAGCTTCTGTCGCACTTGCGCGGGCGTCAGGCCGTTGAGGTCCTTCACTACGCGGTTGTAGGGCAGTATCTGCACCTGGTCGTGGGGGAAGATGACGGCCAGGAAGAAGGCGCTTTTGCCAGCGCCCTTGCGGGCCTGAAAGACCCTGGCGGCGGCGGCGCTGCGGTGATGCCCATCCGCAATGTAGAGCGCGGGCAGGCGAGCGAACTCCGCTTCGACCGAGCGAATGTCCGCCGCATCGGCAATGACCCACGCCGTATGCCGCACCCCGTCAGCCGCCGTGAAGTCAATATCGGGCACCCCGGCGGACCGTCTGGCGAATATCCCGGCCAGCGCCGCCTGGGCGCGATAAACCAGGAAGACCGGCCCGGTCTGAGCATTGAGCGCCTCGATGTGGCGGACGCGGTCGTCCTCCTTGTCCGGTCGTGTCAGTTCGTGCTTCCGGATACCGCCCGCGAGATAATCCTCGCAACTGGCTGCGGCGACCAGGCCCGTCTGGCTGTGCTCGCCCATGACCTGCCGATACAAATAGAGGCATGGCTGCGCGTCCTGCAACAGCACGCCTTCCGCAATCAGGCGCCGGAAGTTCTCTTTTCCCTTCGCATAAACCTCGGGCGCGTATGGGTCCGTGGACGGCGGCAGGTCAATTTCGGGCTTGCTGACGTGGAGAAAGCTGAGCGGGTTGCCGGCGGCGATTTGGCGAGCCTCCTCGGAGGACATCACGTCGTAGGGCAATTCGCAGATGCGCCCCGCCCATTGGGGCTTTGGACGCAGAGCGGCAAAGGATTTGATACTGGCCATGAAACGCAAGCGCAGCCTAAGCCCTACCCAGCCGGTTGCCAATCCTGGAATCCGCTGGCTGAGCACTGCCTGCCTGATTTCCATGATCTGCGTCAGGAGGGCGAGCGTCCCTGCGAGCCCTCATTTTTGGAAATGACCAAGGATGTCAGGGCTCGCGGGGACGCTCGCCCTCCCCTGGTTCGGTTCATGGTCCCGTTCCAGGGCTGTCTGCCGCGGAGGCTCCCGCAGCGCACCCCGGCGATTCCCTTGCGATTGCCCGGTGTGTCTCCCATGGGGAGCGATCCACATGGGAGATACACCGGGGAATCGGAAGGGAATCGCCGGGGAATCGAGCGGGAAAAGCGCTAAAGAACGCCTGATTGCACGGGTAAGTGTCCCATTTTGAGACACACGCGCCCCCTGCCGCTGCGGCTCGATCGCGAGCCTCAGCCCCTGAAATACAAGTAGGCGAAGATGATCGCTATCATGACCACGCAGGAGGCCAGGACCTCCCGCGCGGTCCAGCTCGCGCGGGTGCGGGCCTTGTCTTCCGCTGTGGCAGTGGCGAAGGTCAGGCCCTTGATCTTCGTGTCGTCCGGCGCGGGCGTCAGGTAGCTGAATAGCACCATGACGGCAGCCGAGATGAGCGTGATGAGGATGCTGAAATACTGGAAGTTGATGTTGTTGATGATCCAGAAGAACGAGCCCTCGCGGTAGTGGAACTCGGGGCTCAGCGTGCAGGGGGTATCCACCAGCATCCGGAACACACCGACCACGAAGCCGATGATCATTGCCCAGAGGCAGCCCGCCGCGTTGAGGCGCTTCCAGAACACGCCGAAGAAGAACACCACGAAGATCGGCGGCGCCAGGTAGCCCTGGATGGATTGCAGGTAGTTGTAAAGCCCGTGCGCGCCCTTGACGACGGGAATCCACGCCATGGCAATGGCCACCATCACGGCGGTGGCGATCCGGCCCGTGCGCACGATCTGATGTTCGGAGGCGCCCGGCCGCAGCTTGGTGTAAATGTCCACCGTGAACAGCGTCGAGCAGGCGTTGAACACACCCGCCAGCGAGCCCATCAGCGCCGAGAGCAGGCCCGCGACCACAATGCCGCGCAAACCCGGCGGCAGCAGGTGCTGCACGAGCAGGGGGAAAGCGCCCTGAGAGCCATTGGGCTGGTTAAATGCCTCGGTCAGGGCGGGAATCTTGCCGCTCTTGGCCAACGCATAGCAGATCAGCCCCGGCACAATGAACAGGTACACGGGGAACAGCTTGAGGAAGGCCGCGAAGATAGACCCCTGGCGCGCCACCTTCTCGTTCGGAGCGCCCAGCGCGCGCTGGACGATGTATTGGTCAGTGCACCAATACCAGAGGCCGATGACCGGCGCGCAGATGGCCATGCCCAGCCACGGGAAGTTGCCGTTGAAGTACCACGCCTGCTTCACCACGTGGCCCGCAGCATCGAATTCCTTCACGGGCGCCCAGGTGGCCACCTGGCCGGCGGGCACCAGCGGCTTCCAGAGATTGAACATGTCCGACCCGCAAATCGCTCTCAGCTCGTGCCAGCCGCCGAGCTTCGCCAGCCCGTAAAACGTGAGCAGGGCCGAGCCGCCGATCAGCACGCAAACCTGCACCGCGTCGTTGTAGGCCACGGCCCGCATGCCGCCCAGCATCGTGTAAAGCCCGGTGAGGATGATGACGGCGATGGAACCGATCCAGAAGCTGTCGAGCTGCACCGGGCCAAAGTGCAGGTGCAGCTCGGGCAACAGCGTGCCGAATACCACGCCGCCGGCGAAGATGCCGACGGCGATCTTGGAAACGATGAACGTCAGCAGCGAGGAGATCGAAAGCACGTAGCGAGACTTGGTGGAAAAGCGCCTTTCCAGGAACTCGGGCATCGTGAATACCAGGGACCGGGCGTAGAACGGCACGAACACCCACGCCAGCACAAGCAGGCACCAGGCGTGCAGCTCGTAATGCGCTAGCGCCACGCCGTCCTTGGCCCCGGAGCCCGCCAGGCCGACGATGTGCTCCGAGCCTATGTTCGAGGCGAAGATGGACGCGCCGATGATCCACCAGCTCAGGTTGCGCCCGGCCAGGAAGTAATCGCTCGCCGTATCCTTACGGCGCGACACGACCCACCAGGCGACGCAGAGCAGCACGCCGAAGTAGAGCGCAATGGCCAGCCAGTCCAGGTTAGTGAGCGTGGTGCCGCCGAGAGCCAGCATGGGAGTGAAGGAGGTCATAAATCAAAGGCAGGGAGGCGTGCGAGTTGCGCGGTGCGTGTTCCATGTTGCGTGTGGCGTGTGGTGCGACTTCACGCAACACGCAACACGGAACACGCAGCACGCAACGCGACATGCGCTCATTGCCCGTAAGTCGCGCCCGGGCCGTGCTTGCGCAGGAAATGCTTCTCCAGCAACACCGCCTGCATAGGCTTCACCTTCGGGTTAACGCGCAGCGTCTCGCTATTAAGGCGCGCGATGAATTCGAGCACGGCGGCATTATGGACGGCCTCGCGCGCGTCGGCGCCCCAGGTGAACGGACCGTGGCTCGCCACCAGCACCGCCGGGTGCTCCAGGGGCTCGAAGCTTAGCTTGCGAAACGTCTCCACGATCACCTTGCCCGTATTGGCCTCGTAGTCCCGCTTGATTTCGGCGCTGGTCAGCGCTCGGGTGCACGGCACGTCGCCATACCAGTAATCCGCCTGCGTCGTGCCGAACGCTGCCAATGGGCGGCGGGCCTGGGCCCACGCCGTGGCAAACAGGCTGTGCGTGTGCACCACGCCGCCGATCCCCGCAAAGGCGCGATACAACTCAAGATGCGTCGCCGTGTCCGAACTTGGCTTCAGCCCGCCCTCCACGACCTTGCCGTCTGCCAGCGAGACGACCACCATGTGCTCGGGTTTCATCTCCGCGTAGGGCACGCCGCTGGGTTTGATCACCATCAGGCCGCGCTGGCGGTCCAGCCCGCTGGCGTTGCCCCAAGTGTGCATCACCAGGCCCTGGGTCACCAGCTCCAGGTTCGCCCGGCACACCTTGGCTTTGAGGTCCTTGAGCACGTTCACTTGCGCACGCGGCAACGTATCTCGATCAGCTTCTTCATCACCCCGAACAAATTGCCCTGCCATTCCCTGGTGCCGAATGCGTCGTGCAGTTGCTGGTAGAGCCCGTAGAGTTCCTGGTAAACTGCGTGCGCCTTCGCATTAGGCTGATACACCTTGGGCTTCAAGCCCGTCATCGCCCGTTGAGCGGCAGGGAAATCCTTGTAAGCACCGCCCACCACCGCTGCCGCGATCGCCGACCCCAGCGCGCACGTCTGCGCCGAACGGGATACTTTCATCGGGCGGCCCGTGATGTCTGCGTAAACCTGCATCACCAGCGGGCTCTTGTCCGCAATGCCGCCGCAGTTGACCACGTCATCGATCTTCACCCCGAACTCCTCGTAGCGGTTGATGATGGTCAGCGCGCCGAACGCCGTGGCCTCGATGAGCGCTCGGTAAATCTCCGCCGGCGTGGTGTAAAGGGTCTGGCCCACCAGCAACCCCGTGAGCTGCTGATCAACCAGCACCGTCCGATTGCCGTTGTTCCAATCTAGCGCCAGCAGCCCGCTCTCGCCGGGCTTGAGCTTGAGCGCGCCCCTGGTCAGCGCTTCGTGCGAGCCGGCCACGCGGCCACCCGGCTGAATGTAGTTCACCAGCCAGTTGAAGATGTCCCCCACCGCCGACTGCCCAGCCTCGATGCCGAAATGGCCTGGCAACACGCTGCCATCCACAATCCCGCACACACCCGGGATGTCTGCCAGCGCCGCTGTGTTCACGCGCACGCTGATGTCGCACGTGCTGGTGCCGATGATCTTTACCAGCGTGCCGGGCTTCACGCCCGCGCCAATCGCCCCGGTGTGGGCGTCGAACGCCCCGACGGTCACTGGTATGCCGGCAGGCAGGCCCAGGCGCTCCGCCCAGCCGGGTGTGAGCCGGCCCGCAGCGGAATCCACGGCCAGCACGCGCCGCGGCAGGCGGTCGCGCAACGCGCCCAGCTTGGGATGCAGCTTCGCGAGGAATTCCTTTTCGGGATAGCCGCCCCACGCCGCGTTGTACATGGCCTTGTGGCCCGCGGCGCAGATGCCCGCGGTGAATGTCTCCGGCGCCAGCGTGCCGGTCAGTTCGGCGGGTACATAATCGGACAGCTCCATCCACGAGTGCGCCGCCTCGAAGACCTCCGGCGCGGTGCGCAGGCAGTGGAGAATCTTGCTGAAGAACCATTCGCTGGAATAGGTGCCGCCGCACTTGGCCAGGTACTGCGGGCGGATTTGCCGCGCCAGAG
>Ga0335069_10000393_pt1 | contig 74122 bp, 70 predicted proteins | sample Lox_Sample_11_FD_206714 | JGI IMG/M metagenome (GOLD analysis project Ga0335069, IMG submission 206714) | Soil microbial communities from Loxahatchee National Wildlife Refuge, Florida, United States - Lox_Sample_1.1 | ecosystem: Environmental > Terrestrial > Soil > Wetlands | place: USA...
GCTGGCCCCGCGTAGCCGGCTACAGAGCTCGGCAGGCGCCGTGAACGCGATCGATCCGCCCGACAGCGAGGGAGGCTATTTCGGGTGCATGGAGAGGAGCGCCCTTGACGTCGGTTTCCGTAGAAGGGATTTGAACTCACCAGGAGTGATATAGCCAAGTCTGCGATGACACGCTGCTATTCCCAGATTCCGAAGTGTTCCCAGAAGGTTCCAGCTCAGCGCCAGTCCAGCTGAGTCCAATGGACCGCATCAGATTCAAGCCGAGTTTTGGCCGTATCTTGGCCAGCGGTGTGGTCGTCCAATGCCGCGAGTCTCCGGTTCGAGCAAGAATCGGGGAGTAGGATCCCAGGATCCGAACCCGACCTTCGGTTATGAGCACGAACCGCTTGGTCGCAAGGCCGGTGGTCAGCCCAGCAACTTCTCAACTGCGGCCCTGAGCTCGTCCATACGCGTTGTCGCCGTTACCCAGACGATCTCGAGCGAGATTCCGAAGTAACCATGGGCGAGGACATCCCTCATCCTGCGAATGTTCCGCGACGCGATCTCGGTGCCGATTTGCAGAGGGATGGGACCCCGCCGTTGCAGAAGCATTCCCCCCCCCCTGGGTCCCGCATCGGCGTGATGTCTCCTATTTGCCCTTCTTCTCAGTCCGCTGTCCAGTCTTCTGGCCAGGCTTGAGACGACCCCGATACGACTCACCCTCGATGATCAGGTCGTAGGCGTTCGAGGTGAAGCGGTCGATGGCGGCCTGGGCGCGCATGGGGTCGGCGAAGGTGGCGAGCCACTCATCGGGGCCCCGATTTGAGGTGACGATCATTGACCCGGCTCGGTGACGCTCGACGATGATCTCGTGGGCGTCCCGGCTCTCCTGGGCGTCCATGGCGTCGAGACCGAAGTCATCCACGATAAGTAAATCGACGGCGAGCAGTGCCCGCAGCTCCTTCTCGTAGGTCTGGGTGAGCCGCGCATGCTTCAGGTTCTTGAGCATCTGGTCGGTGGCGAGCGCGAGCACGGAGTACCCACGTCGGCAAGCGACGTGGCCGAGGGCGTGGGCGAGGAAGGTCTTCCCAACGCCGACGCTTCCGACGATGGCCACGTGGTGATGGGACTCGATGAAGCGCAGCGAGACGAGCTCGTTGAGGAGCGCGTGGTCGAATTCGGCCTTGGCAGTCTCATCCCAGCGCTCGATCTGGGAGTCCTTCTCGAGGTGGCCGCGCTCGGCGCGGATCGCCGCGGCCTGGCCGTCGCGCCGGGTCGCCTCGTCGCCAAGCGCGAGGAGGAGGAGATCCTGGTGGGGCATCTTCTGCTGGCGCGCAAGGGCCAGCCGGTCCGGCAGGGTGTCGAGCATTCGGGAGAGCTTCAGGCGCCGGAGGACGGTCTTCAGCTCCGGCGAGATGAGGTCTGGTGTCACGTTTCGTCTCCTTCGTTCGGCCGCTCGCGGCGTGCGAGCGGGAGGGCGTACTGGCTCGTCGGGCGCAGGTACCGGGCGAGCGGGATCACCCGGGCGCCGGTGGGGGCGAGGCGGGTGTCGAGGCGGACGAGATCGGCGAGGCGGTGGACGTCGACCATGTCAGCATCGAGGGCGGTCTTGCAGGAGGTGTCGAGCCGCTCGGGACCGTACTTGCGAGCGAGGCTCAGGAGCTTGAAGAGGCTGCGCAGGCGCGTCCACGGGAGCGGTCCGGCGGCGAGCGCCTCGGCGAAGCGGCCGACGTGCTCGCCATGCTCCTTGGCCTTGCCGACGAAGAAGGCGGCGTCGCGCTGGCCAGCCGCGAAGGGCTCCTTGGGGAAGTCGGCAGGGTCGATAGAGCGCTGCCCTGGAGCCTTCCGGGGGTGCGTCTTCACGAGCTTCCCGTGCTCGTAGAAGCGGACGAGTTGGCTGTCGGCCCGGGCCCGTAAATGGTGCCGCCGTAGCTCGACCGGTAGCGAGTAAAGACTCCTCGCCACGGCGGCGAACTGGTCGAGGGCGACCTTGCAGTCGGTCCAGAGCGGGACGTCGTAGGGCGCGGTAGGCGCAGGCAGCAGCGCGCCCTTCTCCTCGGCCTCGAAGTGCTCGCGCGGGAGCCGCTGCGTGCTGCCATGCCGCTTCATGCCGTAGTCCTCCAGACCCCACCGGCGCGCGTGGGCCCGGGCTTCGTCGAGCGTGCGCAGCCGCTCGCCGCCGAAGCAGTCGTCTCGAACGGTGGCTACGCTGCGCTCGACGCGGGCCTTGTCCTTGGGATGGCGGACCCGGGTCGTGTCGATGAGGAAGCCGCTGGCCTGGGCGTACTCCCGGAAGGCGTCGGCGATCCGCGGCGAGACCGGGTCTGCCTCGGCGACGATGGCTTTGGTGTTGTCCGGAATGAGGACGTGAAAGATGCCACCGTAGTACTCCCACGCCGCCTCGCACGCCTCGATGGCCGACTCGGTCGTCTCGTGGAAGATCGGGTAGACGAAGCGGTGCCGCGAGAGGACGGCGGTGAAGATCCACGCCTTGAAGCGCCGCCGCTTGCCGAATAAGTCCGGCTCGAGAAGCGTCATCCAGCCCGTGTCGACCTGAAGCTCCTGGCCCGGCTCGCCGTCGGCCACCGGCACCGTAAGCGCGCCGGTACCGAACCCAAGCTGCTCCATCGCGTACCGGCGGAGTGTGTCGTAGCTGATTTCGACTCCGCGACGGCGTAGAAGCTTGCCGACCTTGCTGAGCCGCACCCGGTGGCCGAGAAGGTCCGCGATGAACCCATGGTGCGCCTCGCAGATCGCCCAGCCCTCGCCTCGCGGCCGGCCAGACGCCGGTTGCGTGGCCGCCACGACCGCGGCGACGAGATCCTCATCCAGGGCCGCTAGACTATGGGCTTGGTCGACACCACGGCCCCGCGCCACCGCCAGGTACCGCCGCACCGTCTTCACGTCGAAGCCGAGCTGCTCGGCGATCCGCTTCTTCGGGACGCCCAGCAGCCACAGCCTCAAGAGCTCCTTCACCTCCAGCATCGTGACCTCTCGAAACGCCATCGCCGCCTCCGTCCGTGGACGGGGACAGCCTGGCAGCTAGGTCACGCCGATGGGGGAGGGAATGCTTCTGCAAATCCCTCAGGTCCGAGGGGGTAATGCTTCTGCAAAACTCACGCGGCTGGGGTCCCTACCTTCTGCAAATCGACAATCTCGGTGCGCACGTGCGGCAACTTCGTCCGGAATGGCCTTCGCAGCTTCCCCGATAATCTCGAGGTTGCGTACAACGGCATCCTGCGTTCGCTCATCTCCCGCAAACGACTCGAAGCTCATCCCGGCCACATATCGCCGAACCTTGTTACATGCCTGGATGATATCCTCGGCATAAAGACGCCAGCCACGTTCACTCCTAGGCGACATCAAGCGCCTCGCGCTCGACGGCTGGCCGAATCCGCGGCTTCAGCGCGTCAGGAGTGACGAGATCCACCTTTTTGCCGAGGTGGTCCTCTAGAAAGAACTTGAGGCCGACAAACGCATCAAGTGTCGGAATGACGTCGAACTCGACAAGGATGTCGAGATCACTCTCTTCGTGCGCTTCGTCGCGAGCCGTTGACCCGAACAGGGCCACCCTACGCACACTGAACTCGCGTTGGAGCGCTGGCAGGTATGTCCTGAGGACAGACATCGCTTCCTGGCGTCGCACTGGCGAAGTATAGGCGCAAGGCCACCGGCTGGCCATTCTATCCCTCGCAAGAGGCTGGGCCTCGCCGGAACTCGTCCTGCCGGTAACTACTGTTGACGGTTCTGCCAACGCTCGAAATCGTGGCTCGCATGTTCCGGCTCCTCGGCGCGCTCTTCCCAGCTGTGCCTTGCCAATAGTCGATCTCGTGACTTGAGGGGAGTTTAGCGCGGGGTGACGTTGCCCCGTCCATGGGTTCCTTCCTGCGCGTTCTGTTGCGCTCGCTCGTCTCCGCCCTGAGGTCGAGCCGACACCTCGCGCTCGAGAACCTCGCCCTCCGCCAGCAATCTGCCCTCCGAAATCGTTCCAAGCGTCCGCGATTTTCGCCAGCGGCCCGTATCTTCTGGGCCTGGCTTTCCAGCAGTTGGCCGGACTGGCACGACGCCCTTTGCCTCGTTCGTCCAGAGACAGACATCCGCTGGATGGTTATCCCGGGCCCCTCCTCTGTGGTTCCCCGGGGCCCGTTGGCCCGCTCAGTGGAACCTTCCTCTCGGGTCCTCGCTCGTGGGGATTGGCAGCAGCAGCTTGAGGCAGAGCTTCCATGCCTCCAGCGAGTTGTGGAGTTGTCTGGCAAACGATTCGAGCTGTTCTTGGGGTGAGGCATCAGGGCGGCGCCTGGTGTCGTCCCACTGTCGCGGCGGATTGAAGGCTTGCCACGCGTTCAACTTCACTCCAAGAAGCCGCAAGCCGCCACTCCGTCCGATATTCAGCTCCGCCTGGGGTTCGCCGAGCCAGCCCTCCACGACAGGCAGGCCTTCAAAGCGCTTCTTCGTTCTCGATGCCGGAAGCAGCGGATCGACGGCGTTCATGGTTTCGCTGACCCAGCCCTGCCAGGCTTCTGCGCTCGGAACGGGGAGCGAGTGGTCCAATGACAGCATCCCGGCGAGCTCAATATCGACGCGCAACCAAGGACGTTTAGTCGCGATCCGCTTCTGCGGCCCAAGCAGCTCATTCAGCAGGTCTTCCTCGGTTGTGCAGAACCGCGCCGACATGAGGGCGTCCCACTCCCACTCCAGCATCATCGATGTGGTGAAGAGCGCCGGCGCCCCGCTGCCCATGCCGACGCGGACCGAGTACCTGACTCGCCTGCATCTGCGACTTCGTGGTTGTACTGGCCACCGCGCTGATCCGGCCCGTTTGCGGTGACGCTTCATGGCAGCGATGCCCTTTCACCTTTTTCGGTGCGCGACAGGGAGGCGATTGCGAGCGCCCCGCCGTCGAGCCCCGGCCTTCTTGGCCGTGGCGAACTACTTCCCTTCATCACCGAGAGTGAAATCATGGGGTCGGCGAGGAGCTCCGCCGGAGCCTTGCCGGGGTATCGCTTGTTCGCCCTGAACCCCCTTGGCTTCCATCACCAGCTTCGTGCAGCGTCGGTTGGCGCGCGCGACCAAGATCAAGGCTGCACGCCGATCATGCACCCTGCTCTGTCAGAGTCATGCCCTATGAAGCCTGGGTAGGTAGGCACCTCGGGCAAGGGGGCGTTGGCGATGCGAAGCGAGCGGATTCGGCAAAGGGCTGCCGAGCGGAAAAAGCGCAGGCGCGAGGAACGGCGCCACGCGCTGCGGGAGCTTGGCGCACAGAAGGACGCCGGCACGCCGAGGGACCTCGACTCGCTGCCGGAGCCGGCTGGCGACGACCACGGTCGCATCTTCACGAGCCGCGTACCGGCAGGGCCCCTGCCGGCGGATGTCGAGGCGTGGCCCATCGTGCGGGCGTACGCTCCGGTGAAGAACGTCTGGGAGACGACCGGATGCGGCACCGCTGGGGTGGTGCGGCAGCAGCCCGATGGCCGGTACGCGAGCGCCTTCTTCGTGATCGAACTCCTAGGGCATGGCCTCTGGGGCGCATTCGGCGGGAAGGACGAGACCCTCGCGAAGGTCGACGAGGATTTCGCCCGCCTGGGCGACAACTTCCCGCTCTGCGAGGAAGGGCCGGTGGAGCTGGCAGCATCGTTCGCCTGGGGAGCGCGCGCCTTCTCCGATGCTGAGGGCTACTCCTTTCCCCAGCGCGATCTCGATCGGTTCTACGGTCTCATGCCGCAACCGGCGGGCTCGCAGCGCAGCTGGGTCGAAAAACTCGTGGGAGCCGGGGGACTCACGCCCGAGGGTCTCGTCCGGGTGATCCGCGCCAATCCCCAGCCCGATGATCTCCCGGACGGCAAGGAGATCGTCATCCTGACGGAGATGACATTCGGGATCCCTGATCCCGACAGGGCCCTGGCCGCCGTGCAGCGCGCCTCGCCCGAGTTCGAGCCCGAGGGCGTTGACGGGGAGGCGGAGGTGTTCACCTGGACCCGGCCGTATCCGAAGAGCCACTGGAGTCCTCTGAGTGCGTTGGGCGGGCGGCAAATCCTGGGCAGTGTCCGCGTGACGGATCGCGAGCTGGTAGCGGATGCGAAGACCCTGTCCATGGCCGCGGTGCTGGTGGGGAAGCTGCACAGGATGCTGGGGGGCGAGCTTCGCCTGAAGGAATCGCGCTGGAAAGGGATGCAGGAGCTGCTGGCCCAGAAAAAGGTGGACGCCACCGGAAGCTGAATGCGCGAGGCTCACGCACTTAGAGGTCAAAGGTGTGGTTCCCCGGGCCTCCATCCGTGCTGGCCTCGCCAAGCGCATTGCCTGGCACGGGCTGCGCCACTCGTTCGCGAGCCACCTGGTCATGCGAGGAGTGTCCCTCCGCGCCGTCCAGGAGGTATTCGGGCACGAGAGCATCGAGATGACGTGCGGTACTCCCACCTCACACCGGACGTGAAGCGGGAGGCAGTCCACCTGCTGGATGGGCCAGGAGTCTTGGGAGACATTGAGGAGACGGAGGAGAGGCCGGAAAAAAGCCCCGGGATTACCGGGGCCTAGGAGAGCGGGAAAAGGGATTTGAACCCTCGACCCTCGCCTTGGCAAGGCGATGCTCTACCACTGAGCTATTCCCGCAGGACTCCTGCGAAGGCGGGCTTTATAGAGGGCGTAGTGGGGGGGTGTCAAGCACCTTCCGACCCCGTCCGGGACGAGTGGTGGGTCCCGCCCGTTGCATGGCCGGAGATGGGCGGTGCCGCCCCGGCCGGCTGGGCGGTTTCCCGACCCTCGCTTGCACTCGGTGCCGCTCGGCCGTCTTCCCGATAGACCGCCCGAACAAAGTCCCGGAAGTAGAACACCGCCGACACAACCGAGAACACGAGCGAGACGTAAATCAGCCACGTTCCCACCCGGTTCGCGTCCAGGTCGAACGAGAACAGCCAGCCGTCGATCGGATAGGTGTAGTGCAATAGCAGGAAGCTCGTCCCGGCGAGCTGGAGGGCGGTCTTGAACTTGCCCTCCTGCCCGGCGGGAATGACGAGGCCCTCGCTCATCGCGATCGTACGAAGGCCCGTGACGATGAACTCCCTGGCCATGATCACGATCACCACCCAGGCTCCCACCCGGCCCAGATGGACCAGCATCACCAGTGCGGCCATCACGATGAGCTTGTCCGCGAGCGGATCGAGGAACTTGCCGATCACAGTGACCAGGTTCTTGCGGCGGGCCACCCAGCCGTCAAGGAAGTCGGTGGCGCTCGTGACGGCATAGACGAGAGCAGCGATGAAGCTGTCCACCCTCGACTCGAAGTAGGTGAACCAGAGAAATACCGGGATGAGTGCGATCCGCGTGAGCGTGATCGCGTTGGGGAGGTTCAGGAACTCTCTCCGCAGGGAGCGCCTCACGGCCTCGCCCCCTGTGGCTCGACCACGCCGGGGTCGACGAGCGCGACGCCCTCGCCGGAGAGCTCCACTCCGATCGCGCCGGGGAGGCCCCCCTCGAGCAGGGCGACGAGCCGCGGGGTGAGCGACCCGGACCAGCCGACCAGCGCTGCGAGCGGCATGCGCAGCGGTGCCTCGGGGCCGACCCGCAGCGCCTGAGGTTCGCCGGCGGTGATGACGAGAACCGTCCCCTCGCCGCGCAACTGGACAAGGTTCAGCTCGCCCGAACCGGAGGAAGGGACCCGGCCGTTCTCGAACGCCACTGCGTCCTCGATTCCGAACACCGCCTCCTCGCGGAAGAAGGCGGAATCCGCGAGGCGCAGGGGCGTGAACCGCCGCGCCCGGGCGTTGAAGAGAAGGAGGCCTTCGCCCCGGACGCGATGGAGCCGATCCGCCGCCTCGCCGAACGGCCTCTCGGTCTGACGCCCGCGAAAGCGTTTCACCTCGGGCTCGGCCTCCACCGCGCCCTGTACGGCGAGGAGCCCGCTCAAGCGCACCCGCACCGCCGGCCGGACCCTCACCGACAGCACTTCGCCGGCTGCGCCGAAGGTCTCGCCCTGGGGAAGGGGCACGCTTCGGGCCGCCGCGAAGGTCCCCAGGTGCGGTGCGGCGAGAGGTTGCGTCCCCCCCGCCCGCTGGGCGGGCGCCGGGGGAACGCGGGCCGTAGCCGCGGCGGCGGAGAAGCCCGCATCGTCCACGGAAACCTCGACCGGGAGAGCGTCCTCCTCGGACGGGCTCGCCACCCCGGGCTCCGGGGCCCCGTCCTCCGGGGACGCCCCGGAGAGGACCTGGTCGCAGCGGGCCACCATCTGGTCGCTCCCGGCCTTCAGGAACCACTCGCGGGCCCGGAGGGGATCGCCCGACTCGAGCAGGGCCAGCCCCAGGTACCCCATCGCCTTCCTGTGCTCCGGGTTCAAGTCCAAGGCGATCTCGAGCTGGCGCGTGGCTTGCGATTGCCGCCCGGAACGCAGGAATGCGAGCCCGAGGTTGACGCGAGCGGCGGGCTCGGCGGGGCTCTCGTCCACGAGGCGCTGCCAGGCGGCGATGGCGTCGTCGTACCTTCCCAGCCGGTAGCTGGCCTGCCCGAGGAGGCCTAGCACCTTCGGGTCGCGCGGCCGAAGCTGCAGGGCGCGCTCCAGCGCAGCCCGGGCGCCCTCGGCCTCGCCCCGGGAGAGGGACTCGGCCCCACGATTCAGGTGGAAGAGAAACTCCTCGTCCTGTCCCTCGACCTGGTCCTCTTCACCGTTCGGCCGGGCCACGGGTCACCGCCCCGCCTTGAGCGCCTGGTAGAGCGCCACCACCTTGCGCACGTACTCGCGCGTCTCGGGGATGTCCGGAACCGTGTCGCCCGCCTTACGCACCGCGTCCGGGCCGGCGTTGTAGGCCGCGAGCGTCTTCACCAGGTCTCCGTTGTACTGGTTGGCGAGGATGCGGAGATAACGAGCGCCCCCCTCGATGTTTTGCTCAGGTACCCAGGCGTCGGATACGTACATGTCGTGAGCCGTCCCCGGCATGAGCTGCATGAGCCCCACCGCCCCCTTCTCGGAGATGGCACGGGGGTCGAAGTTCGACTCGACCGCCATGACTGCGAGGAGCAAAGCCTCGGGAATCTGGTACTTGGCGGCTGCCGCCCGGATGTGCTCGCGGAACCGTTCCAGGACCGCCGAGGAGTTGGAGGCGAGTTGTTTCGCTTGCGGCTCCCCGCCCGCGTCGGCTCGATAGACCCCGCCACCGGTGGGGCGGCGCTTGATCCGCTGGTAACGGGGATCGCTGGGCGCGTTGGAGAAGTGGATGACACCGTCCTCGTCCACGTACGAGTACAGCTCCCCGGCCCGTGCAGGCGGCGCGGCGAGAGACCCGAGCAGGGCGCAGGCGACCAGGGATCGAGGGACGCGCATCCGCAGGAAAAAAGCTATCAGCAGCACGCTCCGCCCGACAACTTTATTCCCGGGCGTGTGCTACATGGGGGACGTGGGTGTCCTCTCGCCACGTTCGCGTGTGGACCTGCTCGTCCTGGGGAGCGGGATCGCCGGCCTCACCTTGGCGCTCGAGGCCGTGGATCGCGGGTCGGTGATGGTGCTCACCAAGCGCCAGCGCCACGAGGGATCGACCCATTACGCCCAGGGCGGCATCGCGGGCGCGCTGGGCCCGGACGACGACCCCGCCCTGCACCTCCAGGACACGCTCGTTTCGGGTGCGGGGCTTTGCAAGCCCGAAGCGGTCGAGGTCACGGTGCGCGAGGGGCCGGACCGAATCCGCTGGCTCGCCTCGCTCGGGGTGGAGTTCGACAAGGAGGGCGACCACTTCCACCTGACCCGCGAGGGCGGCCACTCCCGGCGACGGGTGGCCCACGTGAAGGACACCACCGGCCGGGAGGTGGAGCGCGCGCTCCTCGCCGCCTGCGATGCGCGGGGGGTTCAGATCGTCGACGACCAGCTGGCGGTGGACCTCATCACGAGCGGCAAGGTCGGTCTGGGCGGGCCCAACCGGGTCCTCGGGGCCTACGTCCTCGACCGCTCCTCGGGCGAGGTCGCCACGGTCATGGCTCGCGCGGTGGTGCTCGCCACGGGCGGCGCGGGCAAGGTGTACCTCTACACCACGAACCCCGACGTCTCCACCGGCGACGGGGTGGCCATGGCCTACCGGGCCGGGGCGGCGGTGGCGAACCTCGAGTTCTTCCAGTTCCACCCCACCTGTCTCTTTCACCCCCAGGCGAAGAGCTTCCTCATCTCCGAGGCGTGCCGGGGCGAAGGCGGCATCCTGCGCAACGGGGCAGGGGAGCGCTTCATGGGGCGCTATGACGCGCGCAAGGAGCTCGCCCCGCGGGACGTCGTGGCCCGGTCCATCGACGCCGAGATGAAGCGCCGGGGCGACGACTGCGCCTTTCTCGACATGACGCACCTGCCCCGCAGCTTCCTCCTGGAGCACTTCCCCCACATCCACGCCACCTGCCGCGAGTTCGGGATCGACATGGCCGTCCAGCCCATCCCGGTCGTGCCCGCGGCGCACTACCTGTGCGGCGGGGTGGTGACCGACCTCAGGGGGCGGACGTCCTTGCCCAGGCTCTACGCGGTGGGCGAGGTGGCCTGCACCGGGCTCCATGGTGCCAACCGGCTGGCCTCGAACTCTCTCCTCGAGGGCCTGGTCTTCGGCCGCCGCGCCGCCCAGCAGGCGGCGAGCGACCTAACGGGCCCAGTCGAGGCGCTCGAGGTGCCCGACTGGAACCCCGGCGACGCGCTCGCGCCCGAGGAGGGAGTGGTGGTGGCGCACAACTGGGACGAGGTCCGGCGCCTCATGTGGAACTACGTGGGCATCGTCCGGACGGTGAAGCGGCTGGAGCGGGCCCACACCCGGCTCGTGCTCCTGCGGGGCGAGATCCGCGAGTATTACTGGCAGTACCGGATCACCCCCGATCTGGTCGAGCTGCGGAACGTGGCCGACGTGGCCATGCTCATCGTCGAGTCGGCCCGCCAACGGAAGGAGTCGCGGGGCCTGCACTACCTGCTCGACCACCCCCAGACCGACGAGAGGCCGCGGGATACGGTCCTCACCCGCGGCGACCTGGAGTGAGGGTCAGGGCAGCCGTTCCCCGAAGGGCAGGTCCGGCCCGACGGCCCCGTCCCCGTAGTGAAGCTCGGCCTTGCCGAGCGCGCTCGCGAGCTCGAAGGTGAAGAGCCGGCCGCCGAGGGAGGCCCCCGGGGCACGGTTGAAGCGGACCCGGTACACCACGTCGAAGGGGCTCACATAGGGGTACAGGTTCCGGACGGTGGCATCCGGTTCCAGGACCTCGGCGTCGTGGGTCAGGATCTCGCTCCCGTCCTCCAGGCGGAGGGCGAGCCGCCAGACGCTCTTCTTCGCGTCCAGGTCGTTCGCGCTGCGGTCGGCGGTGAAGAGCGAGACCGTGAAGTCCTCGAACTTCGCCGCCTCCGCCACCTCCTGGGCGAGCCGGTCGGCGAGCTCCTTGTCCGTGAGGCCCAGCCACTTCGCGAGGCGCTGGGCGCGGGCCTCGCGCAGCTGCGGCGAGAGGTAGGTGGCGGTGACGGTGGCGCGGTACTGGAACTCGTCGTACAGCACCGCCCGGCGGGTGGAGAGGTTACGGAGCGCCGCCCACTCGCCCTCGTTGACCGCCGGATCGGGGGCCTTGGTCCGGACCGTGTTGATGGCCCCGCAGCCCAGGGCCAGGGCCGCGGCCGCGACGGTGGAAAGGGCCCCTTTCACGGGAGGAAGTCCCCCCGCGCGAAGAGCGACTCGAGCGGCACCCCCTCCGCCTCGATGGCCTCCCGGCCCCCCTCCTCTCGGTCGACGAGCGCCAGGCAGGCCACCGGGACGAGCCGCTCGGCCCGGCATCGCTCGATCGCCTTGAGCGCGCTCCCCCCGGTCGTCACCACGTCCTCGATCACCACCACCCGGCTCTCGTCCGGCAGCGTCCGGCGCCCCTCGATCCACTGCCCGGTGCCGTGGCCCTTCGGCTCCTTGCGCACCACGAACGCGTCATAGGTGGCGGGGGACCCCTCCGTTCGTTCCGGCGCACGATGCTCCTCCCGCCACCTCTCCAGCTCGAGGAAGCTGGCAGTGGCCACGGCGCTGGCGATGGGGTCGGCGCCCAGGGTGAGCCCGCCCACGCCCCGTACCGGGGGTGGCAGGCGCCGGACGCGCTCGAGCAAGAGCCGCCCGATGAGCACGTGCCCCTCGGCGGTCAGCGTGGTGCGCTTGCAGTCGATGTAGAAGTCGCTCTCGCGGCCCGAGGCGAGGACGACCTTCCGGCGCTCGAAGGAGAGGGTCCTGAGCAGCTCTAGGAGCCGTTTCCTATCGGCCTCGATCACCTCTCCTCCCCGTCCCTCTCCAGCCCCGGCAGGAGAGCCGCGAGCCATCGCGCCTGCTCCAGGATGGCTCGCCGCCCCTCTCCCGGGAGGTCGCTCCAGACCTCGTAGGCCACCGCCAAGTCCTGGTTCACCTCATACAGCCTCGCGGCGAGATCTGCAGCCAGCTCCTCCGGGGTCACCTCCAGCGTTCCGTCGTCGTCCATGGTAGGGGGGGCCTCCCCGGGGGAATCCCCTTCGATCTGGGAGAGGGTCTGGGCGCGGAGAAGCACCTCGTCGAGGAGGGGGCCGGCCCAGGGGGCGAGATGCTCGGCCTCGAGCCGCTCCCGAAGCGTGCCCAGGCTCTCCTCGTCGACGGGCTCGGTGAGGAGCGCGAGCGAGAGCGCGAGGGCCCAGGCATCCTCCTCGGAGAGGGCGGCGTGGACCCGCGCCAGGGCCCGCTCGCGCCGGAGGAGGCGCAGGGCCGCCACGCGCCTGAAGCCCGCCACGAGCTGGTACCGGGGCGAGGGCCCCACTGCTCCCGGGAGCGGTCTAAGCTCCAGGGGGACGAGCTGGCCGAGCCTGCCGAGCGAGGTCGCCAGCGCCGAGACGTCCCCCTCCTCCCTCAGCCGGAAGGTGCCATCCCCATCGATGGCCGAGAGATCCACGAACTCGACCGCGCCGGTCGCGTGCGCCGGGGCCGTGGTGCGAGGCTCGAGCTCCATGTCTCCTCCGGCCCGGGCACGATCCGCTCCGCGCGGCTCTTGGCCTCTCGCGCGCGGACAGGCCGGGGCGGCGGCCGGGGTGGCGGCCGTCGCCTTCCGCCCGTCGCGGCACCCGCTACTTCCGCTTCACGATCACCTTGCGCTTCACCGCGCCCATGGCGACCGGCGCCGGGGGGACGGGCGGCTTGGCCACCACCGTGGCCTCCTCCGCCTTCCGGCCCTCCGGCTTCGGCCCCGGGGGCGGGGCCGCCCGCGCGGACGGGCGCAACGCCGGGCGGGCCGCGGCGGGGAGGGTGCGGGTGGCGCGGGTCTCGCGGGCCCCCTCCACGTCCACCTCGCCCATGTCGATGCGGCCGCGGAAGCTGGCGCCGTCGACGATGATAACGCGCGGTGCGGTGATGTCGCCGACCATGCGCCCCTGGTTCGTGATCTCCACCGACTCGGTGGCGGTAACGTTCCCCACCACCGCGCCGGCGATCACGCAGTTCTTGACCTGGACCTCGGCCTTGACGATGCCGGTAGGCTCGACCAGGAGGGTCTTCGTCAAGGTGAGCGTGCCCTCCACGCGGCCGCGGACCGTGAGATCCTCGTCGCCGTTCAGGGAGCCGCTGATGAGGATGGATTCGCCGATGATGGTGCTGCCGTCAGAGGTGGCCACGGGTCACTTCCCCTTGAGTTCCTTGACGTCCATGTCGACATTGCCCTTGAACAAAGCGCCATCGGCGATGAGGATGCGCGGTGCGCGGATGTCCCCCACCACCTTGCAGTCGGCCTTGAGCTCCACCTTGTCGGAGGCGGCGATGTTCCCGGTCACCTGACCGGACACCTCCACATTGGCGGTCTCGATATCCGCCTCGATGACGCCCGAGGACTCGACGTAGAGGCTCTCGCGCAGGCTTATGCGGCCCTTGACGGTGCCCTGGATCACCAGGTCCTCGTCGCCCGAGATCTCGCCATCGATCACGATCGAGCTTCCGATGACCGTGTGCGCGCCGGCGCGTGGCGCCGGGACCTTCTCGATGCCAGCCATTCGCTGTTCTCCTCCGGACCGGGGTTGTGCCCCGCCCAACGCTGCGCGGAGTAAAATCACGGGCAGGATAGAAGGGCCCTCCGGGGGGCGTCAACCGCCTGCTTCCGGGCTGTGCTGCGACAGCCAGGCGACGGCCTCGGCGATGGGCCTCTCACGCTCGACCTCGTTGAAGATCTCGTGTCGTAACCCCTCGTACACCAGGATCCTCTTGTCCTGGGAAGAGGCGGCATCCACGAACGCCCGGGCGGCGGAGATGTCGGCCACGCGGTCATCGCCCGCCGCCAGCACCAGCAACGGCGCTCTCCACTCGCCCGCCCGGCGCAAGACCTCCCCCTGCGCCCGGGTCGACTCCTCGAACCATCGCGGCGTCGTGACGCGCCCGTAGAGCGGATCCCGATCCGTCCACCGGACGTGCTCGGGGTCCTTGGTCAGGTCCTCCAGGCGGATGCCGACCGATACCGGCATAAATGGGACCACCCGGCCCACCAGCCTCGCCCCCAGCACCTTGAGCGGAGGAGGCTTCATGGCGAGCCGAAAGTAGGGGGAGACGAGCACGAATCCCGACACGTGCCGGCCGCGGGTGAGCCCCCACAGGGCGGAGATGAGCGCACCTTGGCTGTGGGCGAGGACGAGAAGCCTCTCCCTCGCCACCCCGTCCTGCGAGAGCTTGGCCACAAAGGCGTCCAGGTCGGAGAGGTAGTCGCTGAACGCATCGACGTGCCAGCGGCGGCCGTCGGACTGCCCGTGGCCCCGGAAGTCGAGAAGAGCCACCTGGAAGCCGGCCCGGACCAGGGCGGCGCTGATACCGGGGTACCGGCCCGAGTGGTCGCCGCCCCCGTGGAGGACGGCCACGGTCGCGCGTGGCGAGTGCGGGGTGAAGCGCTGCCAGTACAGTCGCAGGTGGTCGGCGGAGTTGAGGAATCCCTCCTCGTGCCGCGCCTCGGCCTCGCTCGGGAAAGATGGGATGGACATCGTGCGGGACGCTAGCGACCGCGCCATCCTGGGTCAAGGAAAGCGAAGTTCGCTCGACGCCCCGTGCGCCACCGCTCGACGCGACCCGCGCAGCTTTTTGAGGACCGTGGCCCGGGTCCGCTCCGCCACGGACGGGACCTCGTCGGCGGCGCTCTCCAGGGCCCGGCGCCACGCGGCGGCCGCCTCCCGCGGGTGCCCCCCGGCCTGGTAGGCGTCCCCGAGGTCCTCGAGGTATCTCTCCGCCCCCCCGCTCAGCACCGCGGCCCGCTCCAGAGCGGCGATGGCGCCCGCGTGGTCGCCGCGCACGGACCGCACCCGGCCCACGGCGTCGAGTGCCTCGGGCGAGCGGGGCCGGAGCTCGGCGGCGCGGTTCGCGAGCTTGTCGGCCTCGTCGGTCTCTCCTTGGGAGGAGCGGATGAGCAGCAGTGCCAGGCGGGCGAGCGCCTCCGGCCTCTCCGGCTCGAGAACGAGGAGCGCCCGTAGCTCGACGGCCGCCGACTCGAGCGAGCCGGCCGCCTCGAGCGAGGCGGCGAGGGCGAGACGCAGCGCCGCCGAGCCGGGCTGGGCGGAAACCTTGGGCCGCAGCGTGGCGACCGCCTCCCGGGCGCGGCCGGCCCGGCACTCCACCTCGGCGCGGGCCGTCCAGAGCGTGGCCGCGTCGTTGGGCTCGCCCGCCGCCTCGTGCCCCGCGGCCGCCCGCGCCAGCACCTCCGCCGCCTGGCGGGAGCGCCCGGCCCGCTCGAGGACGAAGGCGTACGCGGTCACGAGTCGGACCTCCCCCGGCCGCTCCTCGAGTGGCAGGGCGAGCACTCGGCCGGCCTCCGCGAACCGCCCGCTGCGGGCCAGCACCTCCGCCAGGGCAGCCCGCGCCGGCACAAATGGGTCCCCCGCAGCCTCGCCCACGCCCCGGAGCGCCCTCGCGGCCTCCGTCCACCGGCGCTGACGCTCGAGCGCGACCCCTTCGAAGAGCTCCAGCCGCGGGTCCGGGCCGACCTCGTCCTCGGCATCGCGGATGCCCGGGAGCGCGTCGCCCGGGCGCCCTGCCTCGAGCCACTGGTCTGCCACCCGCACGGCCGCTTCCACCCGATCGGCGGCGCTCCGCTCGTATCGCCCAAAGAGCGAGCGTGCCCCGTCAGCGTCCTCCCCGCGCAAGGCGGCCGATCCCAGCCAGAAGAGCGCGTCGGGATCGTCCGGGAACACCTCGAGGAGGGCCTCGAGGTCCTCCTTCACCTCCGCCTCGCGCCCCAGCTCCGCGTGTGCGCGTGCCAGCAGGCGCCAGGCCTGCACATCATCGCGCGCGGCCTCTACCGCCTTCCGTAGGTAGCCCTCGGCGCGACCCGGTCGACGCTTCTCGAGGAGCCAGCGGCCCGACTCCCGCAGGGCGCCGCTCTCCCCCGGCGCCTTTGCCGATAGATCGTCGAGGGTCCGGTCGGCGGCCTGCTCGTCGCCGAGCTCGAGGTAGAGGACCGCGAGAACCCGCCACGGACCCGGGTCGATGGCTCCCCCGCCGGCGGCTTCCTCGGCCTCGAGGTGGATGGCCTGCCTGAGATCGAGTACCGCCTCCTCCTGGTCCCGCATCGCCGCGAGCTGGCCGAGGAGCAGGTGCGCGCGCGCCGCTGCCGGCCCGGCACCCCCGGAGAGCTCCACCGCACGGTGCGCCTCGGCCTCCGCCCGCGCCGCCTGCCCTCCGAGCGCCAAGGCGTCGGCCAGTGCGACGCGGAGTTCGGGGCTGCGGTCGTCGTAGGTTGCGGCGAGGTCGAACTCGGCGGCGGCGCAGGCCCAGTCTCCGTCGTCCTCGCAGCGCCTCGCCTCGAGGTAGTGAAGGATGGCCCGGGAGGAGGCCATCCGGCCTCCCCCCCGCGCCTCCTGCATGGCTTCCGGGTCGACGTGGGGCCGGGTGCCCCAATCCGTCGCCATCGCGCGCGTGACGAGGAAGGGGAGGATGGCGACCGATAGGGCGCGCAGGGGCGCCTCCGCGTTGGGTTCCGACAGGATAGCGGCCAGCGGGGAATGGCAACAAATCGCCCGCGGCCCACATCCGGCGGTGCGGCGTCGAGGGCGTCCAGGGAGGCGTGACAGACGCCGAAGCTTCCTCCCTTCAGCGGGGCCGACCGCCGAGGCGAGCATCCCATCGCCAGAAGGGCGGAGAAGCGCCTCGATCGCGCCAGCCGCCTCGAGGCGCGGCGCACCACTCCGTCAGAGCGCCACGACTGGCAAAGGAGGGTTCCGGTCGGCCCTGATGCCTCGAAGGGATCTCCCCCACGGGAACCTGGGCATGAAGAAGCACCGCGTCCGGCACGCATCGAGTCCCCGCGGCCCGCGGCGAACCGGTGCAGCGGGGGAGAGCTCGTCCGGGATCGTCATATCGGGGCGGGTGGGAAGGTCGCGGGTTCGGCGCGGCCTCGAAGGTCGTGTAGAAGAGAGACATTGGCCCGTTCTTCCACGCGATTCGCCGGGGCGAGGGGTATCTCCTCGAGAGCCCTCCGCTCCTCCCCGGTCGTTCCGGAGGGTTTTCCCACCGCTACCGATCTCTACGGGCAATAAGGAGCCGATAGGGGTCCCACGGAGGAGCGGACGCCCCACGCCGCTGGCAAGATGAAGGCATGAGCCACCCGAGCTACCTCGTCGGCGCCGTCCAGATGACCTCGACCGAGGACCGGGTGCGGAACCTCGATATCGCTCTAAGGCTCGTGGATGAGGCGGCGGGTCTCGGAGCGCGGCTCGTGGGGCTGCCGGAGAACTTTGCCTACATGGGGCCGGAGGAGGGGCGGCTGGCAGGTGCGGAGACCCTGGAGGGCCCGACCCTCTCTGCCCTACGGGAGGTCGCGCGGCGGCGGCGCATCCACGTTCTCGCCGGGTCGATCTCAGAGCGCATCGACGACCCACGCCGCACCGCCAACACATCCGCGCTCCTTGGGGACGATGGTTCCATGCTCGCCGTCTACCGGAAGATCCACCTCTTCGACGTGGCCATCCCCGACGGCGCTCGCTATGCCGAGTCGGAAGGGGTTCGTGCCGGCGACCAGGTGGTGGTCGCAGCCACGGGGCTCGGCCGGATCGGGCTCTCCATCTGTTACGACCTGCGTTTCCCCGAGTTGTATCGGCGGCTCGCCACGCTGGGGGCGGAGATCCTCGCCATCCCGAGCGCCTTCACGCTCTACACCGGAAAGGACCACTGGGAGGTGCTAGTCCGGGCGCGGGCGGTGGAGAACCTCGCCTACGTCCTGGCCCCCGCCCAGGTGGGCAAGCACGGGCCCCGCCGCGAGACCTTCGGGAATGCCATGATCGTGGACCCCTGGGGGGTGGTACTGGCCCGTTGCCCGGACGGCGAGGGCGTCTGCGTCGCGCCCTTCCGGCGCGAGCGGCTGGAGCGGGTGCGCCGGGAGCTGCCGGCGCTGAAGCACCGGCGGCTCTGATCGTCAGAAGACGAAGAGCAGCCCGGCCGACCAGGCGAACCGGCTGTTCGAGAGATCCCAACTCTTCGTCGAGCCGAAATCGTTCACCCAGTCCTTCGAGATGTCGAAGTAGAGATCCGTGTGGAGGATCCCGACCTCCGACCGGAGCTCGCGAGCTGCCGACGGGTCGACCGGGTCGAGCACCAGCGCCAACCCCACCGATGCCGACCAACCGTTCGTGGCACCCTTTTCGATCCAGCTGCTCTGCTTCGTCACCCACCAGTTGTAGCGCTCCAGGGCGATCCTCGCGTAGGGGACGAGCGGGACGCCCAGGCGTTCGTAGACCTGCTCGGCCCGGTAGGTGACCGTGAGCGAGGTGGGGATGATGTTCAGCGAGGTCCGGTCGGCGGTCTTGACGCTCGTGTCCGTCGATTGCACGGCGTTGCCGGCCTTCGTGAAGAAGCCGGTCTCGAAGCCCACCTCGACCGTGCCCTGGCCGGTGAAGACCGCCTTCGCGATTGCGAGCCGGAACATGGGAGCCGGCGATCCGCCGAAGATGTCCCGGTAGGGGGTGGCGGCGCCGCCGAACTCGCGATCGATGCTCGGGACGTACGGACCCGCTCCCATTTCGAGCGATCCCCAGGGCGCCTGGGCCCGAGCTACGGAGGCCGCGAGCAGGGCGAGCGCGGCAATGGGACAGCGCGCGAGCGTCCTCACGGCCTTCTCCTCTTCAGCCGGAGGAGCGCAAGCGCACCGAGGAGTCCGGCGGCGCCGCCGCTCGAGCACCCTCCTTCGTCCCGGCCGCCGTCCTTCTTGTAGAGGGTCCAGAAGTCGTCGGTGGGGACCGGCGTACCGACCACGGAGTTCGAGGCCAGGCTGGGGTTATTGGCGCTGTTCATGCCGTAGACCACGACGCTGTACTCCTGCCCGTTCGTGAGGCCACCGACGTTCAGGTTGCCGCAGGAGGAGAGCTGGCTCGAGAAGTGGACGCTGGAATCGGCGAGGGAGGTGGCCGTGGCCTTGTAGGTGGCGTCGCTCCCCGAGCAGTTGAGGTAGAGCGTGCCGTCGCCTCCGGTCACCGAGGCAAGAGTCGGTGCCGACGGCGTGGTCCGGTCGAGGGTGATGGTGCTCGTGGCCCATCCGTCGGGGCTGCCCCCGTTGACCCACTGAACGCAGAGATACACGGTGGCCGTGGTCGCGTCGGTGCAGTTGAATCCGGCGGCGGCGACCACCGCGCTCATGTTGAAACCCACGGGTACCGTGGTGGTCTGCGCCCCCGCGGGCAAGTCGCTTCCCACCTGCCCCGAGACGAAGCTGGTGGTGCTGGAATTGGCCGGCGTCGTGCAGGAGGTCCCCGTTCCCTGCCCCGCCGCGGGCTGCTGGTTGGCCGCGTACAGCCGGTAGAGGCCGTTCGTGTTGAAGGCGACGGTGCCGTTCAGGGTCACCGACCAGAGCAGGTTCAGGGTCATGGTGTCGTTCAGGCCCACCTCGGTGTTCGGCGTCCCCGTACACTGGGCGATGTTGATGGTGCTCGTGTTGGCAACGATCGCGCCGGTGCTCTGTGCGAGCGCGGATGCAGGTAGGGCGAGGAGCGCGAGAAGGGCTCGTCTCATGGCGCCGCCATGTTGCAAGCGAGGCGCCACGCTGACAAGTGCTCCGTCGCCTTGGCCGCGAGCGCGACGCTTCCGCCCGTCCCGGACGGGCCGGTCCGGCCCGAGGGCGCCCTTTCCCTTCGTCCCGGACGGGCCGGCCCCGGGCTCCGGGTAGACAGCGTGGCAAACAGCCCGGCTGTCGGGCGATCCGACCGCCAATTTTGAGCAAACCCTTCAGAGCGCGCCGGCGATCCGCTCCGCGATGCGAAGGGCGCTCGCCGCCGCGCCGGTCAGCTCGTCCACCGTGACCACGAAGTCCACGGAGCGATTGCCTTCGTCGGCGCGGACTCGCCCGAGAAGCACGCCGTCGTCGTTCAGGGAGAGCATCGGCATCGGGTAGATGCCCTGGCCGGGGTCGTCGACGAGCTTTTGGCCGGCCGTGTCCCGCAAGGCGGCGCGGGCGTCCTTGGCCGAGAGCGGCTGCGTGGTGAGAATCCGCGCCAGGACGGTGAGGCCGTGGAACACCGGCACCCGCACCGCGGTGGCCCGGACCCAAAGGGTGGGCTCTTCGAGCAGGCGGCGGAGGTCGGACTCGATGCTGGCCTCCTCGTCGGTCCGGCCGTCGGGGAGGAAACTACCGACCTGCGGAACGACGTTGTAAGCGAGCCGATGGGGGACCGCACGCCCGGGTTCCGGCTCGCGACCGTTCATGAGATCGCTCGCTTCCTTCTCGAGCTGGGCAGTCCCCGCCCTCCCCGCCCCCGCCGCGGGCGCGAGCACCGCAGCGATGAGCCCCTCGACCCCGGCCGCTCCCGCGAGGGCCCCGACCGCCGGCGCGAGGGCCGCCGCCGCTCCGCTCGCGACCGCGACCACGCCGCGTCGCCGGAACCCCGCCGCGGCCTCGAGGTTCACTCGCGGCGCGACGAGCGGGACCTCCGGGTCGCCGCGGAAGGCGGGCGAGGCGTCAACCACCGCGCACCCCGCCGCCCAGGCGCGGGGGGCCCACTCCCGCGCCACGGCAGGAGGCGCGAGGAACAGGGCCAGGTCGACCCCCCGGAGCGCCTCGGCTGAGAGGGGCCCGACCGGTAGCGCCTCCCCGTCCACCTCGAGCCGCTCGTCTTGGGAACGCTCCGAGGCGAGGAGGCGCAGCTCGCTCGGATCGAGGTCCGCGTCGGGGAGCAACTGCAGCGTGGCGCGGCCGAGGGCTCCGGTCGCGCCCACGACGGCCAGCGAGACGGGTCGAGAGGGCATGGAGGCGGACGTTAGCGGGTGACCGGGGCCTGGGCAAAGGCCGTTGACTCCCTGGGCCGGGTCGCGAGCTACCCGAGCAGCTCCTTCACGGCCTCGTCTTCCCGGGGGTATCGGTAACGGTACCCGAGCGCGAGCGCCTTCTTCGGCACGACTCTCTGGCTCGCCAGGATCTCCCTCGCCATCTCCCCGATCGCCGCCCGGAGGGCGAAGGCCGGGGTGGGGAGGCTCGCCGGCCGGTGCAGAGCCTTGCCGATGGCACGGGCGAGATCGCGATTGCGGACCGGGCTCGGTCCGACGGCGTTGAGCGGGCCCGCCGCCCGCGGCACGTCGAGCGCGAGGAGGACGAGCCCGACCTCGTCGGCGATATGGATCCAGGGCTGCCAGAACGCGCCCCCCCCAAGCGGCCCTCCGGCGAAGAGCCGAAACGGCAGGGCCATGCGGGGGAGCGCTCCACCCTCCCGGGCGAGGACGATCCCCGTTCGCAGTGCCACGACGCGGGCGCGGGCACGGGCGGGCTCGGCCGCGTCCTCCCACTCCTGGCAGACCTCGGCCAAGAAGCCCGTACCCGGCGTTGCCTCCTCCGGGAGCTCCTCGTCTCCCCGATCGCCGTAGAAGCCCACCGCGCTCCCCGAGACGAGCACCGACGGGCCGCCGCCCCCGATCACCTGGGCGACGAGGCGGGTCGAGTCGACGCGGCTCGCCCGGATGAGCCGCCGCTTCTCCGAGGTCCATCGCCCCTCCGCCACGGGCTCGCCGGCGAGGTGAACGCAGGCGTCGGCCCGCAGGAGCTCCTCCTCCCAGCGGCCGGACCGGGCGGGATCGCCCTCGAGGTGGCGGACCCCCGGCGGCAGCCGGCGCGGGGCGTCCGGGGAACGGGAGAGCGCGGTGACGACGTCGCCGCGGCGGAGCAGCGCGTGGACGAGGGCCTTGCCGATGAGGCCAGTCGCGCCGGTCACGAACACGTGCACGGGAGGACCATAGCCGGGTGGCTCTGTCGTCGCCGCCCTCTACTTCGAGGCAGCCGGCCCGAGCCCGTGCGGGAACTTCACCTCCGCCTCGCTCTTGCGGACGTAGTGAGGCTCGAGCCCGAAGAGCGTCTGTCGGTCGAAGCCGGCCCCTACGAGGCGGGGGGCCGAAAGCGCGGCCACCGCGGCCGCAGGGGGTGCGCCGATGGACGTGGCGAGCCGCGCCAGTCGGCCCTCGAGCGCGCCCGCGAAGGCAGCGTACCCCTCGCCGAACGCGAGGACGGTCCCGGGCAGGGCGGCAGCGCGGGCCAGGAGCGCCTCGGGCGAGAGCGCCGCCTCCGGTTCCAGGGCCTGCACCCCCCCCGGCTCGGCCCGGTAGAACCCCGCGTAGACCTCGCCCTTCTTGGCGTCGAGGAGCGGGACGAGCACCGCCCCCTCGGGCGCGGCAGGGGCGGCGGCCAGCGCCATGGCGGCGAGGCTCGAGGCACCGGCCACCGGCCGCCGGTTCGCGTAGGCGAGCCCCTTCCAGGTGGCAAGCCCGATGCGCAACCCGGTGAACGAGCCCGGCCCGAGCCCGACCGCGTAGCCTTCCACCGCAGGCAGGTCGAGCCCCTCGGCCACGAGAAGGTCGTTGAGGACGGCCGGGAGCCGGGCGCCGTGGCCGGCCGGGGATCCCCCCGGCACCTGAGCCGGCGCCCTCTCGCTCCGTTCGCAGCGGACCTTTGGCGGGCCGCTCGCAAAGAGATCGAGCAGCGCGCAGGACAAGGTCAGCGTGGCGGTGTCGAGGGCAGCGACGAGCACGCGCGATTCCTACCGGAGCGGCTCCTCGACCAGGGGGGGGGCCCGCTGGAACTGGCGGACGATGTCGTTATGAAAGGCGAAGACCATGAGGGAGATGAGCAGGATGAGCCCCACCACGTTGGCGATCTCGCGAGTGCGCAGCGAGAGGGGCCTGCGGGTCACGGCCTCGACCAGCGCCTGGGCGATGTGCCCCCCGTCCAGGACCGGGATGGGCAGGAGGTTCATGAGTCCCAGGTTCACGCTGATGAAGGCCATGAATCCGAGGAACATGCCCAACCCCTGATCCACCATCTGCCCGGTCATCTGAACGATCTGGATGATGCCGCCCACCTGCCCGGAGCTGATCTTCCCCGTGAGCATCATCACGATCCCCATCACGAGGCTGCGGATCTGGCTGCCGGTCTCCTTCAGGGCCAGGGCGACCACCTCGGCTGGCCCGCGCCGCAGGGTGACGGTCGGGACCCGGACGGCGTTCTCGTCCACCAGGGCGCGCGGGTCCTGGGACAGCCCCACCGTCACCCGAGAGGTCTCCTTGCCGGTGACCTCGTCCCGGTAGCGGACCTCGGCCGGGGTGATCTCCACCGTGCGCCCGTCGGCGAGGGTGAACGTGCCCGAGCGAGCGGCGGAGAACTCGCGGTTGACCACCGAAGCGAGCTCGAGGAAGTTGTGGACCGGCTTGCCATTCACGGCGGTGATGACGTCCCCGCGCCGGATGCCGGCCCGGTCGGCGGGCCCGTCCGGCTCCACCGCGGCCACCGCAGCCGCGACGTACGGGTCGACCAGCCGAAGGGAGGGCGCGCCGTCCCTGCAGGTGGGCACGGCTTGGAGCAGCTCGCGGGTGTAGTCGGCCAGGACCGCGCCGGGGAGCCGGCGCGGGCGCTCCCGGAACACCTCCAGGTCGATGGGCCGGCACGAGGCCGCGGATAGCGCGCGCCCGAGATCGACGGCGTTCTTGACCGGTGCCCCGCCGGCCGAGACTACGAGGTCGAACGGCTCGAGCGGACCAGCCGCACCGGGAAGGACCGGGGCGACGCGCGCCGGGGTGTAGAAGGAGGTGATCCCGATGACGCCGCGCCGAACCTGCTCGAGGCCGGTGGACTGCTCCTCCGCGGCGGTCCGGATGGCGATGGGGGGAAGGACTCGCCCCTCCCTTTCCACCTCCAGCAACAGCCTCTCATTGGGGCGAGGAGCCACGACGTCGAGCAGGTCGGCGAACTGCCGGATCTGCCGCACCGGCTGGTTGGGAGCGGCTACGGAGAGGATCCGGTCCCCGGGAGCAAGGCCGGCCTTCTCGGCGGGCGAGCCGGGGATGACGGTCCCTACGGTGGCGCTCAAGACCTGCGAGCCGTTCATGGCCCAGAGCATCGCCACGAACAGGACGAAGGGGAGCAGGAGGTTCATGGCCGGCCCGGCGAGGGCGATGAGAAGCCGTCTCCAGGGCGGCTGCTCCAGGAAGCCTCGGCCCCGGTCCTCCGGTGCGACCTCGGCGGAGGGATCGTCGCCAGCCATCTTCACGTACCCGCCCAAGGGCAGGACCGATACCCGGTACTCGGTCTCGCCACGCTTCACCCCGAAGAGGCGCGGGCCGAACCCGATGGAGAAACGGATCACTTTCACACCGAGAAGCTTCGCCACCAGGAAGTGGCCGAGCTCGTGGACGAAGATGAGCCCGCCCAGGAGGACCACCACCGCGAGCGTCTTGACGAGGAACTCGGGCATCGTGCCTCTCCTCCCCTCCCCGGGCTAGCGCGCCGCCCGGACAACCCGCCGCTCGGCCTCCCGACGACCCAGGTCGCTCGCCGCGAGGGCCTGCTCGATGGTGCGGAGCGGTTCGGGGGCGTGGGCCTCCAGGACATCGGCACAGACCTCGGCGATCTGGGTGAAGCGGCACCGGCCCGCCAGGAACGCGGCCACCGCCCCCTCGTCAGCCCCCGAGAGCACCGCCGGCGAGGTCCCCCCCCGCTCCAGGGCCCGATAGGCCAGCGTGAAGGCGGGGAACCGGTCGGGATCGGGCGGCTCGAAGGTGAGCTTGCCCAGGCGCGCCAGGTCGAGGGGGGCGAGGTCCAGAGGGAGACGTCCGGGGTGACTGAGCGCGTAGCTGATGGGGCCGCGCATGTCGGAGATGCCGAGCTGGGCAACCATGGAGCCGTCGATGTACTCCACCATGGAATGCACCACCGCCTCCGGGTGGACAACGATGTCGATCCGGCTCGGCTCGACCTCGAACAGCCATCGGGCCTCGATCACCTCGAGCCCCTTGTTCATGAGGGTGGCGCAGTCGATGGTGATCTTGTCCCCCATCGACCAGATGGGATGCTTCTTGGCCTGCTCCGGGGTCACGTCCGGCAGCTTCTCGGCCGGCATGCCGCGGAACGGCCCCCCCGAGGCGGTGAGGATGAGGCGGCGGACCTCCGAACGGTTGTGCCCCACGAGCGACTGATGGATGGCGCTGTGCTCCGAGTCCACCGGCAGGATCGGCGCGCCCCGGGCGGCGGCGCGCGCCAGGAGCAACTCGCCCGCGAGCACCAGGGATTCCTTGTTCGCGAGGCCGACGGTCTTGCTCGCTTCGATGGCCGCCGCCGTCGAACGGAGCCCTGCCGCGCCGGAGATCGCCGCGAGAACGAAGTCCACGTCGGGGTGAGAGGCGACCGCGATGGCTCCCGTGTCGCCCTCGAGGACCTCGATCCCGCGAGGGGCTGCCTCCCGCACCGCCTTGGCTGCCGAGGCGTCCGCGACCGCCGCGAGCCGCGGTCGATACCGACGGATCTGGTCCAGGAGCAAGGGTACGTTCCTCGCGGCCGCGAGGCCCACCACCTCGAACCGGTCGGGGAACCGCTGGACGACGTCGAGGGCCTGAACGCCGATGGACCCCGTCGATCCCAGGATGGCGAGCCGCCTCACGGGTCCTTCTCTAGCACGGGTCTTCGGCGCGTGCCGCGCGAGGCGCCGAGCCGTCCCCGGACCGGGACCTTGGCCCCTCCCGCCGCCCTCACGGTGCGACGTATGCCGCCCACACGTAGATCCAGGGCAGGACGAACAGGAGAGCGTCGATCCGGTCGAGAAGGCCGCCATGCCCGGGGATGATCCTCCCCGAATCCTTCACGCCCGCGGCCCGCTTCACCAGCGACTCGCAGAGGTCGCCCAGGGGACCCAGCACCGCCCCCCCGGCGCCGAGGAGCACCATCTCGCCGGCCGAGAGTGCCTCCAGCTCCTCGTGGTGCGCGAGATGCAGGACCGAGCGAGTTGCGATCGCCCCCAGGATCGATCCCACCGCCCCGCCGGCGAACCCCTCCCAGGTCTTGTGAGGCGAGATCCGCTCCAGCATCCGGTGGCGGCCGAGGGCGTGACCGGCGAAGTAGGCGAAGGTGTCGTTGGCCCAGGTGACCACGAATGCCAGGATCACCCATTCCACTCCGATCCGCCGCAGCCCGACCGCGGTCGACACGAGAAGCCCGCAGTAGAGCCAGCCGAGGACCACCGTCCCGACCCGCCGCGGGATCGACTCGATCGGCTCGCAGCGGAAGAGGAACGCCGAGAGGAGCACCACCACCGCGAAGGAGAGCAGCAGAGGGACCCAGGCCGGGAAGAGGTGAGGGTCGTGGGAAGGAACCGTCGTCGCGCCGTGATTGACCGCGGCGGCGAGGGGCATCATCCCGGCCACTGCGATCCCGAACCCCTCGGCAACGCCCACCGTCCCGAACATGAGGATGAGCTCGCCCGCCGCCACGGCGGAGGCGCCACCAGCGAGGAGAGCGAAGGGAAGCCCCCCCACGAAGGTGACCCAGACTGCCACGGGGAAGAGGAGGAGCCCGGAGGCCACCCGCAGGGCGAGGTTCCTGCGATTGCCCGGGTCGAAAGCGCTCAAGGAGTCCCGGTCCCCTGGCCGGCCCGCTGCACCCCGGTCAGCCCGAACCGTCGCTGGCGCCCCTGGAAGTCCGCGATAGCGCGGAGGAGCTCTCGCTCCCGGAAGTCCGGCCACAACTCCTCCGCGAAATGGAGCTCCGCGTAGGCGCTCTGCCAGAGAAGGAAGTTGGAGATGCGGCGCTCGCCGCTCGTCCGAATGAGCAGGTCCAGCTCGGGCAAGCCCACCGTCCAGAGCCCCGCCTCGATGTCCTCGAGGGTCAACGCCGACCCGCGAACCGACGCCTTCCGGGCTGCCGCCACGATCTCCTGACGCCCGCCGTAGGAGAGAGCCAGCGTGAGCGTCAAGCCGCTGTTCTGAGCGGTCTCGGCCATCCCGGCGGCGAGTGCCCGCTGAACCAAAACCGGCAGGCGCTCGAGCTCGCCGATGGCGTTGAGCCGAACGCCGTTCGCCATCATCTCGGGCCGCTCGCCCTCGAGGAACTCGGCCAGGAGCGACATGAGGGCCAGCACCTCGGGCTCGGGGCGCCCCCAGTTTTCGGCGCTGAAGGCGTAGAGGGTGAGGGCCTCGATTCCGATGCGGCGCGCGAGGCGGGTCACGGAGCGGACGGATTCCGCCCCCTCCCGGTGCCCGGCCACGCGCGGCAGGCCCCGCTGCTCCGCCCATCGACCGTTGCCGTCCATGATGAGGGCGACGTGCCGGGGCAAGGGCCGCCCTCGCACCTCCGCCTCGAACTGCGACACGGTGTTGGGCTCGGCCATTGCGCGGGCTTATAACATGCCGCAGCGCGCCGGCGGGCCCGCAGGGGGAGCGGGGAGGTTCCCCCGGTTTGACCCCCCGCCGCGCCAACCGTATTCTCGAACCTCGTGCCCCCGCATCGCGTAGGCCCGTTCCAGATTCTCTCCGTCATCGGGCGAGGGGGAATCGGCACGGTCTACCGGGGACGGCACGTGGAGACGGGGGTGTTGTCGGCCGTGAAGGTGCTCGGCCCCGCCCCCGCGGTCGACGGGAACGCCGCTCGCCGCCTGGCCCGCGAATACGAGGTGCTCAGGACCATGGACCACCCCAACGTGGTCCGGGTGTACGAGGCCGGCGTCACGGACGGCTACTCGTACCTCGCGATGGAGCTCGTCGAGGGGCTCGACCTGCGTGCCTACCTCTCGCCGGCGCTCGACGACACGGGTCCGGTAAGGTTTCCCCCGCCGCTCGACCCGGCGGAGGCATTCTCCCCCGGCCCGAGCGAGCGGGGGCCAGAGGCCATCCGCGCTCTGGCGGCGATGATGGACGAGCCCGAGACGGAGGAGGTCCGGTTCGGCTGCGCCCCGGCCCCCCCCGGGCCGGGCGAGAGGGTTTCTTCCGCCCCGGCGCCGCTCGGCGCCGAGGCGCTCGCGGCGCTGAACCGACCCTCCCGGCTAGTGCGGCTCCGGTCGGCCCTCTCCCAGGTGGCGGATGCTCTCGCCTACGTCCACGCGCGTGGGCTCGTTCATCGCGACCTCAAGCCCTCGAACATCATGGTGGACGACCAGAGGCGGGCGCGCGTCATGGACTTTGGCCTGGTGAAGGCAGAGACCGAGGGGGAGGAGCCCCTCACCCAGACCGGTCGGGTGGTGGGAACCTACCGGTACATGTCCCCGGAGCAGGCCCAGGGCCATGCCGTGGACGGGCGCAGCGACCTCTACAGCCTCGGGGTCATCCTGTACGAGCTCCTCGCGGGCTCGCCGCCGTTCGTCGCCGCCGACCCGGTTTCCCTCTGGCGCGAGATCCTCCACGTCCGCCCGCCGCCGCTCGCCGCCGTGAACGTCGCGGTCGACCCGGCGCTCGCCGGTCTGGCCGAACGGCTCCTGCAGAAAGACCCGTCTCGCCGCCATCAGACCGCCGCCGAGGTGGCGGCAGCGCTCCGGTCGCCCCCGGCTAGATCACCGCCTCGAGCAGGATGAGGATGATCCCGATGAGGGCCCCGCCGGCGATGATCCCGGCGCAGAGGGTCTCGCGGTTCTCCACGAAGACGCGGTGGCCGAATCTCCCGGGCTCCCGCAGGCGCCTTCCCAGGATCCAGAAGAGGAGCGCGCCCAGGGACATCGAAAGGCAGTCGGGGAACGTGACCACCGACGCAAGGCCGATCCCCACGCCCGAGAGGGGAAAGCTCCCCCGCATCCGCAGGTTTGCCCATTCGAAGGCGAGGCCGAGGACCGCTCCGAAGAGCATCGCCCATCGCGCCGAGGGGTGCATCGACCCGAACCCTTTGGCGAGAAGTTCCGCCACGGCCTTCCAGACCTGCGCGGCGGGGAGCACGAGCTCCCCCTGCCCGAGCCGGCTCACGTCCCCCCCGAAGATGAGGTAGAAGACCGGTACGACCACGAGCGACCCGGCGACGATCCCGAGGACGTGCCCGATGGCCTGTTGCCGCGGCTTCGCCCCCAGCATGTAGCCCGGCTTGATGTCCATGAGCAGGTTCGAGGCGGAGTTCACCACCTCGCCGGTGATGCCGGCGGTCATGAGGTTGGTGGTCATGTTCCCCGGGGCGATCGCTCCGTAGGTGAGCTGGGTCAGCTTGCCCATGGCGCCGATGGGCGTGATCGAGGTGAGGCCGGTGGAGTTCACCGCGATGATGGCGAAGACGGCCACGAGCGGGACGGCGATCGCCCCCATCCACCAGGTGACCCCGAAGAAGACGTGGCCCATGGCCACCACTACCGCTCCAAGGAGCGGGATGCCGAGGGCCGAGACCCTCAGGGGAAGCTCGATGTGGCCGATCAGGTCGCCCCGGGCCCCACGCCTCCCCAAAAATCCCCGGAACGAGCTCAGGAGTACCGCGGGCTTCGAGAAGAACGAGAACAGCGAGGCGGTGGTCATCATCGCCACCCCCCACCACAGGGACCACTTGGTGATGGCCCGGAAGCCCGTGCCCTCGATGATCCCGCGGCTCATGAGGGTCGGGGCGACCACGAGGTAGTTCAGGAGCGCGCCCACGAGGAGCGAAGAGCCTGCCTTCACGCCCATGAGACCGCCGGTGCCCAGCATCACGATGGAGGAGTCGACCCGCACGTTCAGGTCGCGCAGGAGGATGCCGGCGATGCGGGGCGAGGCCCCGAGCCGGTAGACGAGATCGTCCCAGAACTCGGGGAGCGCGAGCGGCAGCCGGAGGGCGTGCATCACCTTCTCCGAGCGGACCAGCTGGACGAGAGCGGAGAGCGCCGCCCCGGCGCCCAGCACCTTGGCCTTGAAGAGGCCGAGTGCGCCGCTCTCGGTGTGGAGGTTGTCCATCACCACGCCGGCCGCGTAGCCCTCAGGAAACGGTAGCTGTTCGTCGTTCACGAACCGCTTCTTCAGGGGGAACGCGAACAGAGCGCCCATGGTGCTGATGCACACCGACCAGCAGACCACCTGCCACCAGGGGATGGCCCGGCCGGTCACCATCATGTAGGCGGGCAGGGAGGCGATGAGCGGCGAGGTCATGTAGCCCGCCGAGGTGGCGATGGACTGCATGGCGTTGTTCTCGAGGATGGTGAGGTCGTCCCCGAGACCTAGGCGGGAGAGAAGCTTGAAGGCGGCAAAGGCGAGCACCACCGAGGTGATTCCCACGCCGAGCGTCCAGCCGGTGCGGATGCCCACGTAGAGGTTGGTGAGGCTCAAGATCCCCCCGAGGACGATGCCGGTCGCCCCCGAGCGAAGGGTGAGCTGAGGCATGTCCCCCCGGTAGACGTTCCTCAGCCACCATTCGTCCTTCCGCTCGAGGGGCCACGAGCGGACCTCCTCCGGCGACAGCTGCTTGATGGCCATCGGCCCTCCTGGGCGGTCTCCGGCGGTCGAATTGGCGGGGAACCATGCCACATCACTGTGCCCCCCGGTAGGGGGTTCCGGGTGGGCTCCAGGATCGTCTCCCTTCGCCGGGGCTCGGTGTCATGGGTGCTCGATAACGTTCGACCGTGTCCGATCTCCCCTCCGAGGCCCTCGGGTACCAGGCCGTAGTGGCGGAGTTCTACCTCGGGCTCCGGGGGAGCGGGCTCTTGCTCTCTCCCCTCGATCAGGAGCTCGTGGCCGAGTGGGAGCGCCGGGGCCTGCCGGTCCCGGTGGTCTGTCGTGGGATCCGTCGCGGCGTGGAGGAGCTCCTTTCGGAGCGCCGCGCCCCACGGTCGCTCCGGGCCTTGAGGTTCGCGGTGGAGGACGAGTGGCGCGCGTACCTCGGTGGGCGGGTGGGCGAGGCGCCCGCGCCCGATGGCGAGGACGAGCTCGCTGCCCGTCGGCTCCTCGAGGCGCGTGAACGGCTCGCGGCGGCCCGCGTGCGACCCGGGGCGCTCCGCGAGGCGTATGAGGCCGCGGAGCGCGCCCTCGACGACGTGGAGGAGCGCGCCGGGTCGCCGCTCGAACGCCTGGAGGTAGGGCTCGCTGTCGCTGACGCCCGACTCCTTCGTTGCTGGCTGTCCTCGCTCCCCCGTGCCGAGCGGGCAGCGCTGGGGGCGCGGATCCGGCTTCTCGCCGGCGCGCGCCGGCCCGGCGACAGCCCCCGGGCGTACCGGGAATCCCTCCGGGCCCACCTCCTCGAACTCGCCGGCCACGCCGGCCTGACCCGCCTGGGCGGATCGGTGTAGACTCCCGCGCCCATGGCCGACACGGGAGAGAGCTCCTGCCCCGACTGCAGCGGGGCCGGCTATCTGGTGGACCAGGTGCTCGGGGCGAGCGCTCGGGCCCGCCGCTGCACCTGTCAGTCGGCGTGTTCCCGGTGCGGGGGAACCGGCTACCTGCTCGTTCCCTCGGGTGCGAGTTCGATCGCCCAGACCTGCGCCTGTCGCCACCTCGACGAGCGGATCGCGCTCTTCAATCAGATCGGAATCCCGCCGGTCATCGCCCGGGCGTCCTTCCAGCAGCCGCGGACGTGGCACCCGGGACAGGTCCAGGCCAAGGGGGTGGCGGAGAGCTACGCCCACAAGTTCCGGCTCGATCAGCCGACCCGCGGGTTCCTCCTCTACGGCCGGCCGGGAGGGGGGAAGACCCACCTGCTCGCCTCCACCCTGCGCTACTTGGCGCTGGAGCGCGGCGTCGCCTCGCGCTACGTCGAGTTCCTCCTCCTCCTCTCGGACATCCGGGCCGGATTCAACGCCAACCGGAGTCACATGGAGATCCTGAAGCCGCTCCTCTCGGTGCCAGTGCTGGCCATCGACGAGTTGGGCAAGGAGCGCGGCACCGAGTGGGAGCGCTCCATGCTCGACGAGCTCATCAGCCGACGCTTCAACTCGGGCCAGTCGACGCTCTTCGCCACGAACTACTTCATCCGTGCGGAGGAATCCCCCGTCCGCGAGGAGCCGGGCCGGCGCGTCGCCACCCGCTCGCCCGAGTTCGCACGCGAGGCGGAGGCGATGACCCTGGCCCAGCGCGTCGGCGACCGGATCTACTCGCGGCTCACGGAGATGTGCGAGTTCGTGAAGCTCGACCCGGGAGCCGACTTCCGCGGTCTCCAGCCCAACTCCGGGCCTCGGGTGGGCGCGTACTGGAGCTCCTGACGCGCCCCGCGCCCGTCACAGAACGAGGGCGAGGAGCAGCACCGCAGCGACCAACACCGCCGCGGCCTCCGCCGAGGGCATCTCCCTGCGCCAGGCGTGGGCCTCCATCGCCCCGAGCGCTCCACCGCTCACGTCCCGCATGGCGACCTCCTTCTCGAGCGTCCTTCTCCCGGGTGGTGGAAGATCATGCAACCGCGGGGCCCTGTTCACCCCAAGTGGATCCCGGCGACTTCGCGGGGGAAGCGGGGCGGGCGGACCGGCAACGGGGGCGGGCAACGGACACCCGTGGGCCGCGGCCGACCCCCCGGGGCGACCGCCCCGTCGCTCGACCGCGGGACGGGGCGGCCGGGCTTCTTTCCCGTCCCTGGCTCGAGGTCTTGCCCAGGGAGATCGCCCTGAAGGCCCGGACCATCCTGCTCGGGATCGCGCTCGCCGCCACGCTCCCCAGGTGCACCACCGCGCCGCCCCGCCGCTCCGGGGTGGCGCGCAAGGCCGTGCCTCCCGGGGAGAACCCCTTCCTCCACGCGGTGGGATCAAAGCTCGTCGACGGTCGGGGAAACCCGGTGCTCCTCCGCGGCATCTGCTTCGGGAACGACGTCTGGTCGAACCCGCCCCGACCTCCCGTCAACCATCACACCGAGGCGGATTTTCGGTCCCTCCGCGCCCTGGGAATGAACGCAGTCCGCTTCTACCTGAACGACGCGCTCTTCGAGGACGAAGCACGCCCCTTCGTCTACAAGGCGAGCGGCCTCGAGTGGCTGGACCAGAACTTCGCCTGGGCGCGCTCGAGCGGCATCTACCTCGTCCTCAACCTCCACGTGCCTCCCGGGGGCTACCAGTCGAACGGCAGAGGCGCGGCGCTCTGGAAGCTGCCGCAGGACCGGGAGCGGTTCCTGGACCTCTGGCGCGAGCTCGCCCGGCGCTACCGCGACGAGCCGGCGCTCGCCGGCTACGACCTGCTCAACGAGCCGGTGGTGGCCGGGGATCCGGGTGAGTGGGAGGAGCTGGCGCGGGAATCGCTGGCCGCCATCCGCGAGGAGGACCGGCGGCACGCCATCTTCGTAGAGCGGCTCAATGCCGTGGTCACCCCCGGCGGCTCGCTGGACTGGACCGAGGACCGGAACGGGCGAATGAACTTCTTCCTCCTCGAGGACGGGAACATCGTCTACGAGTTCCACTTCTACAAGCCGATGGCCTTCACCCACCAGGGCGCGAGCTATGTCCCCGGGCTCCGCTCGGTGCGGACCAGCTACCCGGGGCCGTTCCGGGACGGGGACGGCAGGCAGCGAATCGCCGACCGGGAGTACCTGGAGGAGCAACTCGCGCCCTACCTCGCCTTCGGCCGGGAGCACGATGTCCCCCTCTACATGGGCGAGTTCGGGGTCATCCGCGAGGGCTTCGATGCCGGGCGCAACGGAGAGGGATGGGTTGCGGACGTCATCGACCTCGCCCAGGCCGCCGGAGTGAGCTTCACGTACCACGCCTTCCACGAGCGCTTGTTCGGCCTCTATCGAGACGACGCGACCCGGCCGCCGGCTGACCTCAACCGGGCGCTCGCCGACGTCTTCGCCCGAAAGCTCCGTTGAAGGGCCCCCTGCCGGATCGCCCAAGCCAGGCCGCCTGCTCTTCGAGCCCTCCGCTAGTCTCGCGGGCGCCCTCGCACGTTGTGGAGCATCCGCGCCGAGCGGGGCCTCCTTCTCCTTAGGAACGGACAGCGCACGACAGGTGGGTGGGCCGCGTCCTTTCCCCTCTCTCGCCTCGGGGGTTCTCTCTTGGTATCCGTGGGCCGATGGCTGCTCGCTCGCCCGCGGCTTCTTGGGCCGCGGTGCATGAAAGGAGGCCGCATGAAGACTGTCTTCTGGGTGGTCGCCCTGGGCGCGACGCTCCTCGCCTGCGGCGGCGGCAGTGGTGGGGGAGTGACCTTCAAGGACCCTAGCCAGGTCAACTTCACTTACGGTGCGGTAGGGGGCACGACGCCCGGGAGCCCGGAGGCGACGAGCGCCGCCACGGGCGCGAGCGGTCTTGGCGACGCGCTCTCGATCCCCGGAGAGGCGGACGCCAGCGCCGCGTCGACCGAGTCCCAGAACGTCGCCGGGATCCCCAACGACATGGCCAGCGTCTTCGGAGCCTCGGTGACCCCGATGTTCCGGACCCTCGAGCCGGGCCAGGCCGCCCTGGTCGACCGGGCCACCGCCCATCTCCTTCGCAACGTGGCCGCGGCCACCGGAGGCACGGTGGACCCGAACTGCCAGGTGACCATCACCGGGACCCCGACCTCCGGCCGGATCTCGTTCGATAGCTGCAGCTGGACCGAGACCGACTCGTCCACCGGCGCGATCATGACGTTCACGATCGGCGGCTACTTCGACCGGACCGCGAGCGCCGTGTCCTGGGATGCCACCTTCGGCTTCACCATCAACGGAACGTCCAACGGGACGGCGGTGAGCGGGTCCGTCTCGGACCACCTTGTCGGCAGCCTCGCCTTCGATCCGGTCGCGCAATCCATCAACGGGAACGCCAAGTCCGACATCCTCGTGTCCGTCGCCGCCGGCGGGCAGTCCGTCACCGGCGCCGTCACCTACTACGCGGACTTCCAGGACCTCGTGTACCAGACCACTCCGGTCTCCTGCTTCACGAGCGGGACCCTCACTCTCTCGCGGTTCTGGACCATCCGTCCGTCCGCCCAGGGCATCGATCCGAGCGAGGTGAGCGACGTCTCGGTCCAGTTCACCTGGACCGGGTGCGCCAGCGGGAGCGCAACGGTCGACGTGTCGTGGGGGACGCCGACGTAGCCTTGACTCCCCGAAGAGGAGCGAAGACCCGGGCCCCCTCCCGGCGGGCCCGGGTCGCTCCCCCCGGGCCCCTAGCCCAATAGCCGGGCATGGAGGAGCCGCGCCGCCCCGGAGAGCCTCCGCGCGTCACAGTAGGCCGTCACCCGCAGCGCCGAGCTGAAAAGGGCCCGGACCGGCGCACCGAGGTCCTCGAGCGCCCCAATGACCTCCGAGAGCACCCGGTGGCTCGCCCCGAGCCCCGTCCCCACCACCGAGATCGCCCCCAGCCCCTCGTCGGCGATCCGGATCCCGGGAGCGGCGACGCGGAGCGAGTCCCGGAGCACCGTCCAGCCGTGGACGTTCTCGAGCGAGAGCCCGAGTCCCGCCTCCTCTCCGGGGCAGGCGATCTCCGCCTCCACCGCGCCGGCGCGCTCGAGCGTCGAGAGGACCGCCGGGAGCCTCGACGCCGGGAACGAGAGGAGCGCCAACTCCTTTCGCACCGCCACCCCGGCGACCCGCTCCGGGTGGTTCCCGCCCCGGATCGTGGTTTCCTCCTCCGACCCGAAGGTGGAGCGCGCGTGGATGGTGATTCCCTTCTCCCGTGCGAACTCGACCGCCTGGGCGTTCAGGACCTTCGCCCCGGCCAGGGCCAGCTCCTGCATCTCCTCGTAGGAGAGCTCTTCGAGGCGGCGCGCCTCGGGCACGAGCCGAGGGTCGGCGGTGAAGACCCCGGCCACGTCCGAGTAGATCTCGCAGTCCGCTCCCAGCGCCGCGGCGAGCGCTACAGCGGTCGTGTCGGAGCCCCCCCGGCCCAGGGTGGTGACCTCCTTGCGCGCCGAGACGCCCTGGAAGCCGGCCACGATCACCACCTTTCCCTGGGTGAGCTCGGCGTGGACGCGAAGCGGCCGAACCTCGACGATGCGGGCGGCGGCATGCGCGTCGGTGGTGATGATCCCGGATTGGCTCCCGGTGAAGCTGATGGCGGGGACGCCCAGCTCCTGGAGCGCCATCGAGAGGAGCGCCATCGAGATGCGCTCGCCGGCGCTGAGCAGCATGTCGAGCTCGCGCCGGGGCGGCGCGTCCGAGACCCGTCGCGCCAGAGCGAGCAGATCGTCGGTGGTATCGCCCATCGCCGAAACCACCACGCACATGTCCCACCCTGCCCGGCGCCGGGCAGCCACCTTCTCGGCCACCTTGCGGATCTTCTCGACGTCCGAGACCGAGGAGCCCCCGTACTTCTGGACGACCACGGGCATGGCTCTCCTCCCCAAACGAGATCTTGGCGCCCCAAAGGGCCAGGGGCAAGCGAGCGGCCCCGCGGCGGCGTTGACCTGGCCGGGGGAGCCGTCTATCTTCCGCCGTCCGTCCGGCTCTCATTGGGACGGCGAGGATGACCCATGGCCCGCGTGACCGTCGAGGACTGTCTCCCCCTGGTCGAGAACCGCTTCGCCCTGGTGCTGCTCGCCACCAAGCGGACCCGCCAGCTCATGGCCGGAGCCCGCCCCCTTCAGCCGGAGACCAAGAACAAGCCGCCCGTGCTCGCGCTCCGCGAGATCGCAACGGGCAAGGTCCGCTTCGACCGCTCGGTGCGAGAGGCGCTCTCCGGGAAGTTCGACAAGGAGAAGGGTATCCCGGCGGGGCAGACCCGCACTCTGCGATAGCGGTCCGCCTCGCGACGGGCTGAGGAGCGCGCCCTTCCTGCCTCAGCCCCCGCGCCTCCCCAGATACCCGAGCTTCTCTCCCGCCCCCAGCCGGTAACTGTGCCTGAGCTCTCGAAGCAGGCCCTCGAGGTCCGCCTCGGACACGTACCGTCCCTCCAGCCAGCGTGCGTAGCCCCCCCCCAGGCGGTTCGCTTCGCGGTAGCGGAGGAGTTCGTCCGGGCCGAGATGTGCCCGGAACCGGACCCGCTCGAACAGGCGCCGGCGCAGGGCGGGGCTCACCCGGCGCAGGCCGCGGCGCCACAGGTGGAGGAGCAGGAGCGCGAACTTGTCCACCTCGGCCTGGACCTCCAGCTCGAGCAAGGAAACCGGCCGCTCGGCGGCGACGCGAGTGGCGAGGTAGACGAAGTGGGAGACGCCCTCGGCGGCGCAGGCCAGGTGGCGGAGGACACCGCGGGCCACGAGGCGTGGTCGCCGGTCGTGCGGGTCGGCGCCGGCGGCTGCGGCCAGCACCTCCTCGGAGAGGAAAAGACCGAGCGCAACGCCGTCCTCCTCCTCCATGACCCAAAGCTCCTCCGTGGCGAGCGGCCGGCGTCCGGCCGCCTGCACCGCCTCGCGCCCGAGCAAGAACTGCTCCACCGGCGGCGCGCTCACCCCGTAGATAGCCTGCAGCTCAGACTGGAAGAACGCCAGCGTGCTCGCGGCCGGCCGATCAGCCATCAGTGCTTCAGGCCGCCGGGCGGCTTGCCCGGCCCGGCGAAGAGGGCCACCCCGCGCTCGCGCAACATCTCGGCCACACGGGCCGAACGGGTGCTGAGGAACCGCTCGTAGAGTCGGAGAAGCCCCCGGTTCGAGCGGAGGTTCGAGAGCTCGGCGATCTCGGCGAAGAGGTCCACGAAGTCTTGGAACCTCTGGGCGAGCTCGCCGTAGAGGTCCTCCTGATGGGCGCGCTCCGAGTCGCCGGCCAGGGCGGAGTAGGCCCGTTCACCCATGGCGATGTAGTAGTCGATGCCCGCCGCCGAGCGCGCCAGCGAGTCGCCGAAGAACCCGGAGACGTAGAGGGCGGTATCCCCCAGCCGACGGAGCTCGCGAGCGCGTCCCTGCCGGTCCTTCTGCAACGCCGAGAGGAGAATCATGGCGAGCGGCTGGGGCCGGACCACGCCGTTCTCGTCCCCCACGAGGAGTCGCTCCCCATCGAGGAAGCTCGCGAGCAGGTCCACGAGGTAGAACTCGGTGACCTCCTTGATGCGCAGGTGGCGATGGGCGAGCGTCTCGACGATCGCCTCCCGGAACCACTCCCGGGCGCTCTTCCCGATGAGGATCCTCTCGGTCACCTTCGCCAGAGCCTCGCCCGCCCGAGGGTTGCTTCGCGGGGGCTGTGCCCCTTGCGTGACCAAGGTTAACGCCTGTCAGGGACTCACGGCAACCGCCCGGGATCAAAGGCTTTTTCCCACATCCGCACCCTCTTGAGCAGCCGGCTTGGACGACTGCTAACGGAGGGGAAGCACTCGGAGGGGTCGACTGCCAGAAGATGAAGAAAGGATTTGTGATTCTGAGCGCTTGAGCCTCTGGGGTCCTCGCTTGACAGCCGGAGGTCGGTGGTTAGGATACGCGCGCCTTTGGCAGTCGAGGTGTTCGACTGCCAGGCACCCGACCTTGGAAGAGAGGGGCTTGGCCCAAGGCCCAGCCCCCGCACGAAAGGCAAGGAGTCACACGATGACCACCAAGATCCGTCCGCTCCAGGACCGCATCATCGTCAAGCGCGTGCAGGAGGAGGAGAAGACCAAGGGCGGCATCATCATCCCCGACACGGCCAAGGAGAAGCCGATCGAGGGCAAGGTGATCGCCGTCGGCAACGGCAAGGTCCAGGAGGACGGCAAGGTCCGGCCCCTCGACGTGAAGGCCGGCGATCGCATCCTCTTCTCCAAGTACGCCGGCACGGAGATCAAGATCGACGGCGAGGAGCACCTCATCATGCGCGAGGACGACATCCTGGGCGTGATCGAGGGCTAACCGTACCCCACTCGAGAAGAAACGGAGCAAACACGAAATGGCTGCCAAGGAAATCCTCTTCGACCAGAAGGCCCGCGACTCGATCCTGAAGGGCGTCAACTCCCTCGCCGACGCGGTGCGGGTGACCCTCGGGCCCAAGGGCCGCAACGTCGTCATCGAGAAGAGCTTCGGCTCCCCGACCATCACCAAGGATGGGGTGACGGTGGCGAAGGAGATCGAGCTCGAGAACAAGTTTGAGAATATGGGAGCGCAGATGGTGAAGGAGGTCGCCTCCAAGACCTCCGATGTCGCCGGCGACGGCACCACCACTGCCACGGTGCTCGCCCAGGCCATCTACCGCGAGGGCTCGCGGCTGGTCGCCGCCGGTCACAACCCGATGGACATCAAGCGGGGCATCGACAAGGCGGTCGAGACGGTGGTGGCAGAGCTGAAGAAGCTCTCCAAGCCCACCAAGGACCAGAAGGAGATCGCCCAGGTCGGCACCATCTCCGCGAACGGCGACACCACCATCGGCAACATCATCGCCGAGGCCATGCAGAAGGTGGGCAAGGAGGGCGTCATCACGGTCGAGGAGGCGAAGGGTCTCGAGACCACCCTCGAGGTGGTGGAGGGCATGCAGTTCGACCGCGGCTACCTCTCCCCCTACTTCGTGACCGACGCCGAGCGGATGGAGTCCGTTCTCGAGGAGGCCTACATCCTCATCCACGAGAAGAAGATCTCGAACATGAAGGATCTGCTCCCGCTCCTCGAGCAGATCGCCCGCTCCGGCAAGCCCCTGCTCCTGGTCGCTGAGGAGGTCGAGGGTGAGGCACTGGCCACGCTCGTGGTCAACAAGCTGCGCGGCACGCTCCACGTCTGCGCGGTGAAGGCCCCTGGCTTCGGCGACCGGCGCAAGGCCATGCTGGAGGACATCGCCATCCTCACCGGCGGCCGGATGATCGCCGAGGAGCTCGGGATCAAGCTCGAGCAGGTCACCCTCAAGGACCTGGGCCGCGCCAAGCGCATCACCATCGACAAGGACAACACCACCATCGTCGACGGGAACGGCACCAAGTCCGACATCGAGGCCCGCGTGAAGACCATCCGGGCCCAGATCGAGGAAACCACCAGCGACTACGACCGAGAGAAGCTCCAGGAGCGGCTCGCCAAGCTCGTGGGTGGCGTGGCCGTCATCAACGTGGGGGCCGCCACCGAGACCGAGATGAAGGAGCGGAAGGCCCGGGTGGAGGACGCGCTGCACGCCACCCGCGCGGCCGTCGAGGAGGGCATCGTCCCCGGCGGCGGTGTGTCCTACCTGCGCTCCCTGCCGGCGCTCGAGAGCGTGAAGCTGACCGAGGGCGAGCGGTTCGGCCTCGAGATCGTCCGCCGCTCCCTGGAGGAGCCCCTGCGCCAGATCGCCGGGAATGGCGGATACGAGGGCTCGATCGTGGTGAACAAGGTGAAGGAGGCCAAGGAGGCCAACTTCGGCTTCAACGCCCAGAGCGGGGATTACGAGGACCTCGTGAAGGCGGGCGTCATCGACCCCACCAAGGTGAGCCGCTCGGCGCTTCAGAACGCCGCATCGGTGGCCTCGCTGATGCTCACCACCATGGCGATGGTCGCGGAGAAGCCGAAGGAAGAGAAGGAGGCCGCTCCCGGCGGGCCGGGCGGAATGGGCGGGATGATGTAGGTCCTCCGGATCTCTCCTGATGAATCAGAAGGGGCCGTCCCGAGGGGGCGGCCCCTCTGGTTTCGGGACTTGAGAAGCGGGCCGACGCGGTGCATCATGTCCATAGCAGGGGGGTGTGCATGTCGCTGAAGATCCTCAGGGCTGCGATCCACCGAACGGGCGACGTCGGAATCGATCTCCCAGCCGGCGTCTCCGCCGGCTCGCTCGAACCCTGGGACTACCACCCCCTGGATATGGAGCCTGAGGAGCGCGCTCCGGCGGTGATCGGGGTCGACTTGCCCGCCGGCGCCTCCGCGAAGGAGCTTCGGCCCGAGGACTACAAGCCCTTCGTGACCGAGGCCGCGGACCCCTGGTCCCTCTCCTCAGGATCCTTTGAGACCCTCCGCCGTTCCGAAGAGCGCGACGGCCGCTCGGCCGAACGCGGCCGCAATGGCGGTGCGCCTCCAAAGAAAGAGTAGCGAGAGCACCAGCCCCGCGGCCAGAGCCCAGGTACGGGGGTGGCGCGTCGTCGTCTGTGTCGCCAGAAACACCGTCGTTCCAAACAGAAGCAAGGTCTGTGTCCCCCCCACGAGGAGCGCCGCGGACCAGGAGAGCCCGAGAAGGTGAAGGGTGCTCCCGATGGCCACGACCCCGGCTGCGTTGAGCAAATCGCGACCCGACCCCGCCCACCAGGCCCGGTGCTCCGCCCGACGAAGCCTAAGCCCCACCTCCTGGACGGAGAGGAATACCGCCACCGCGGCGAGGTAGAGGACGCTCGCGAAGAGGATGTGCGCGCTGCCGGGCTCTGCCACGGTCCACACGGCCGCATGCTAGAGATCCGAACAGGTGAGTTTCAAGCCGCCCTTGCCATGGCTTGGAGGTTGGCGACAGCGGCGCATCGGCGGAGGTTCAGGGTGCTCTTCCGGGCGCCCTTGTAGCGGGCGCGTGGCCCCTGGACCGCCACGATGCGGGCGAGGTGATGTTCAATCGCGACGCGCTCTCGAAGCGAGGCCCGGCCTTCGGGGATCTTCTTGATGCGGCGGAGGTCGAGCAGCAGCTCCTCCTGCGGGTGGATGGTGACTGAGCGGCCAGCGCCTGGAGCTGCGGCCGTGCAACGCGCCCGCAGGCTGCACGGGTCACAAGCGGCCGCCGGGAAGTGCCCAACCGAGCCGGGGCCGGCGAAGTGGGCCTTCTGGTCAGCGGGGCAGGTCAGCTCGCCCCGGGCGAGATCGATCTGGAAGTCTTCCTTGGTGAAGCGCCCCCCGTTTCGGCTGGGCCAAGGCTTGGCTCGGATCTCCACGCCCTGGCGGCGCAGGCCCTCGATGGCGGAGCTCCCCAGATAGCCCCGGTCGATCATCACCACCTCGGGAGCACCGTGCTGGCGCGCGTCGGCGAGCAACGGCTCCAGGGCATCCTGCTCGGGCTCGTTGGCTGGCAGGACCAGACCGCCAGCGATGAGGTCCGTCCCGGCGATGCTCACGATGTGGCGCTTGTAGCCATTGAACCGCTTGGAGTGGCTCTTGCGCCCGTGGCGCATCTCCTTGTTCCCGAGCGAGGGCATCCGGTCTCGCGCCACGCCCCGTCGGATCCGGAGGCCGCCTCCCGGGTCGGGCTCGAGGTCCTGCTCCAGCACGCGGCGCAGGGCCTGCAGGGCCTCTTGAAGCGGTTTCTCGTGGACCTTGTCCCCGGCGTGCTTGGTCACCCAAGCCTTTAGGGCGTCGACTTCGCCGAGCAACCGCTGCAGCGCCTCCGCCTGTCCTGCCGGGTCGTCCCAGTCGATGTCGAGGGTGGCCTTGAGGCTGGGCCCAGAAGGGAGCTTCAGCCCTGCCTCCTTCAACACCACCTCGCGGGGCTTGAAGAGCGCGACCGCCGCGCAGTCCACCACCGTCGAGAGCGCTCGCCCGATGAGGTTCCAGGTGTCCTCCACCCGCCCCGCTCCGAGCAGCGGCGAGGAGTCGAGCATCGCCTTCAGCTTCTGCCAGCCGAATTTCCCGGTGCGCTTGGTGATCTCCACCGTCCGGTCGAGCAGCTTCTTGTCCAGGTCGTGCGCGATTGAGGCGCTCGCGGAATGCTGGCAGAACGCCCTGGGAGAAGGGCGCTTCCTCGGCCCCCAGGCATCCCAGGGGGAGTTGCCAGCGCCTGTCGTTGGCGGCGGTCTCCACCGCATCGGCATCGCTCACCTGGTCGTACGCCTGAAGCAGCGTCACCATCGCAAGAAGCGCCGGGGGATCGGCGCGGTCCCCCGCGGAACACCGTAAGCCGCCTCGGGAGCAGCCCTGCTGGCCCCCGGCGCGCGCGGTCCGTCCAGAATCGTTCCGGTACGGGCGAGTGGGATCTGTGCGGCTACCAGCGACTTGACGCTCGTGGTGGTGCCCGGCGGCCTGCCGAATTCGTGAGTCATTTGCCAAGCTCTCCCTGCAGGGACGGGCGCTGGGGGCTGTGCCGCCCTGCACACCACGAGCCTCACCGCCTTGAGCCGAGGTTCGTCGGGCGAGCGCGACGGTGCTCACTGGCCGGCTGTACAGCGGCAGCCGAGCCGGTCGAGAGGGACGAACGGCGAGGGCACCGGACTAGCGCAGGACCACCGTGGCGGAGGCAACGGTGTCGCCTCCCTCAAGCTTCGCGGTCGCGGTCCACGTGCCAACCTGGTTATAGAGGTCGATGGGCGTCCCCCAGACGACGAGTTCATAAACGGCCCGCACGGTCGTGTCGGGCAGGGTGGAAACGTGCACGAGGCTCGTGCTCGTGTCCGAGAGCGGGATGTCGAGCGCGTAGTAGAGTGACCCATCCGGGCTCACGAGCTCGAGCCGCTCGACCTGCCCGGCGGACACACCGGTCCAGTCAGCCACCGCGTAGAGGGCGGGCGTCGAGGCGATGTCCGCGCCGACGACGGGGGTGAAGCGGCCGGCCGGCAGAGCGTTGGTCCACGCGACAGCCACGGCAGGGCCGGTGGCGGAAGGAGACGAGGGCGTTCCCGGTGCGTCCGGGCTGGCAGGGGTGGAAGGCTTTGTCGGAGTTTCAGGTTCGGTCGGGGCGGGCGTCGGCGTCGCAGGTTTCGAGGGCTTGCCCGGCCTGGACGGCGAGGAGGGCGTGGCTCTGCTCTGCGAGATGGTCGTCTGGTCCGTCGGGCCGACGTCGGACCCGACCGGAGCGACCCCGCCCTCGCCCCCGCAGGCCGCGAGAAGCGCTCCGCAGAGGAAGAGGCCTAGCGACAAGAAGGACGGTCCCCTGGATCCTGGGCGGCTATTGCGCGTCATCGTGGTCCTCCTCGCTGGTCACCAATAGTGAATATCGGCCGTCGCATTCCTGGCGTCACGTTCCCGCCTGCCTCTTCACGAACGAGAATCGCATCGCGCGTGCCACGACCGGCGGTCGACCTGTAGTTCCGGCTTGTGCCGAGGCGCCGACCCGTTGCGCGTGCCGCGGCCCCGCTCGGTCTTGCTCGCAGTGCGGTGCGGGATTCACCCAGGGTTGGTTCCGCAGGGTCGAGATTGCCGGGCCGGGGCGGGTCTGGGTACCCGGTTCTGGGGACCCGGGCCTTCCCCCCGGACTGGGGCTCCCGCCCTTGCTTACGTCGCCGCACGACCGCTCACCCGCTCGTTCATGCGTCGGGGTGGTCTGGGAACCGCTGATCTCTGGCTTCCGCGAGGCAACCCCTTGATAATGCCGGTACAAGCAACGAGGCGGCGCTTCGGTTCAGCGCGCAACGGGATGGCGGCGAGGGCCCTTGCGACGGGACCGAGAAGCCTACCGAGCAGGCGACTCGCCCCGGGTCCGGTCTGCCGACCCGGGCGAGGAGCACGCGGCCTCCGCTCTCGGTAGGGCCGGGCCGGACGAGAGGTGACAGATGTCCACTCAGCGATCTGCACCCACCAATCGTGAATGCCCGGCACAGAGCCGGACGGGACGCGCCCAGGAGTTGAGCGCGGTCGACCAAAGGGGCCGGAGGAACCATGGACTACGAGAGCCGGGAGGCGCAGGGAACGGCTGCGTTGGGGGAAGCGGCGAGCGCGCCGGCGAGCGAGCGGTACGAGCCGCCGGAGGTCGCGTGGGAAGAGGAGTTCGAGCCGGTGGCAGTGTCAAACCCCATGGGCTGTCCCGGGGGCGCTCCGGACTGTTGAGTACCCGGTCGTGCGCCGGAGCCGCCGCCGCGCTCTTCCTCTGCCTCGCTCCCGCCGGGCACGCCCGGGCGCAAACCATCACCGCGACTCTGAACTCACCCCCGAACGTCTACTCGGGTCAGCCCGCGAGCCTTTCCATCGGCGTGCAGTACACGAATAGCGACCCGACGCATCCGGCCCTCCACGAGGTCACCTTCACCGTCCCCGCGGCGTACACCATCACCGGGGTAACGGGCCCGTCTGGCCTTTGGACGAGCACCATCGCGGGTAGGGTCGCGACCTTCGACACCGCCTGCACGGATCCGGGCATCGCTCCTGGAGGAGCGGCCACGTTCATCATCGCCGTGACCGCGGCCGCGCGCGCCAACGACACCAACGACACGGTCCCGGTCGCCGGTTACAGCCGTGCTTCTGGCACGTGGTGCTCCGGAACCCACGTGAGCAACATCCGCTCAACCGTCACGGTTCCTCTGAAGGTGCTCCTCGTCACGGCTTCCACCTCGCCCCCGAACTTGCTCGGTCCGGGGCTAAAGAGCACTCTCACCTGGACGGTCCGGAACTGGTCGTCGTCGAACAAGACTGTCGCCCTCACCCTCAACCCCGCAGGCACCTCCGGCAGCGGGTGGAGCGGCAGCTGTGGGGCCTTCTCCGGCAATCCGGTCCGCTCCGGCGGGACCGGAACCATGACCTGCACGTATACCTTCTCGGCGAGTGGCACCTACACCTTCCGGGCCACGGCCACCGGAGGAACCTCGACATCTCTGCCCGCCTCGATCTCGATCGGTGTAGGCACCGCGACCGCGAGCTGGAATCACGCCGCGGTTGTATTGGGTCGCGCAAGCACGCTCACCGTGACGAACACCTCCCAGGCCACCATCGTGCGCGTCGACGTCAAGAACGCTCTGACCGGCGGCCTCCAGATAGACAGCGCCAGTGGCACGAATGGGCTCAGTTATTCGGCGGGCAGCAGCAGCGCTTCCGACGCGGTCTTCACCGGCTCACTCCTCCCGGGCGCAAGCTCGACCCTCACGATCACCTATCACCTGGCGAGCGGGGCAACGACGACGTCCACTGCGTTCACGCTGACTCTCACTCCCACGGATGGGAGCGGGTACGCGGTGTCTGTGAGTGTCCCTTCCATGCCGCTCGTCGTCCCTCTCCCCGACGTCTACGGGCTCGGCATCCTCTCGAGCTCCAGCGGCCAACAGCTGGACTGGACCAACGTTTCCGGGAACGGCTCGACGCACAATGGGGTCGTGATCTTCAGGACGCCGGCCGCGACGACGCCGCCTACGCCCGTCGACTTCAAACAGTACGTGGTAGGAACGGATGCAGACGTGATTCTCGCCGATGCGGGGACAGCGGTGGGCGTTCAGTCGTACCTCGACCCGACTACCGGCAGCAACAACTACCGCGTCTGCAACCACGATACGTACTTCGTCTACTCGAACTGCAACAGCGGGTTCTGGAACCAGGGCGGCTGGCTGGATTCGGCAGTTCCCCCCACCGGCGGCTGGACGCGGCAGCTCGGGATAAACGCGCTCCAGCTCATCGGCATATTCCCCGGGGGGAACGCTGCCGCTCCGAACAATCAGCCCCTCGTGACGGTGCTCAACCGCGCCAACGGGCAGCGGATCGCCGCACCCATCGCGCTCACCGGGATTCCCGCGGTCAACACCGCCGGCACCAAGCTTGCCAACGGTCACGACTTCGCATTCGCGGCGGACGGGAGCGGAACCGTCACGGCCTTCGACGCAACCACGGGCGCGAGTACCTGGAGCGTGAACGAATCCGGTGAGGCCTTCACTGCAGGGATCGACGGGATCACCTGGTCCGCCGCGTCACCCGCCTTCCAGAGCGCGTACCCCGCGGACGCGCTTCTCCTCGGCTCGTCGACCACGGGGAACCTAATCGCGTTGAACGCCGAGACGGGCGCGCCCTTTTGGACAATCGCCATGGGATCCAATAGCTTCGCGCTCGCCTATTACGATGCCGGGACCAATTCGATCTTCGTCCCCACCTCTGCCGGAGTCTTCGCCTACAACCTGAGCACCTCCCGGCCCGGCACGCCTCCCGCGGTGGTTTCGGGTTGGGCCAATCCCGGCGGCGCCTACACTGTGGGCTGCGTCCGCACCACGTCGGCGTCGTACATCGGCTGCGTCGACCGGTCGGGCATCCTGCGTGTGATCGACAAAGCGACCGGGAGGGTCCAGGCACAGATCCCGACCGGGGTTTCGAGTCCGAGCCCTTCTTCCTTGAGTCGCATGAGCGCCGGGACTCCGGGCTTCGTGGTCGGGAGCGCCAGCACGATCGTGAGGGTGGCGGCGAATGCGACCTTCACGACGCTCAGCGTGGTCGGCCAGTGGACTCCTCCCGGGATCACCCTTTCCCCGATCCTCGGGTTCTCGCCGAGCGGCTATGTCATCACTGCAGGCAGTGACCTACGGCTGCACAAGCTCTCGAGCGAGACGGTGCAGCAGATCGGCCAGTCCAACCCGATCACGGCGAGGCTTTCACAGCCGCTGGTGGGCGCGCCCTCTTGGGACTCGACCAACAACCTCTTCCTGCTTGGCACCAACGAAGGGCGGATCTGGGCCGTGCCGGCCTTCTAGGAGGGCATCCATGCGCCGCGCCTTTCTGATCGCCACGCTGATCCTGGCCGGATGTCAGCAGCGAAGCGCCAACCCCTCTCCCGGGCCACCTGGAAACGCCACTTCCCCGGGCGGTCCCTCGATCCCCCCAAAGCTCTCGCTCACCATCGTCGATCCGTCGGGAGCTACCGGGCCTTTCCCTATCGACGATCTCGAGTACCTTACCCTGCAGGCTACGTACTCCAACGCCCAGCCGGGGACGTATGCCCTGCGCCTCGACGTCGTCGACCCACGCGGAGCGTTGTTCGCCCAGTTCTTGGCAACGCTGCAGGCCACGCAGTCTGGTGACGCCAGCGCGTCGAGTGTAATTCGCGTGCGGGGCACGCCGATCGCGATACTCCATCAGGTCGGAACCTGGCAGGTCGCCGCGAACGTCGACGGGGCCCCCCTCGCCTCGGCGTCGGTCGATCTGACCGAGTGACGCGTCGTCAGAGGCCCGACCCTTCGGGCTGGAGCCGGCGCAGGCGCGCGCGCGTGGCGAACGGCCGCTCCACCCACGCATAGAAGAGGAGGAACAAGACGCCCGTCGAGGCCAGCATGAGGGCGCAGGCCGCGCCTCGCTCGGTAGTCCACGCCCGAAAAAGCCAGATCGCGAGCGCCAGGCCGACGGGATGGACAAGGTAAAGAGAGTACGAGCGCACCCCGACCCAGCACCCGAGGCGCTGCACCAGCCCCGAGCCGGGTTTCCAGCGGGCGGCGGCTTCCACCGCGGCCGCGAACATGGGCGGCCACAGAAGGACCCGCACTCTTAGACCGCCTGGCCAAAGCCCCAGGGCGAACCCACCCCCGAGCGTGAGGAGGCAGAGGCCGGCCCAAGCCCATCGACCGACTCGCCATGGCCTCCTCTCCGCCTCGATCCGCTCGGCGATCCACATGCCCAGGGCAAACTCCCAGCCGCGACGCAGAAAGCTATCATCGATGAGTTCCTGTCGCGCCCGGCCGAGAAGAGCGATGGCTGCGAGTCGCGAACCGATAGAGAGCAGGACAAGAAGCGCGGCCAGCACCGGCGCACCCGTCCTCCGCCTGAGCGCGATGAGGAGCGGGTAAAGCAGATAGAAGTGAGCTTCGAGCGCAATGGTCCATAGGACGGCATTCACACCGACGGCGTGCCCGGGCAAGGCAGTGTGAACCAGGAGGAGGTGCGAAACGACCTCCGCGGGGTTGGGAACGCTCAGCAAGGTCGAGCGTAGTCCGGCAGTGGGCATCGCTGATGCCACGACGGCGCTCAAGACGAGGGCCGCGACATAGGGGGGATAGATGCGGACAAAGCGCCGACGAAGGAAGGCGCCGACAGCGAGCGGTGCGCCAGGGTCCAACGCCAGGCGCCGGGCCAACGGGAGGTGGACGCAGGTGCCGCTTACTACGAAGAAGAGCCCAACGCCCCAAGCTCCGCCGGCCCCGGTGAGCGCATGCACAGGCGCCGCCAGCCTGCCCGCCGCGGCCTCCCACCCGGGAATCCGCCAAGTGAGTGTTTGAAGAAGGTGGCTCGACAGGACGGCCAGGGCTGCCACGGCCCTGGTCGCGTCGATTCCCGGTAGTCTCGTCGCCGGGCCGGATGGCGCCTCGACGGGCTGCAGCGCACTCGGCCACGGTGCTGTCGGGCTCACACCGCCCGGTGTCGCACGTCTGTCGAGCGGTCGACAAGTGTTCACACACGAACGGTCGGCCCGCCGTTCCCACCGTTCGCGTGCCAACGACGCTTGACCAAGGCTGCCGCGGCCCCGCGACCGGGCCGTTGCTAGCTTCCGGGGGAACGAAGTGACACCCGGGCGCACTGAAGCGACCTCGGCCGAGGAACCCTTCCCCGATTCACGAATCAAGGCGTTCCCGTGACCGCCGCGCCCGAGCATCTACTGTTCGTCACGCCGATCGGGGCGAAGCGCAGTGCCGCATTGACCGCGGCTTCGTGCCCAGGCAGGGTGGCGCCTTGGGGGATCACCGTCCGTGATGAAGGTCGAGCGGGGTCCGCAGGGCGAGATGGACATCTGGCTCAGCGGGGCATTTGACGGGAGCGTGGCTGCGCGGCTGGCGGAGTGCCTGGGCGACCGAGCGCAGGCTGGACCGGTCACGGTCGACTTCACCCACGTGCGAGGCGTCGACGTGGCCGCAGCGGCCCGGGCGCTCGCGGGCGTCTCCGGCCTGAGGCTCCGCGGCCTCGCCCGGCACCATCTCAGGGTGCTCCGATACTGTGGGGTCGAGACCCCGCAGGCACGCTCCGTTCCCGACGGCGGGCTCTAGGGTTTCCTCTCCCCTCATTTCGCTCTCTCCGAAGGAAGGGTATCTGCCCCATCCGGGGTCACGATGGGGCCGCGGGTTGGGTTCTAATCGCCTTCACCGCGAGAACGAGCGCACATCGCAAGGCAGGCGGTGGCGCCCGCCGCGGTAAGGACGCGAAAGGAACGACATGCGTACGCTCCGCACGTTGCTGGCGGCTGCAGTGGGACTTATCGCGACGGCCGCTCTTGCCGAGACGCAGTTGAACATCGCTACCGTCAACAACTCAGACATGATCATCATGCAACGCCTCTCCAAGGAGTTCGAGGCGGCGCATCCGGACATCAAGCTGAACTGGGTGGTGCTCGAGGAGAACGTGCTCCGCGAGCGCGTCACCACCGACATTGCCACGAAGGGTGGCTCCTTCGACATCCTCACCATCGGAACGTACGAAGCGCCGATCTGGGGCAAGAGGAACTGGCTCGTGCCCTTCGACGACCTGCCGGCCAGCTATGACGTGGACGGCCTCATCAAGCCCATCCGCGACGGCCTGTCCGCGAACGGCAAGCTCTACGCCCTTCCTTTCTACGGGGAGAGCTCCTTCACCTTCTACCGCAAGGACCTGTTCGACAAGATCGGCGCCCAGCCGCCCAAAACCTACGCCGAGCTCGACAAGATCCTCCCCAAGCTGAAGGCCGCCGACCCGGGCGTGTACCCCCTGTGCCTGCGCGGGAAGCCGGGCTGGGGCGAGAACATGGCCTACTTCGACACGCTCATGAACACCATGGGCGGGCGCTGGTTCGACCCGAACTGGAAGCCGCAGCTCACCTCGCCGGAGTGGAAGAAGGCGCTCACCTGGTACGTGGAGAACATGAAGAAGTATGGCCCGCCCGGCGCGTCCTCCAACGGCCACAACGAAAACCGCGCCCTCTTCGCCACCGGCAAGTGCGCCATCTGGTTCGACGCCACCTCGGCGGCTGGATACATCTCGAACCCCGCGAACTCGCAGGTGGCGGACAAGGTCGCCTACGCGGTGGCGCCCACCGGCACCGTGCCGAACGGCGCCCAGTGGCTCTGGTCCTGGGCCCTCGGCATCCCGGCTTCGACCAAGCACGTGGCCGAGGCCAAGGCATTCGTGGAGTGGGCCACCTCGAAGGAGTACATCCAGCTCGTCGCCAAGACGGACGGCTGGACCGTGGTTCCGCCCGGGACCCGGACCTGGACCTACGATCAGCCCGAGTACCAGCAGGCCGCCCCCTTCGCCAAGCTGACGCTCCAGGCCATCCAGCAGGCGGACCCGATCCACTCCTCCGCCCAGCCGATCCCGTACACCGGCGTGCAGTTCGTCGGGATTCCCGAGTTCCAGGCGATCGGCACCTACGTCGGCCAGCAGGTGGCCGCGGCCTTGACGGGGAAGTCCAGCATCGACAAGGCGCTCAAGGACGCCCAGGCGTTCACCGAGCGGACCATGGCCAAGGCGGGCTACTACAAGAAGTAGATGTTCGTCGGTCGGGTCGCATCAGGGTCGCCCCGCGGCGGTGAGCGAACGAGCCCGCCGCGGGGCGCGCCGTCGTCGGATCACCCCTCTGGGAGCGAGCCATGGGCACCGCACTACCTCAGGCTGCCGCCGGACCGCCGCGGCGCTTTAGCTTGATGGCGGCCGGCGGGCGGAAGCCGCCCGTCGCCGCGATGAAGCTCCCGGCGGTCGGCCTGCTGCTCGCCTGGTCGCTCATCCCCCTGTTCATGACCCTCTGGTTCTCGTTCCGGCATTTCAACCTCCTGGACGCCGACCGCTACTTCTCCGGCCTCGAGAACTACAAGTACCTGCTCACCGACGATGCCCTGGTGGCGAGCGTTGTGAACACGCTCATCCTCGTGGTCAGCGTGCTCATCGTCACCGTCGGGCTAGGGACGCTCCTCGCCGTGCTCCTCGACCAGGACTTCTGGGGTCGGGGGATCGCGCGGGTCCTCATCATCGCCCCCTTCTTCGTCATGCCCACCGTGAGCGCCCTGGTCTGGAAGAACCTGCTCATGCACCCGGTGAACGGGCTCTTCGGTTTCCTGTTGCGCAGCGTTGGGCTCCAGGCGATCGACTGGTTCGCCGACTACCCCCTCACCGCCATCATCATCATGGTGGCCTGGCAGTGGCTTCCCTTCGCGACCCTCATCCTCCTCACCTCGGTCCAGGCCCTCGACCCGGAGCGGAAGGAGGCTGCCCGCATGGACGGTGCCGGCCCCATCTCGATGTTCTTCTTCATCATCATCCCGCACCTGGCCCGCTCCATCGGCGTGGTGATCATGATCGAGATGCTGTTCCTGCTCTCGATCTTCGCGGAGATCTTCGTCACCACCTCGGGGGGGCCGGGGAACGCCTCCACCAACCTGCCCTTCCTCATCTACCGCTACGCATTGCTCGACTTCGACGTGGGGGGGGCCTCGGCCGGCGGCGTGCTCGCCATCGTCCTCGCCAACATCGTGGCCATGTTCCTCATGCGCTCTCTCGCCAAGACCATCGAGGCCTGAGGAGGTCGCCCATGAACCGCACCGTGCGCAAGAAGGCGATCACGACCGCGGTGGCGTGGCTCGTCGCCCTGCTCATCTTCTTCCCCATCATCTGGATGGGGCTGGCCAGCTTCAAGACCGAGATCGAGGCGGTGGCCACGCCCCCGAGGCTCTTCTTCAGCCCCACCCTCGAGAACTACCGCGACGTGGCCTTCGGGCGAGCCAACTACCTCCACTGCGCCTTCAACAGCATCTACGTCTCGTTCGGTTCGACGGCGCTGGCGCTCCTCATCGCGGTCCCGGCAGCCTACGCCATGGCTTTCTTCCCCACCGGGCGGACCAAGGACATGCTGCTCTGGATGCTCTCCACGAAGTTCATGCCCGCGGTGGGGGTCCTCGTGCCCATCTATCTCATCTTCCGGGACACGGGCCTGCTCGACGTGCGGTTCGGGCTCCTCGTCGTCTACACGCTCGTGAACCTCCCCATCGTCGTCTGGATGCTCTTCTCCTTCTTCAAGGAGGTGCCGCCGGAGATCCTGGAGGCGGGCCGGATGGACGGCGCCCACGCTCGGGACGAGGTCCTCCTGCTCCTTTTGCCCCTGGCTCTGCCCGGTATCGCCTCCACGGCGCTCCTCGCCATCATCCTCAGTTGGAACGAGGCGTTCTGGAGCCTCAACCTGACCGGCCCGGCGGCGGCGCCGCTCACCTACTACATCGCCTCGTTCTCGAGCCCGGAGGGACTCTTCTGGGCGAAGCTCTCCGCCGCCTCCACCCTCGCCATCGCCCCCATCCTGGTCTTCGGCTGGCTGAGCCAGAAGCAGCTCGTGCGCGGCCTCACCTTCGGCGCAGTCAAGTAGGGAGGAGAACGGTGGCCACCGTCACGCTCAAGGACGTGCGCAAGAAGTTCGGCGACTTCGAGGTGATCAAGGGCGTGTCCCTCGAGGTGCTCGACCGGGAGTTCGTGGTGTTCGTCGGGCCCTCGGGCTGCGGGAAGTCGACCCTCCTGCGGCTCGTGGCCGGATTGGAGGAGATCAGCTCCGGCGACGTTCTCATCGACGGCGTCCGCGTCAACGACGTCTCGCCTGCCGCCCGCGGGCTCGCCATGGTGTTTCAGAGCTACGCCCTCTACCCGCACATGAACGTGGCCGAGAACATGGGCTTCAGCCTGCGGCTCGCCCGGGTGTCCAGGGAGGAGCGGGACCGGAAGGTGCGGGAGGCGGCCCACATCCTCCAGCTCGAGCCCCTCCTCCATCGCAAGCCGCGCCAGCTCTCCGGCGGTCAGCGCCAGCGCGTCGCCATCGGCCGGGCCATCGTCCGCAACCCCAAGGTGTTCCTCTTCGACGAGCCCCTCTCCAACCTGGACGCGGCGCTTCGGGTCCAAATGCGGGTCGAGCTCACCCGCCTGCACGACGCCCTGCAGACTACCATGATCTACGTGACCCACGATCAGGTGGAGGCGATGACGCTCGCCGACAAGATCGTGGTGTTGCAGGGGGGCATCATCGAGCAGGTGGGTTCGCCCATGGAGCTGTTCCACCACCCGCGCAACCTCTTCGTGGCCGGTTTCATCGGTTCGCCCAAAATGAACTTCCTGAAGAGCGGTGCGCGGTCGGTGCGCGACGGGGCGGTGCGTGTCGGCCTGCCGGGCGGCGCCGAGCTCGAGGTCCTCGTCGAGGCGGGGAAGGTGGCCCAGGGCGCATCCCTCACGCTCGGCATCCGCCCCGAGCACATCGCCCTCTCGGCCCAGGGCGCCGTGCGAGGCGAGGTCCTGGTGGTGGAGCGGCTCGGAACCTCCACCCTCCTCCACGTCCGGGTGGAGGGCGGCGACCTGCTCACCGTGAGCACCGACGGCGAGTGCCCGGTTCACATGCACGAACAGGTCGGCCTCAGCCTGCCCACGGAGCGGGTCCACCTCTTCGACCAGGAGGGCGTGGTCGTCCCCCGGCCATCGCGCCACCCCCTGGCGGACGTGAAGGTGCGCGGGCCGGCCAGCGGGGCCGCCTGAGCCATCCGAAGGAGGCCTGACATGAGCGAGCCCGTCCCCCTCAGGCAGACCAACCTGGAGCGGCTCCCCCCGGGTGTCTCCCGCCCCCGTTACGATCGCCGTGCGCTCAGGAGCGCCATCGTGCACATGAGCGTGGGCGGTTTCCACCGGGCGCATCAGGCCGTGTACCTCGACGAGCTCCTCGGGCGCGGGGAGGCGGAGGGCTGGGGGATCTGTGGCGTGGGCCTGCTTCCGCAGGACGCGCGGATGCGGGACGTGCTCCGCGCCCAGGACTGCCTCTACACGGTGGTGGAACGGAGCGCCGCCGGAGATCGGCCCCGGGTCGTCGGGTCGATGCGCGAGTACCTGCTCGCCCCGGACGATCCGGATGCGGTGGTGGAGAGGTTGGCCTCGCCCGAGTGCCGCATCGCCTCGCTCACCATCACCGAGGGCGGCTACTTCGTGCACCAGGGGACGGGCGAGTTCGACGATGCCCATCCGGACATCCGCCACGACCTGGCCGCGCCCCGCACCCCGCGCTCCTCGTTAGGCATCCTAGCCGAGGCGCTCGACCGGCGCCGCGCCCGGGGACTCTCGCCGTTCACCATCCAGTCCTGCGACAACCTGCAGGGGAACGGGGACGTCGCCCGACGCATGTTCCTCTCCTTCGTCGAGCGGCGCGACCCGGCCCTGCGCGCCTGGGTGGACGAGCACGGCCGGTTCCCCAACGCCATGGTGGACCGCATCGTCCCCCAGACCACCGACGAGCACCGCGCCCTGGTCCGGGAGCGGATCGGCCTCGACGACGGCTGGCCGGTGGTGTGCGAGCCGTTCATGCAATGGGTGATCGAGGACCGCTTCGCCCTCGGTCGGCCGGCCTGGGAGCGGGTCGGGGCCCAGCTCGTCCCCGACGTGCACCCCTACGAGATGATGAAGATCCGCCTGCTCAACGCCGGACATCAGGCCCTCTGCTACATCGGGATGCTGCTCGGCCTGCGGTACACCGACGAGACCATGGCCGACCCCGACGTCCGGCAGCTGGTTGAGACCATGATGAACCTCGAGGTCACGCCGCTGCTCCCGCCCGTGCCCGGCATCGACCTCGCCCGCTACAAGCGCACCCTCGTCGAACGCTTCGGAAATCCGGTCTTGCGAGACCAGCTGGCGCGGATCGGGACGGAGGGATCGGCCCGGATCCCCAAGTTCGTGCTCCCCTCGATCCTGGACGTGCTGGCCCGCGGGGGTGGCCCCTTGAACGCCCTCGCCTTCACGGTAGCTTCCTGGTTCCGGTACCTGGCCGCCGAGCGCGACGAGCGGGGCGTCGTTCTGCCCAAGAACGATCCCATGCTCGAGGACCTCGTCCGCCGGGCGCGGGCGGGGGGAGAGGATCCGGGGTCCCTCCTCGCGGTACGCTCGCTCTTCGGCGATATCCTGCCCGGAGCCGCGGCCTTCACCCTTCCCCTGCGCGGCCACCTCGAGGTCCTCTACCGACTCGGGGCCAGACCCGCGCTAAGGCGCTGCCTTTCGGGCGGATAGCCGGGGACCGGTACCGGACCCAGTCGCCGAGAGCCGCGCAGGGAGAACTCCATGACCTCGAGGGACTCGACGCACGTCAAGATCCTGGACCGGTTCCGGCTCGACGGCCGGGTCGCCCTGGTCACCGGCGCAGCCCAGGGGATCGGCCGCGCCTTCGCTGAGGCGCTCGGTGAGGCGGGAGCGAGGTTGGCCCTGGTGGACACGAATCTCCCGCTGGCCGAGGAGGTGGCGCAGGAGTTCCAGGAGGCGGGCATCGAGGCCATCGCCTTCAAGGCCGACATCACCAGGTCCGCCGAGGTGGACGACGCCGTCGCCAAGGTGGTCCAGCACTTCGGAACCCTCACCATCGGCGTGAACAACGCGGGCATCGGCCAGTGGGTGGACTCCGCCGACGCGACCGACGAGGACTGGCGGCGGGTCTTGTCGGTCAACCTGGACGGCGTCTTCTACTGCGCCCGAGCCGAGGCCCGCTTCCTGCTCAAGGCGGGCTACGGCAAGATCGTGAGCACCGCCTCGATGTCGGGCCACATCGCCAACACCCCCCAGAACCAGGCGGCCTACAACGCGTCCAAGGCGGCGGTCATCCACCTCACCCGGACCCTGGCCGCCGAGTGGGCTCCTCGCGGGGTCCGCGTGAACAGCATCAGCCCCGGCTACACCCGCACCAAGCTCGTCGACGACCTGCTCGCCACCCCCCTCGGAAAAGCGATGATGCCGAGGTGGATGTCGCTCATCCCCATGGCCAAGATGGCCGAGGTGGAGGACCTGCAGGGCGCCCTCGTGTTCTTGGCCTCTGCCGCCTCGGATTACGTGACCGGGGCGGACATCGTCATCGACGGCGGCTACTGCTGCTGGTAGGGCGCCCGGGGGTGGGCCTCCCGGTGTCCCTTCTTCACGAGCGCAATCCGGACATCGATCCCGTGCCGCGGCAGGGCGGGCCGTCCCGGGCCGCCTAGATGGTTTCGGCCTCCTCGAGGTCCCCCAAGATGGGCTGGGCCGCGCTCGGTGATGGCGAAGCGAGCCGCGATCTCCGTGCAGCCGGACCTATGGATATGGATCCGTGGCGATGCCAGACGACGCGTGAGCGGGTTAGTCAGGCCATGTTCACGGCCTCCCCTCTCGGAGGCTCGCCGGTCTCCCCGTGCCCGCGCGAAGGGTGTGACTCGGACGTCAGGGGTTTCACCGCTGCTCCGGCCGACTCTGACGGGGCGCAGCCCGCACCCGCGCTCGCAGGCCTCCGGCCGCCGCCCGCACGGGCCAGGAATCGCTTCCGGCCGCCGCGGCTCACGGGCACAATGGCTTCGCGGCCGAAGGAGGAGTGGCCGTCCGGGCACCGCCCGGCGCGGACGGAGGCGCGCCGATGGACGAAGAGACCCGAGGACCGAGCCTCGAGCCTGTAGAGAGCGAGGTTCCCCCCGACGTGCGGGCGTGGCGCGCGGCCGTGGCGGAGCGGGCCGAGACGGCCGGACCCGCCCCGCCGGGTCCCATCGCCCTCGCCATCGTGGTGCCGTGCTTCGATGAGGAGGAGGTGCTCCCCGAGACGGTGGAGCGCCTGGCCGCTCTGCGCGCTCGACTCTTGGCGGAAGGGCTCGTCCGGGAGGAGAGCACCGTCGAGTTCGTCGACGACGGCTCTCGCGACGGGACCTGGGCCCTCATCGAGGCAGCGGCCCGGATCTTCCCCTGGGTCCACGGGATCCGGCTGTCTCGAAACTGGGGGCACCAGAGAGCGCTGTTGGCCGGGCTCCTCACCGTGGGGGGGGATGCGGTGGTGAGCGTGGACGCCGACCTGCAGGACGACCTCTCGGCCATCCCCGAGATGATCCGCCGGCACGCGGCGGGGTCGGAGGTCGTCCTCGGCGTGCGCACCTCGCGCCGGAGCGATACGCTCCTCAAGCGCTGGACGGCCGAGGGCTATTACCGCGTCCTAGCCTGGTGCGGGGCCAACGTCACCTTCAACCACGCCGACTACCGGCTTCTGGGGCGGCGAGCCCTCTCGGCGCTGGCCGAGTTCGGAGAGGTGAACCTGTTCTTGCGCGGGCTCGTGCCCCTGCTCGGCTTCTCGACCGCCATAGTGCCCTACGAGCGCCGCGACCGCTTCGCGGGGACGTCCAAGTACCCGCTGCGCAAGATGCTCGCGCTGGCATGGGACGGGGTCACCTCGCTCTCCTCCGCGCCGCTCCGCTGGGTGACGGCCATGGGCACGTTCGTATCCCTCCTCTCCTTCGTCCTCGCCATCTGGGCCCTCACCTTGCGCCTCCTCGCTCCGGGGCACGTGGTGGTGGGGTGGGCTTCCACGGTGGTTCCGCTCGTCTTTTTGGGTGGGGTGCAGCTCTTGGGCATCGGCATCATCGGCGAATACGTGGGGAAGGTGTACCTGGAGGTGAAGCGCCGGCCGCGCTTCGTGATCGAGCGCCGGATCTAGCCCCTCACGGTCCCAGCGCGAGCAGGTGGGCCCGCGGGCAGCCCGTCTCCCTCGCCCCGGGCACCAGGATCTTCCGATCGATCATGGTGATCCGGCAGTCCGGGGAGGAGAGGAGCTCCGTTTGCGTGAGCCCGGCCGCCCGGAGCTGTTCCTTCCCCTCCTCCCCCACCAGCACGAACACGCGATGCCCCTCCCCCACCTCGCGCCGGATCCGCGGGAGCTCGACGATGTCGGCGATGTGCCCGGTGTAGAACTGGAACGGTCGGTAGATCCGGTCGAGGAAGTAAAAGTGGTCCCAGTCCACATTCGCGGCGAGCGCCTGGCGCGCGAAGGCCGACCCGGGCTGGTACCGCGCGAGCTGGGGGAAGAAGCTCGCGTTGAGCAGGAAATTCGTGAGCAGCACCGCCACCGCCGAGGGGACCCAGACCCGCTGGACCGGATCCGCGAGTCGGAACGCCCGAACGAGGATGGCGAGGAGGACCGCCGCTCCGGCCAAGACCCACCCCGAACGCACCGGGAAGGACCAGGCGTTCAGCGCCGCCGACGCGAAGAGGAGCGCTCCGATCACAGCCCACTGGACGCGCTCCAAGACGCGCAGCCAGCCGGTGCGGCCGCCTCGGGCGAGGCCATCCAGGGTCCCGGCCACCAGCACGGCGAGGAGGGGGAAGAGGAGGTTCAGGTAGTGCGGGAGCTTGAACCGCGAGAGATTGAGGAGCGCCGTGAAGGCGAGCGGCCAGAGGAAGGTGAGCTGCTCGTCGCGATGGAAGCCCGCCATCCCTTCGCGGAAGAGGGTCCGGAGACGCACTCCCCAGGCGCCGTAGGCGAGGAGGCTCCAGGGCAAGAACGCCCAGAGGAGGGTGTGGAAGAAGAACAGGTAGTCGCCCGGCGAGGCCTCTCCATGAGCTCCGGAGAAGCGCTCCACGCTCTGCCCCAGGAGGAAGTACCGGACGCCGGAGACGCCGGTCATCCCCCCCACGGTCTTCTCGGGGTGGAGGTCGAACTGCAGGGCGTAGGCCAGGAGCACCGGCGCGAGGGAGAGGAGGAAGGCGGCGAGCCCGAGCAGGACCGCGGGCGTGACGCACCGCCAAAGGCGCCTGCGGCCCCAGGCGAAGAGCAGGATGCACGGACCGACGACCGCAGCCGCCACCATCCCCTTGGACGAGACCGCGAGGCCGGTGCCCACCGCGCCGGCAAGGAGCGAGCGGAGGTCGTCGGTCTCGATCCACCGGGCGAGCTGCCAGACCGCGAAGGCAGTGAACCCGGTGAGGAGGGCGTCGGTGCGAACGTCGTGATCGCCGAGCAAGATGGCCTGCGAGGTGATGAAGAGCAGGGCCGCCATCTGGCCGGTCCGCTCGCCATAGAGCCTGCGTCCCAGCCGGCCCACCGAGTACGCGCCCAGCAAGCTCACGAGCACCGAGGGCAGGCGGTAGCTGAAGTCGTGCACGCCGAAAAGGTGGTAGCCAACCATGGCCGACCAGAAGATGAGGTGGGGCTTGTCGAGAAAGTCGCCGAGGCCGGTCGAGGTGAGGTTCACCCAGTCGCCGTCGCGGAACATGCGGAGCGCCATGACCGCGTACTGGGGAGCGTCCCCGTAGTTGAGATCGGGCAGGAAGACGCCGGCCGCGAGGACGAGGAGAACGATGGTCCACAGGCTGAAGAGCCAGGGCCGAGGCAAGAGCTCGCCTGCGGCCGAGGGCGCACGACTACCCCGCGCCTCCGGCACCGATCGCCCTGGGGCCTTCACGCGGTCCGGATCGGTCGAGGTGCGCATCTGGGTCTCCGCGGCGGAGAGGCGACCGAACTCCGGCGCTCGAGGCCTCCCCCATTCTGGCCGGACGGGCTGAAATGGTCCAGGCACGAGCGAGCGCTCCGAAGGAAGGCACGGCGCGCCGGAACCCGTTTCGCCCCTCGCGCCGGGGCGCTAGCATCGGCGCCGTGGATCTTTGGGAAGTCCAGCGGAGGCGTAGGGTCCGGGTGTACCGCGCGGAGCGCATTCGTCAACGGCTCGCCGCCGGGCGGCTCGGCGGCGACAATCTGGTCCGTCCCCTCGGCGAGACCGGGTGGCGGCGGCTTCGCGAGGTACCGGAGCTGGCACCTCTCGAAGGCAACCACAGGACCAAAGGCCGCTTTGCGCCTCTCGTCGGCCTTGCATGGCACGCCGCTGTCTGGGCTGGTGCGAGCCGGTTTCTGAAACTCCCGCCCTTTGTGGTGGGGGCTTGGGGATTCGGGCTGTGCATGCACGCCCTGGGCGTCGTCTCCAGAGTCCTCACCGAGCGGCGGGCCCGGGTAGAGCCCGCTGGGGAGAGCGACCCCGCTTCCGAGGGCGTCGGGGCTCCGGCCTCCGAGGTCGATGCGTTCCTGGCCGAGCTTGGTGCGATGCTCGACGACCTGGACCGAACCGCCGCCACCCTTCGGCTAAAGGGCGTCCCGGATCTCCCCGCGCTCCGGTCCGCCGCGGTGGAGCTGAGGCGCCGCCACCTCGCCCTTTTGGCGCTCTCCGGACCGGTCGAGCGCTCCAGGCTCGAGGAGGAACGCGCCCGTGCGCTCTCCCAGGCGGAGGAGTCCAAGGACCCTCGCACGGTCGAGGCGCTGAAGGCCCAGGCCCGGAGCGTGAGTGAGCGGCTCGAGTCTCTTCGCGAGGCCGCGGAGGCGGCGGCGCGACTAGAGGCGCGGGAACGAACGTTGCTCCACCAAGTGGAGGCGCTCCGCCTTGGCCTGGCTCGCTTCGGTGCCGACGAGGCGCCCGCGCCGGATCTAGCCAGCGAGGTCCAGAGGCTCGAGCTCGATCTCAAGGCGAGCGCCGAGGTCGAGGCCGACCTGGCGCGAGCGCGGCTCGGGGCCCGGCAACCGGCCCGCGGATGAGGCCCCGGCGGCGAAGAGGCGAAAGAGCGGGGTGGACCCGCGCCCCTCGGCCGGCTCCGACCCCTTCGGCCCGGACCGCTCTGTTTGGTCCCGCTCTACGGCAAGTCGGGGGGCGGGAAGGCCGGAGGGATGTCTTTCGCGTTCATGCCTCCGCCCCTTGCCTTTGCCGCGTCTGCCGCCTTGGCGATCAGCGCGGCGTTCGCCACCGCGGCGGCGCCAGCCCGGGAGCTCGGTGCACTCCCCTCGGGCTCGCAGACGCAGCCGGCCGAGTTCTGGACCAGGACCACGGCGCCGAGCCGCATGCCCAGTTGGCTGCACAGCGCCTGGCAACTGGAGGCAACCTGGGGATCGAGCTTGACGTAGGAATTCACCGGTGGGGTCATGGCTGAACAGCCCGATAGGGCTGCGATCGTGACGGCGAGTGAGACCGAGCGCATCGGTAGACCTCCGCAGAACCCATCCCCCGGGGACGGGCGTTTGGCGAGTTTACCCCCAGCCACGGCGGAACGCGGCACCGTTTCCCCCGGTCTTTCGCCTCATGGTCTCGCCCGGTGACGGGGACGCCTTCACTCGGACGCCCCGACTCGCGCCCGGGGGCACGAGCTGAGCAAGGCAGACCTTGCGGAGCTAGCGCGTCGCGCGACCGGTGGCGTCGTTCGCCTCCTCTCGAGCGAGTGCAACCTCGGAGGTCCTCGAGGGACTCACCGCGACAGCGGGTACACCCCGGAACGTGCGCTCCTCCCCTCGCTGCCCGGCATGCTCCGCGCGGGGGCTTGCTCCCAGCGCGGCAGCCCTTGGCTCGGGGACTACGTTGCTCGCTTCCGCTCGACCTCGTGCGAGGGATGGTGGTAAATCGCAGAAATATGGCGTCGCCGCCACGATTCCACGCAGGTGGCCGGACCTACGTGGCCGATTCGTGCGAACCGCTCAAGCGCGCCGCGCGCGAGGGCGAACTGCAGTTGCTCGCCTGGGGTCGGGGCACCTACCCCGGCCTTCGCCTGCCGCTCCGGCGGGTCGCCGGGGTGTGCTCGGTGGGCGTCTGGGACGCGCGCCACCCGCAGCGCTGGGGGCTTCCCTGGCATACGAACGAGGGGCTCGAGCTGACCTATGTGGCGCGGGGCAAGGTCCCGTTCGCGGTGGATGGCCGGGCCTGGACGCTGGCCCGGGGCGCCATGACCATCACCCGGCCCTGGCAGCCGCACCGGGTGGGCGATCCCGGGTTACCAGCCAACCGGCTCATTTGGGTGATTCTGGACGTGGGCGTCCACCGCCCCAACCAGGCCTGGAACTGGCCGGATTGGCTCATCTGTTCTCGCGGGGACCGGGCGCGGCTCACGTCGCTGCTGCGGCACAACCACCGGCCCGTCTTCCAGGCGGACCGGCGCTGCGCGGAGGCTTTCGAGTCGTTGGCCCACCTCCTCGCCACCGAGTACCGCCCCGCAGCGGCCGAGACGCCGCTGAAGCTCGGCCTGAACGAGATCCTGGTGGCCACCCTTCGGATGCTCGAGCGCCAGGACCTGCCGCTCGATCGCTCGCTGGGCGAGAGCGAGCGGCTGGTGCGGGGCTTCCTCGAGGCGCTCCCCGGCCACCTCGCCGAGCCCTGGACGCTGGGTTCGATGGCCGAGGCCTGCGGCCTGCACCGTACCCGCTTCGCCCATCACTGCCGGCGGGTCACGAGCCTGAACCCGGTGGCGCTCCTCAACGCCTGCCGCCTGCAGGCTGCCCAGCGGCTCCTCTTGGAGTCGCCGCAAACAAGCGTCACCGAAGTGGCTTTGCGTTGCGGCTTTGCCTCCAGCCAGTACTTCGCCACCCGTTTCCGGCGCGCGGTGGGCCTGTGTCCGCGCCAGTTCCGCGAGCAGGGGCTCGAGCCGCGCTCCAGGAGCGTCGAGGCCGCACTTTCACTTTCTACCACTGGCTGAACGTGGAAGATCGGCTCCGGGTCTGCGCGGGATGCTCCCGCGCACCGGCCAGCTCGCCGCCACACCCGCCAGGAGGTCGTTATGATCATCGGTTGCTTCGCGCTCGTCGAGCCGTTCAGCCCTCTCGAGCGCCAGTTTCAGCTCATCCACGAGATGGGCTTTCGCTATGCCGACCTGACCGACAACCACGACGGCGGCGCGCTCGGGGTGGAGTACGGCTTCGCCGCCACCGCCAGTCTCGACGACCTGCCCGGTACCGTGCGGCGCATGGTCAAGGCCCACGATCTCACGCTCACGAGCGTCTGCGCCCACGCGAACCTCCTCGACGCGACCAGCCCGGCGGTCTACGGCACTGCCCAGATCGTGAAGGCCATCCGGCTCGCCCACCACCTCGGCGTGAAGCAGGTGATCACGGCGGAGGGGGACCCCAAGACGCCCTGGGGCCACGCCCTCACTCCCGAGCAGCGGCTCTTCCTCGTCGAGGAGCGGCTGCAGACGCCCATCGCCTGGGCAGAGGAGCTAGGCATCGAGCTCTTGCTCGAGCCGCACGGCGTCGTCACCGACGACATCGAGCAGCTGAGGCGCCTGCTCGACCGCCTCGGCCACGAGAAGACGGTCGGCGTCAACCTGGACACCGGCAACTCCTGGCTGGGCGGCTCCGACCCGGTCGCTTACGTGAAGGCGTTCGGCAAGAAGATCCGGCACGTGCACTGGAAGGACATGCCCGCCTCGATGGAATCCCAGCGGGGGAAGCTGTTCGGCTGCGGAATGGGCGGGATCCCGGTGGGCGACGGCGTGGTCGGGGTCCGCAGGGTGGTGGACGCGCTCATGACCGCCGGGTTCGAGGGCCCGACCACGCTGGAGATCGCCGGCAAGGAGGCTGTGCTCACCTCGGCGGAGCGGCTAGAGGCTTGGAGCCGCTGAGGGAGGACGAGCACCGGCGGGCGGGGGGAGTCTTGCACCCTTGCCCGCCCGGCGCCCGAGGGTGGATTTCCTCACCCGGATCGGGCCCATAACGTGGCACGTTGCCACACATGTCCGGCTATGGTAACGATTCCAAAATGCGGTCTTTTCCGGATCGGGCACCGCTTCGGCGGAGGCGGAACCGCTATCGTTTGGGGCGGTTGCGCGGTACCCGCGGCCGTCCGGTGCTCGTCGTTCCGGCCGCAAGCCGCCCTCGGTACCACCTCGGCGGGGGCGGCGCCGCCATCGGCCCAAGGTCCGGGCAAGGCACCCCGTCTGACGCGCGCCGATGACGCGCTGGTCCCTGGAGCCGGCTCGATGAAAGAGATCCTGCGCCTTGACCACGTCTCGAAGTCCTTCGTCGGCGTCAAGGCGATGCAGGGAATCTCCTTCGACCTCTGTGCGGGCGAGATTCACTGTTTGTGTGGTGAGAACGGCGCGGGCAAGTCGACGCTCATCAAGGTCCTGTCCGGTGCCCACCAGCCCGACGAGGGGAGCATCTACTTCGAGGGCCAGAAGGTCACGCTCACCCCGCACCAGGCGCTGGCCCTGGGGATCCAGACCATTTACCAGGAGCACATCGTCTTCGACAGCCTGAGCGTCATGGAGAACATCTTCATGGGGCTGGAGGTCGGGCGCCGCGGGCTCCTCGACCGGAGGGAGATGCGCCGCCAGACGGTGGAGGTGCTCCAGTACCTGAAGGCGGACATCAGCCCCGAGACGATCATGGGGCGGCTCTCCAGCGGCCAGCAAAAGACGGTGGAGATCGCCAAGGGGCTCGTGTTCAAGCGCAAGGCGATCATCCTCGACGAGCCCACCGCCTCCTACTCGGCGGCGGAGATCGACAACCTCCTCGACATCATCAAGACGGTCCGGGCCAGCGGGATCGGGATCATCTACATCTCCCACCACCTGGACGAGGTCTTCCGCATCGCCGATCGGGTGACGGTCCTGCGCGACGGGCGCAAGGTGAGCCACTACCAGATCCAGGGTCTGACCAAGACCCAGCTCATCAAGGACATGGTGGGCCGGGACCCGTCCACCTTCTACCAGCGAGAGACGGTGCCCATCGGCGAGGCGGTGCTGGAGGCGCGCCACCTCACCGGCAACGGGGTCCGGGACGTCTCTTTCGTCTTGAGGCGCGGCGAGGTGCTCGGCTTCGCCGGGATGACGGGCTCGGGCAGGTCGGAGCTCATGGAGCTGCTGTTCGGCAGCGCCCGGCTCGACGCCGGGGAGCTCTTCATCGGCGGCCGGCGGGTGCGGCACGCTTCTCCGCGGCAATCGATCCGCAACCGAATGTGCTTCATCACCGAGGATCGGCAGACCACCGGCCTCTTCCTCGAGCAGACCATCGCCCAGAACGTCATGGTGGCGAACATGGTCAACACCCGGGACTTCTTCGCCAACCCGGCCGATGACCTCCGCACCGGCGACGGCTTCATCCAAAAGCTATCCATCAAGGCCCGCGATGCCCGGATCTGGGCGATGACTCTGTCCGGCGGAAACCAGCAGAAGGTGGTGCTGGCCAAGTGGTTTAATACCGCGGGCGACATCTACATCTTCGACGAGCCGACCCGGGGGATCGACGTGGCCTCGAAGCAGGAGATCTACCAGCTCATGGTGGGCCTTTTGAAGGAAGGCAAGGCCATCATCATGGTCTCGTCGGACATGCCCGAAGTCATTTCCATGAGCGACCGGGTGGCGGTGATGAAGGACGGCGAGATGGTGGGCCTCATCGACAGGGGGGCGATCACCGAAGAGAGCATCCTCACCCTCTCCATCGGGGACAAGGCGGTATGAGCGAGCGGACGTCGGCGGACACCAGGGACGGGAACGACCTGTCGCTGTTCAAGCGGCACGAGAACCTGACGGTCACGGCCATCTTCGTCTCCTTCGTCATCATCATCGCCGTGGTGCAGCTCCTCATCACCGGTGGGAAATACCCCACCTTCCTCAGCCCCGTGAACCTGCTCAACATCCTCCAGCAGGTGAGCGTCCCGGGGATCGTGGCGGTGGGCATGACCATGGTCATGATCTCGGGCGGCATCGACCTGTCGGTGGGCATGCTCGCCTCGCTCGTCTCCATCGTCACCGCCCTGGGCGTCTCCAAGTGGCATTTCGGGGTGGTGGGATCGATCCTCGCTGGGGTTCTCACCGCGGTGGTGCTGGAGACGGTGATGGGATTCATCATCTCCCGCGTCAAGGTCGAACCCTTCATCATCACCCTCGGCGGCATGATCACCTTCGAGGGGATCGCGCTCTTGCTCTGCAACTCGCGCGAGGTGATCATGAGCGGCGAGCTCAATTTCATCAAAGCCAACCTCATCGCCGGCTCCAAGGACCCGGTCACCGGGCTGAACCTCGTCATCCCGCCCTACGTGCTGGCCTTCTTCTTCATCGCCTTCTTGGCGGGAATGCTGCTCAAGTACACGAAGTACGGGCGGCGAATTTACGCGGTGGGGAACAACCCCAACGCCGCGTTCCTGGCAGGGATCGACGTCAAGGCCATGCGCCTCTCCGTTTACGTGATCATGGGGCTCCTCGTGGGCCTGGCGGCGGTGATGCTCCTCTCCCGCATCAACGTGGGCATCATCACCCTCGGGCAGGGCCTGGAGATCGACACCATCGCCATGGTGGTGATCGGCGGGACGGCGCTGAGGGGCGGCAAGGGCAACATCGTCGGGACGCTGATCGGGGTCTTCTTCCTCGGCTCGATCGGCAACGCCATGAACATGCTACGGCTGCCCTCCGAGGTGCAGTTCGTGGCCAAGGGGATCGTGATCGTGATCGCAGTCTCGGCGGGGCACGTCTCGTCGGCCGTGTCCGAGTTCATGTCGCGGCGGAGGAAGGTGATGGTGCCGGTTCCGGCCGCGGCCGTGAAGCAGGAATGAAAAGAAAGTCGAGGGGGTTGGGTAGCCCGTGGTGCGTAGGTCCATCATCGTGGAGGAACAAATGAAGCGCTTCGCACTGTCGTTGCTTTGCCTGGTCGCCTTGAGCAGCCCGGCCCTGGCCGCCGGGAAGAAGGTGATCGGCTACTACATGGACGCGTCGGACGACTACTACAAGGCTGGCTTCAACGTGTTCAAGGTCCTCGCCACCCGCGAAGGCTGGGAGGTCCGTGACGTGGTCGGCCAGGGCACCGCGCCCGAGCAGCTCGATGCTTGCCAGAACTTCATCACCCAGAAGGTGGACGCGCTGGTCGTCGTCCAGAACTCGCCTCAGACCTCCTCCGAGTGCCTGAAGATGGCGTACCCGGCCAAGGTCCCCGTCTACCACCTCACCCACAACCCGCCCAACGAGCCGGGGCTCGCTGGCTTCGCCGGCTTCGACTGGGTGTACGACGGCGAGCTCGCCGCCCAGTCCGCCATGAAGCACGGCGTGAAGAAGGTCATCATGATCGAGGGCAAGCTCGGCCAGGGCACCGCCGCCGGGCAGACCCAGGGCTTCCTCGTGGGCTACAAGAAGGCCGGCAAGGACATCGGCAACCTCCTCGACAGCGTCGGCGTCAAGGGCGCGGGCGGCAAGGACCTGCAGGTGGTCTTCTGGGGTTCGGGCGGCTGGTTCGCCGATCCGGCGAAGAAGGTGATGCAGGACGCCATCACCAGCCTGGGGGCCGATGGGTTCGACGGCGCCTACGTCCAGAACGACGAGATGATGACCGGGGCCATCCAGGCCATGCAGGAGGCCGGGCTCGACACGAGCAAGTACTGGCTCGGCTCCAGCAACGGCAAGGAGAAGTCCTGGGACTGGGTGGAGAAGGGCACCACCACCATGGACGTCAACCAGTGCCCGACCCTCGAGGCGGACATCGTCTACCAGATGATCAAGGCCGACTTCGCAGGGAAGCCGCACAAGAAGGCGATCTTCGTCGCCTTCCGCCCCTACGAGAAGAGCAACCTGGACAAGAAGTCGATGATCCCCTGGAAGACCGACGACTACATCGCCAAGCGGGACGCAAAGGCCTTCAAGTACGACATCAACGATCCGGTGTTCCGCGAGAACCCTACGTACAAGTGAACCGGTGAGTTGTGCGCCCGGGCGGCGGGGCCCCTCGGTGACCCTCCGCCCGGGCAACTCGGAGGGCCCCCCCGATGATCACCTACGGCATCAACACCTTTCTCTTCGCCTCCCCCTTCCGCACCAAGGACCTGCCCTTCCTCGACAAGGCCAAGGCCATGGGATTCGACCTGGTCGAGATCCCCATCGAGGGCGAGAAGGACCTTGACTACCGCAAGGCCGCCGATTCCTACCGGAAGAACGGACTCAGGAGCTCCATCTGCGCGGTGATGGGGGCGAAGCGCGATCCTTCCCACCCCGACGCCGCGGTGCAGAAGGGGGCCATCTCCTACATGCGGCATTGTATCGACGCCGCGGTCACCATGGGCGCATCGGTCGTGGCCGGCCCTCTCTACGCCGCTGTCGGGCGCACCTGGCAGTCCACTCCGGCCCAGCGCGAGCGGGACCTGGCTCGCTGCGCCAAGAACCTGAAGGTGGTGGCGCGCTATGCCGAGGACAAGGGCGTCCGGCTGGCCCTCGAGCCTCTCAACCGGTTCGAGACGAGCTTCGTGAACCTCACCGAGCAGGCCATTCGGCTGGCCGACATGATCGGCTCTCCGGCCGTGAAGCTCATGATGGACACCTTCCACGCCAACATCGAGGAGAAGAGCCTGGCCGCGTCCATCGCCCTGGCCGGCGAGCGGCTCATCCACGTCCACGCCAACGAGAACGACCGCGGAACCCCGGGAACGGGTCACGTGGCCTGGGCGGAGATCGGGCCGGCCCTCAAGAAGGTGGGGTACGACGGGGCGATGGTCATCGAATCCTTCTCCACCTCGGTGAAGCAGATCGCCCGGGCGGCCGCGGTCTGGCGACCTCTCGCCCCGAGCGCCGAGGAGCTCGCCACGGGCGGCCTGGCGTTCCTGAGGAATCTCATGGCCTGAAGCACATCGAGTCTTCGGACGCCCGGACAGGACGCGGGCGTCGCCGGAAGGGAGATGCCATGTCCAGCGGAAACAAGGTCCGGGTCGGCGTGGTCGGGCTCGGCTTCGGCGCCGAGTTCGTCCCCCTCTACCAGAAGCACCCCAGCGCCGAGTGCGTGGCCGTTTGCCAGCGCGACGAGGCCAAGATGAAGCAGGTGGCCGACACCTTCAAGGTGTCCAAGCGCTACGCGCGTTACGACGACATGCTCCGGGACAAGGACATCGACGCCATCCACGTGGTCACGCCCATCGCCGCTCATGCCCCGATGACCATCGCCGCGCTGAAGGCGGGGAAGCACGCCGCCAGCACCGTGCCCATGGCCACCACCGTGAAGGACTGCCTGGAGATCGCCGAGCTGCGCCAGAAGACGGGCCGGGTCTACATGATGATGGAGACCGCCGTCTACACTCGCGAGTTCCTCTTCGTGAAGGAGAAGGTCGACAAGGGCGAGCTGGGGAAGCTCCAGTTCCTGCGCGGCTCGCACCAGCAGAACATGAGCCTGCCCGGCTGGCCCGACTACTGGTACGGCTTCCCGCCCATGCACTACGCCACCCACGCGGTGAGCCCGCTCCTCGCCTTGGCCCAGCGGGAGGTCGACTCGGTGGTCTGCTTCGGCTCCGGAACCATCCGCGAGGAGTACGCAAAGCGATACGGCTCTCCCTACGCCATCGAGACCGCGCTCCTCAAGCTGCGCGACTCGGATCTCGCCTGCGAGGTGACCCGGTCGCTCTTCGACACCATCCGCCAGTACCGGGAGAGCTTCGACGTGTACGGCACCAAGCTCTCCTTCGAGTGGGAGCAGCTCGCCGGCGAGAAGCCGGTGCTCCACTCCGGGTTCGAGGACGCGGCCCGGGTGGAGGTCCCCGACTACGGCCACCGGCTGCCCAAGGAGATCGCCCCCTACACCATCCACGGCGTCTACGACGACGAGCATGCCCATACCTCGTTCATCCAGGGAGCCGGCCACGGCGGCTCCCACCCGCACCTGGCCCACGAGTTCGTCACGGCCATCCTCGAGGGGCGCGAGTCCTTCGGGGACGCCCGGCAGGCGGCGAACTGGACCATGGCGGGCATCTGCGCCCATGAATCGGCCATGAAGGGCGGGCAGCGGGTCCAGTTGCCCTCCGTCCGATAGCGGCCCCCCGGAGCACGAGCAAAGGAGCACGACAATGGCGAAGATCGCGATGATCGGTGCGGGCAGCCTGGTGTTCAGCAAGACGCTGATGAACGACTTCTTGGCTACGCCCGCTCTGGCCGGCAGCGAGTACCGCTTGATGGCCCTCTCCCACAAGCGGCTCGACAAGATGAAGGCCTTCGTGGAGCGGATGATCTCCGACAACAAGGTGAAGGCGACGGTGACCGCCACCACCGATCGGCGTGAGGCGCTCCGGGGCGCGGACTACGTGGTGGTGATGATCCAGGTCGGCGGCGTCGATGGGTTCAAGTACGACTACGAGATCCCCATGAAGTACGGCGTCGACAACTGCATCGCCGACACCATGGGTCCGGGCGGGATCTTCCGCGCCCAGCGCCACATCCCCGCCCTCCTGGAGATCGCCCGGGAGATGCGGGAGCTGTGCCCGAATGCCATCCTCTTCAACTACGCCAACCCCATGGCCATGTGCTGCTGGGCCCTGGGGACGCTCCCCGGGCTGCAGTTCATCGGGCTGTGCCACGGCGTGCAGACCACGATGGACCTCATCGCCTCCTACACCGGTTGCAAGAAGGACGAGATCGACTACGTCGCCGCCGGCATCAACCACATGGCCTGGTTCCTGAGGCTCGAGCACAAGGGGCGGGACCTCTACCCGGTGCTCAAGGCCAACTTCGAGAAGCCGGGTTTCTACGTCAACGAGAAGGTGCGCGGCGAAGTGATGCGGCACTTCGGGTACTTCATGACCGAGAGCACCGGCCACCTCTCCGAATACCTGCCCTACTTCCGCAAGAGCCGGAAAGCGCTCGAGGCGTACTGCGACGAGCCGGCCTTCGGCGGAGAGACCGGGGCCTACTACCACTACTGCGCCATGATCGATGAGAAGTTCCAAAGGATGGATCCCCTGGCCATCGAGTCCACCATCCTCGGGCCGCGCAGCGCCGAGTACTGCTCCCACATCATCGAGGCCAAGGAGTCGGGACGGGTGTTCCGGCTCAACGGCAACATCCGTAACGACGGGTACATCACCAACCTGCCCCCGGGCTGCTGCGTGGAGGTCCCCATCTACGTCGACCGGACCGGACTCCACCCCACCAGCGTGGGAGCGCTGCCCTCGCCCCTGGCCGCCCTCAACATGACCAACGTTCTGGTGCAGGGGCTGTCGGTCGAGGCCGCCCTCACCGGAGACACCGAGCTCCTCGTGCAAGCCTGCGCGATGGACCCGCTCTCCGCCGCCGTCCTCACCCTGGCCGAGATCCGCAAGATGACGGGCGAGCTGGTCGAGGCACAGCGTCCCTGGCTGCCCCAGTTCGCGGGCAAGAAGGTGCGAGAGGTCCCGGCCATCTCCGTGCCAGCCAACGTCAAGAGGCAGGAGGTGCCGCTCGATCCGGCACTGGCCATCGCCAACCGCTTTGGGAGGCTGGCCCAGGTATAGGGCCAAAAGAGGCAAAGGGAGTCAGGATCGACGAAGGAAGCTACCCGCGGCGCCTGAGGCGCCGACGCTGGAAGGAGGCGCGTATGGCTAGCCCACAGAACAACTTTCCCAAGCTGCACAACGCGACCTGGCCAGGAGTGGTGGGCAAGGGTTCGCCCGGGGCCGAGCCTTTCATCGGGCTCGACGAGATGCTCGACCTCACCGCCGGGGCGGAGGTGAACGGCGTCAAGTTCGACGGGGTGGACCTGTTCCTCTGCGCGCCTCACGTGGACATCGACTCCACTGACGACGACCTGAAGCGGCTCGCGGACAAGCTCCGCGCGAAGAAGCTCGTGGCGGGCTCGCTGGTGGCACCGGTCTGGCCGCCGACCGGCGGCGGATCGGCCATGGGCACGGCCGAGGAGCGCCAGAGCTTCCTCACCCAGGTGCGCAAGGCCTGCGGCATCGCCCGCAAGCTGCGTGCCCTGGGGATCCGGCCCGACGGGATCGTGCGCATCGACTCGTCCGTCGACCCTGGCACCTGGTCAAAGGACCCCGAGGGCAACCAGCGGAAGATCGCCGAGACCTTCCGCCAGGCCTGCGACATCGCCGAGGACCACGGCGAGGTCTTGGCCGCCGAGGGCGAGATCTGCTGGGGCGGGATGCACAGCTGGCGGCGGATGGTCCAGCTCCTGGAGATGGTGGGCCGGCCTCGGACCCTGGGATTCCAGGCGGACATGGCCCACACCCTTCTCTACCTGCTCGGCTACAACGCCCCCGAGGACGCCCTCGTGCCAGAGTCCTTCGACTGGAAGGACCGGGCCGTGTTCGAGCAGGCGTACAAGAAGCTGACCGACACGCTCCGCCCCTGGACCATCGACCTGCACATCGCCCAGAACGACGCGACCGTGTTCGGCTCCGGGACACACGACAAGACCGGCCGGCACTGCCTCCCCAAGGACCCCAAGGGGAAGCTGGAGATCCCCAAGGCGGCGGGCTACTGGCTGCGCGACGAGAAGGGACAGCTCACCCGTCGCATCAAGCACCTCTGCTGGGACGGCTGCATGTTCCCCAACGAGACCATGCGCAAGCCGCAGACCTGGAACGACATCCTGGGAGCAATGCTGTCAGTGCGCGAAGCGCACGGCTGGAGGCAGTAGGCCCTAACCGCCAAGACGCGTGGAGGGACAGCAATGAGTGATCTTCGGATCGGAATGATCGGGTACGGCTTCATGGCGCGAGCGCACTCCAACGCCTACCGCAAGGTGCCCAACTTCTTCGCTGTGAAGCGCACGCCGGTGCTGCAGGTCGCCTGCGCCCGCAACGAGGCCAACGCGAGAGCCTTCGCGGACACCTGGGGCTACAAGGCTGTCGAACCCGACTGGCGCAAGCTGGTCGCACGCGACGACGTGGACGCCGTGGACATCTGCGTCCCGAACAACCTGCACTGCGAGATCGCGCTGGCCGCCGCCAGGGCCGGCAAGATGATCCTCTGCGAGAAACCCCTGGCCATGGACGTCGAGCAGGGCCGCCAAATGGTCGAGGCGGTGACCAAGGCCAGGGTGCCCAACATGGTCTGGTACAACTACCGGCGGGTGCCGGCCGTGACCATGGCGAAGCAGCTCGTCTCCGAGGGCAAGCTGGGGAGGATCTTCCACCTCCGCGCCAAGTTCCTGCAGGACTGGACCATGTCCGCCGACCTACCGCAGGGGGGACAGGGCCTTTGGCGCCTGGACGTGGCGGCCGCGGGGAGCGGCGTCACCGGAGACCTCTTGGCGCACTGCATCGACACCGCCCGCTGGGTTAACGGCGAGGTCGACCAGGTCAGCGCCATGACCGAGACCTTCATCAAGGAGCGCAAGCACAACTTGACTGGCAAGGTCGAGCCGGTGGGCATCGACGATGCTTGCGCTTTCTTGGCCCGGTTCAAGAACGGCTCTCTCGCGACCTTCGAGTCCACCCGCTACGCGCGGGGCCACAAGGCCCAGTACGTCTTCGAGATCAACGGTCAGGACGCGTCCGTCGCCTGGGACCTCCACGACCTGCACCGGCTCGAGTACTTCGACCACCGGGACGAGGGCCGACTCCGCGGTTGGCGCTCCATCCACGTCACCGATGGCGACCACCCTTACATGTCCCACTGGTGGGTTCCCGGCTTACAGATCGGGTACGAGCATAGCTTCGTGCATGCCGTAGCCGACTTCCTAGAGGGTCTCGAGACCGGCAAGCCGGCGCAGCCCGACTTCGCCGACGCGCTCGCGACGCAACGGGTGGTCCAGGCGGTATTGGAGAGCGCCGCGCAGGGCAAGTGGGTGAAGGCCTAGCCTGGATTATTCATCGGCACCGAGCGGGTTGGGAATGGTCGGTGGGGGAGGTCCCGATCGGACAGGCGAGGGGCCTCTCTGCAACGTGCCTCGCCGCCTCCAGCCCACCGCCTGCTGCCCGATTCTCGAAACACGAAAGGGTGGGCTGGCTTGCCAGGGCGACATCGTCCTGGCCTCGGCAGATCGTTCTGAAGAGAGGCTCATCGCGCAAGGAGGCGGTGTCGTTGCAATCCTCGTAGCCTTGAGCGATTCCGAAGACGCGTTCCCGCACCATTTCGTGGAACGGATGCAAGACGAAGATCGGGTTGCGCCAGTCGCGCAGGGCCACGATCGGTTACCTCGCGGTCGTGGCTGCCCAGAAGCTACGCGCTTTCGACGGGTTGCGCCGGAGCCTCGATAAGGCCCCTCCGCTCAAGGCGGCAAGGGAAGCTCGCTTTAGACTGAAGTTATGGATTGATCCGTAGAATTTTGCCTGCAATTGCGGGGGATTGTTGCATCTGGGCATGGGTTCGTTCTGGGTACGTTGGTCAGGGGGCGATCTTGGCCAAGAGGTCCAGGGCGCGCTGCTGCTGTGAGGTTGGGGTGGTGACCACCAGGAAGGAGGCAGCGTTGGGTAGCCCCGGCGTTCGGCAGGTGTTGCGAACGATGGTGGAGAGGCCCGACAGGGCGGTGCAAAAGCTGTGGACGGCCGTGCCATCGGGGAGGGTCT
>Ga0335069_10000394_pt1 | contig 74119 bp, 60 predicted proteins | sample Lox_Sample_11_FD_206714 | JGI IMG/M metagenome (GOLD analysis project Ga0335069, IMG submission 206714) | Soil microbial communities from Loxahatchee National Wildlife Refuge, Florida, United States - Lox_Sample_1.1 | ecosystem: Environmental > Terrestrial > Soil > Wetlands | place: USA...
TGCCCGGAAGCAAGCAGACGTTCGGCCACCGCCTCGCCATCGGCGCGCGCCGCCCTGCATCCGAAGTTCTCCACATGAAAGCCCGGCATAATTCCAGTGTAGCCGCGTTGCGACTGCGCCGGCGCCGGCCATCGCGCGGTCCGCATCCCGAAACGCAGTCTCATCTCCCACATCTAAAATGGAGGTATCCGCCTGTCCCGGAGCCGATCGTCTTCCCGACTGAGTCCCCATGAGTTCTGCCGCACAACCAGCCTCGACGGCCGCGCCGAACACCTATGGCTACGTTTCTACGCGGCACATTCTCAGCTTTGTCTTTTTCAGCTTCGTGATCTATCTGGCCATCGGCCTTCCCCTGGCCACGCTGCCGGCCTACGTTCACTTCAAGATGGGCTTCAGCGCCGCGATGGCCGGTGTGGTCATCAGCATCCAGGCCATCGCCACGTTTATCAGCCGCCCCTGGGCCGGCCGCATCTCAGACCGCACCGGAGCCAAGCTCTCCGTGCTATGGGGCATGGCCACCTGCACGCTGAGCGGAGCGTTCCTGCTGGTCGCGCCGCTGCTCCGCCACTGGCCTTGGATCAGCTTCGGCGTCATCATCCTCAGCCGCCTCGCCCTCGGAGTGGGCGAGAGCCTCGGCTCCACCGGGGCCACGCTCTGGGGCATCGCCAGCGCCGGCCAGACGCAGACCGCCCGCGTCATCTCCTATAACGGCGTGAGCACTTTCGGCGCGCTGGCTCTGGGCGCGCCACTGGGCGTGGTCATCGAGCAACACCTCGGCCTCGCCGCCATCGGCGTCCTCACCATCCTGGTCAGCGCGGCTAGCTTCGCGCTGGCCCTGCGCAAGCCCAACATCGAGGTCATCCACACCGGCGAGCATCTGCCCTTCACCGCAGTCTTAGGCCGCGTGGTGCCGCACGGCATGGGCCTCGCGCTCGGCGGCCTCGGCTACAGCGTGCTTGCCACCTTCGTCACGCTCTACTTTGTCAGCCGCCACTGGACCGGCGCCGCCCTCTGCCTCACCGCGTTCGGGTTTTCGTTCATCATTGCGCGGCTTCTATTCATCCGCGCCATCGATCACTACGGCGGGCTCCCGGTGGGCATCGTCTGCCTCTCCGTCGAGTCGTTCGGCGTCTTCTTGCTGTGGCGCGCGCCGGCCGAGTGGGTCGCCTTCTGTGGCGCGGCCCTGGCCGGCTTCGGCTACTCCCTGGTCTTTCCTGCGCTCGGCGTGGAAGCCGTGCGCCGAGTGCCCATCCACAACCGCGGCACCGCGCTCAGCGTCTACACCGTCTTTTCTGATGTCTCCTTTTTCCTCGTTGGCCCCATCGCCGGAGCCGTCATCGGCGTCTGGGGCTACGCCAGCGCCTTCCTTTTCGCGCTCATCAGCGTGCTCGCGTCGCTGGGCATCGTCGTCGTGCTCAGGCAGCTACAGGCAAAAGAGCAGACCATTCACCCATAGACTCGAAGGGCCCTCCAGCCTATGCCGGAGAGCCCTCGAATCAATCCGCAATCAACTAATGCTACGCCGTCACCGTTCTCGTGGGCTTCGATCCCACCAGCCCGTAAAACGCGATATACGCGTAGCAGAGGGCTGCCAAGATGAATGAATTCTGAATGCCTGCCTTGTCGGCCAAATAGCCGATAAGTGCGGGGATGATTGCGCCTCCCACAACGGCGGTCATGATTAGTCCCGAGCCCTTGCTCGTCATCGGCCCCAGCCCGGCGATGCCGAGCGCGAAGATGTTCGGGAACATGATCGAGTTGAAGAACCCGCACAGCACGAGCGTCCAGATAGCCATCTGGCCGCTGCTGAACATGGAGATCAGAATCATGGTTGCGGCCGCAATGCCGAAAATGCCGAGCAGCTTACCAGAATCGAACTTGGTCAATATCCACGAGCCCAGCAACCGGCCGATCAGTGCACCAAACCAGTACAGCGAGACGAGAAGGGCAGCGATAACTACATTGTTCCAAGGGCCAAACAAGCGTGTGATCAACCCGCCGAACCAACCCATCGACTCGAAGAATGAAGCGACTTTAACGCTATCGATTCCCTGGGAAAGAAAATAGTTGACCGCGATCGAGGCGAGACCGACCTCGACTCCGACATAGACGAAGATTCCGACGGCGCCGAGCACCGTGTGCCGGTAACTCCAGATGCTGCGGCTGAGAATTGGATCGCCCGCCTTTGCGGGCCGAAAGGCTTGCGTCTGGGCGATCTGCGGCAGGTGCATGAAAGCAACTGCCACTCCCAGAATCAACAACCCAGCCGCGATCGCTATATAAGGTCCCCGAACAGTATCCGCGACGGCAGCCTTAGTGGCCATCTTCGCGGGATCAGTAAGGATGAAGTGCCCGGCGATGATGGGAGCGATGGTTCCGCCGAGCGAGTTGAGGGCCTGCGCCAGCGTCAGCCTTGCAGGGGCGCTGTGTTCCGGTCCGAGGATCGCGACATAGGGGTTCACCGAGGTTTGCAGCGCGGTCACGCCCGCTCCCACGATAAACACCGCCGTGAGAAAGAGCGGGAAACTGACCAGCTTGGCCGCGGGAACGAACAACAGGCAACCGATCACCTGAATGAACAGCGAGACGACCATCGTTTTCTTATAGCCGATGACCTCGATGAGTTTGGAGGTCGGCGAGGAGAAGACGAAGTAAGCGAGAAAGAATGCCGATTCTGCCAGCATCGCCCACACATAGGGAAGGGTAAAGATATTCCTTAGGTGGGGCACCAGGGCCATGTTCAGGTTGGTGATGAACCCAAAGATGAAGAACAGGGCCGTGACGGTGATAAATGGACCGACGTAGCTTGGTGCACTGGGGGCCGAGGTTGTTGTTGGACGTGTACCCATGTTGGATTGGTTCCCCACTTCCTCAAGAGTGTTGCCCGGTTTAGGGCTTGTTCCAGCATCTCGCATAAGACGCATTCCGACCTCGCATGCGGGCATGTTGAGCACCGCGCGTAAGCCGGCCAGATTGTCGCACATAACACTATACGGAAAACCCTTCAATGGGGAAGTGATGCCTCAAACGTTTGACCGCGGACCAGAGGCCGCCGTCAGAGTGAAATGTTTCTCTATTGGATGGGGCGCCCTTCGCCTCAAAAAACAAGGCCGCAATCGGCAGTCAACCGATGCGGCCCGATATCGAAAGTCTGGCGAGGTCCGATCGGCCTCCCCGATTGGCGATTGAAATTGGGTATCAGAACTTGGACAGCGTGAGGTCCCCGAAGTTCGTCACCCAGACGTGGGTCCCGTCGAAGGCCATACCCAGAGGCTCGTTGACCATGCCGCGGAAGAAGAACATCTCTTTGCCGTCGCTGGCGCGCAGTTTTACCCAGGTATCGTCCAGTTCATTGGCTACCCAGACATTGTCGCCGTCGAAGACCATGGTATTCGGTTCAAAGCCCCTGGTCGGAAATGTGCCCAGCAGCTCTCCATCGCTGGCGCGCAGTTTGGTCACCGTGTTCGATCCCCGGTTGGCGACCCAGATGTTGGAGCCGTCATAGACCAGGGCCGCCGGAAACTGACCGGTGGCGAAGGTCCCGGTCCGGGCTCCGTCGCTGACGCGCAACCGTGTCACCGTGTTCACGCTCGAATTCGCGATCCAGATGCTGGTTCCATCGAACGCAATGGCGCCGGGAGTCGGCCCGGCCGGCACGGTCTTCGCCACCGTCCCATAGGCCGTGTCGATCTGGGTCACCGTGTTGTCCCCGCTGTTTGTCACCCACATGCTCTGCCCGTCGTAGGCAATCCCGGCTGGATGATGCCCAACCGCAATCTTGGACTGCAACTCCCCGGTCGCCGCAAGCAGGACCATGACCGTATTGCTGCCGCTGTTCACCACCCATGCGTTGAGCCCATCGCAGGCGATCGGCCCCGGATTCAACCCCACCGGGAAGATGCCCAGGATTTGGCCGTCGCTGGCGCGGATCTTGGCCACCGAGCCTTTCAGGTTGGCGATGTTCGTCGCCACCATCGAGACCCACATGTTCCCGCCGTCGAACGCAATGCCGCGCGGATTGTTTATGAGCGGAACGAACGTATTCGGAGAGGCCTGATACCAGCGCAGCGTGGCGATGGCGGCTCGGTTGGGAGACTCGGTCTGCGCCCGCGCAGCTCGCGGGCACGCACTCAGCAAGGCGATCGCCGCAGCCAGCGCAATCGCCAGGCTTGTCTGCGGCCGGTGGCCAGTGGCGCGCGGCAACTCTGTTCGCGCGTTCCAGAATGGCTGCAGGCCGGCGCCGCGGCGGCTCGATTCGATCTCTTCGGTCACGATCTGTTTACCTCTCTCGTTCCTTGGATTGAGAAGGAGCGGCCCATGCCCGCGGCCGATTCATTCCGGGAGCCCGGATCCGCTCCATATGGCTCGATCGTATGCGGGGCAAAAAGGAAAGTTGTCATAAGTTTGTCCGCAGATTGTCAATCTATGACGGCTTGCTCACTGTCCCGGCGCGCCCGATGGTCTATCGTCGGCTTGCCATCATCGGCTATCCTCAACTCAAGCGAGGAGATTGCGAAGTGCCCCAGGCAGTGCTGAGCAACGCCAAGGTAAAGAAGGTCCTTGCCGCTCTTGACGCCAACTGGCAGGCGGAGATGGAGGGCTACCACACCTATCTCGCTCTCGCCGACCGCGAAAGCGACATGATCCGCGCGCACGTGCTGCGCCATCTTGCGGCCGACGAACTGGAGCACGCCAATCTCTGGCTGGGCCGCATCAAGGAGCTCGACGGCCCCGAGCCCGTCTACCAGGGCAGCCCAGGCGGCGAGGCCGACTCGCTGGCCACCCGCGCCGGCGGCCCGATGATGGCCCTGCGCCGCCTCGAGATCGAGGAGAGCCGGCACATCGCCACCTACGGCTCGCAGTTGAAGGAGCTCGGCGATGAAGGCTCCGTCGCCATCCTCGAGCACGTCATCGAAGACGAAAAGCAGCATCATCGCGAGCTTGGATCGCTCCTCCGCGGCCACTACGTTCCGCCCGAGGGCGCGCCGGCCGTCGATCCCAAGGCGGTGCTCGACGAACTCCTGGCCAAGCGCAACCAGGGTCGAAAGCAGCCCGGCGCGTGGATCGGCGACGCCATCTACGGCGTCAACGACGGCCTCGGCGCCATCTTCGGAATCGTCTCCGGCGTCAGCGGCGCCACCGCCGGCGACCCCAAGTACGTCCTCCTCGCCGGCCTCTCCGGCATGATCGCCAGCGCTCTCTCCATGGGCTCAGGAGCCTATCTCGCCGCCAAGAGCGAGCGTGAAATCTACGAGGCTGAGATCGCACGCGAGCGCGAAGCCATCCGCATGAACGGCCCCGAGGCGCGCGAGCTGCTCTCGCTCTACTACCAGGTCAAAGGCCTGCCCGAGCACGACGCCGAGCATGTCGTCGACCACCTCTCCCGCGACCCCGAGCAGATGCTACGCGCTCTCAGCTTCGAGCGGCTCGGCACATCCGGCGACGCGCTCTCGAACCCCATCGTCTCCGCCAGCTCCGGCGCGCTTTCCACGGCCGTCGGCGCGGCCATCCCCGTCATCCCGTTCTTCTTCATGCACGGAATTGAAGCCGTCATCGCCGCTGCCATCGTTTCGCTCATCGCGCACTTCGCCGTCGGCGCGGCCAAGAGCCTGATCACCGTTCGCTCCTGGTGGTCCTCCGGCATGGAGATGACCATCGTCGGCGCGGTCGAAGGCGCCGTCACCTACGGCATCGGAATCCTGATGGGCCAGGGCGGAGTCTAAGACAATGCATCTGTTGATGCGCACCGCATTCGCACTCGCAATCCTCTGCAAGATTCCGTGCCTTTCCTGCGAATCGAGCAGCTCCGGTATCGCCTCCAGCCAGACAATTGACCAGGCCCTCAAATGGTTTCCGGCCGATACAGAGTCAATCGCCGTCGCGCGCGGTCCGTTCGCGCTTTCGACTCCCCATGAACCTGAGTGGACCCCGAAAACATGGGATCCAAATCACCCGATCTCCCATCGAGAGATCGAACTCCGATTCGAGAATCAACCGCTTCTATTGTTCTCCTTCAAAAAGGAGTTGCTGTTATCCAAGCTTCAAGGAAAACGGCTTTCGTTTGTGATTGAAGGCTCTCGCGGCTTCCGGCGCCCAAAGGGATTGGGGCTTGCCCCATTTGAGGGGTGTGCGATTGCCAGCTTCCTGGACGGCGTCGGAAACGACAAAGCCTTGCGGCGTGCGATTGCAGGCGGAGCAATGCGCCAGGAGAGAATTCAAGGAGTTCAGGCGTTCATTTTTGAAGAACGACTTGAAGAGGATATATGGACGAGCTACGTGGTTTTCTCAGGCGATAACATAATTCTTGTTGCAAGCAACCGAGGATATCTTGACGAGATGTTGTCGCGGATGAAGGAGGCCGAACCGGACAGGGCGCTTCCCGCGGATCTACCTGAATGGAAGTTCGTCAACCCCTCCCTGCCGTACTGGGGCTTGCGCCATTTCGACAGAAATGGAGTGCAGACCGACCCCTCCTCGCCGTTTCATTCAAACTGGCTGACTGACGAGGCGGACCCGCAAGCGATCGGCATCGTCTACGCCTACGATCCTCAGCACCCGGGCGTGGCTCTTATCACCTATCTCAGCGGCGACGCCGGGATCGCAACGGTTCACGCTAAGCGGTCACCTCTGAACTGGAACGCACCGGAAACTGTCGGATTGAATATTTCCGTACGTCCTGCGGCAACTGGAGTCCTCGTTGGCGAATACAATCTCGGTAAAATCGAGTCCACTGACTCTTTCTTCCTCTACCTTGGGGCGATGATGGGGCATGCGGTCGCACTTTGAACCAGGGCTGCACAGTCACCACCCACGCTTGTCCCGCGTTGTACAACGGTGCGGGATCGTAATTCTCATTCGCATTTTTGGAGGTTCACTCCTATGGGCGGCCTGATCCCTCTCGGCGACGCATCGCGCCGTCCGCGCCACGCGCCCGTCATCACCATTCTCGTCATCATCGCCAACGCCTATGTCTTCTTCCTCGAGCTCAGCGGAGGCGACCGCTTCGTCTACGCGTGGTCCGCGATTCCGCGCCAGATCGTCCACGGCCACGCATGGATTACGCTGTTCACTTCAATGTTCATGCACGCGAGCTGGATGCACATCATCGGCAACATGGTCTTTCTGTGGGCTTTCGGCCCCGAGATCGAAGACGCCATGGGCTCGTTCCGTTACCTGCTCTTCTATCTCACCGGCGGCCTCGTAGCCATGCTCGCGCAGGTTCTCTCCAGCCCCTTCTCGCGCGTCCCCAGTCTGGGCGCAAGCGGCGCGATAGCAGCGGTCATGGGCGCGTTCATCATCACCTATCCCCGCGACCGCATCCGCACCCTGCTCATCATCATCATCTTCATCCGGGTCACGTACATTCCCGCCGTGCTGCTGATCGGCTTCTGGTTCCTCACCCAGTTGCTCAACTTCGGGCTGGTGGCCAACGTGCAGACCGGCGGCGTAGCCTACCTCGCGCACATCGGCGGATTCCTGTTCGGCGTCGTCGTCGCGCGCTTCATCGAAGACCCCAGGCGCATCCGCTACCGCAGCGATCCAGACTTCTGACTCGGTTGCAGCGAGCCGGCTGACTTCGATCGCGGCCTTGCGCAGCGGGGCGGATCGAGTCATACTTTCCGAACCCATTCCCTGGGGCCAGCGCAGCCCCATCCACCAAATCCCTTCGGCATCCCTTCAAGGCGCCGAAATGAGCGAGGACAGGCATATGACAGACTGCAAGTTCCGCATCGGCATCAATATGGCCGGAGCTGTCTCGGCGGGCGCATACACAGCGGGTGTCCTTGATTTCCTCATGGAGGCGATCGAAGAATGGCAGGCGGCGAAGGAGAAGTTTCGCGCCGGCGCTGCCGGGGCGCCGCCGGTTCCCCTTCACGATATCGAAATCCAGGTCTTCTCCGGCGCCTCGGCGGGCGGCATGTGCGCAGCCATCGCCTCGGTAATGGTGCAACAGCCCTTTCAGCACATCGTGGCCGGCGATGAGCAGAATACAAACAACACGTTCTATGAAAGTTGGGTGAACAGGATCGACATCAGCCAGCTGCTCAAAACGGACGACGTTGGCGGCGGCAAGCCCCTTATTTCGCTCCTCGACTGCACGATCATCGACGATATCGCGAATTTCGCGCTGACCCCTTCCAGGCCGCAACCGCGGCCCTATATCGCCAGCGACCTCACGCTCTTCCTGAGCCTGACCAACGTGCGCGGCGTGCCCTACCGGCTCTACGACGATCCCAACCCGACGGTGAACGAATTCACGGCATACTATGGCGACAAGTTGCGCTTCGAGACGACGATTGGCGACGCAAAGCCGCAGTCGGAATTCGCCAAGGCGCTTCCGGCCGGTGAATCCGGGAAAGGGTCCTGGGATTTGCTGAAGCTGGCGGCCAAAGCCACCGGTGCGGTCCCGGTTGCTCTTGCATCGAGGGTCATCCCACGCGAGGTGGCGGACTACGCAGTTCCCGGCTGGGAGTCGATTGCCGGCGATCCGCCCAGGATCCCGCCGGCGTTTCCTCCCGGGATTCCCTCGACAATGGAGACGCTCGTTGTCGACGGCGGCGTCACCAACAACTCGCCTTTTTCACTGGCCCACGATTATCTGGCCGCCAAGAATCCGGAAGCGCAGTTGGGACACAATCCCACAACGCCAGGCACCGCCAATGCGGCCGTCATCACCGTGGCGCCGTTTCCCATGCTCGACACCTTCGACCCCGCCTTCAAGGCGGCGGAGCAGCAGGGGCTCTGGTCGATCCTGGGCAAGACCTTCGGCGTCACACTGGCGCAGTCCCGCTTCATCGGCGAGCATCTCGATGAGCTCCTGGGCAAGCCGATCTTCAGCCGCTTCTCTATTTCGCCGTCTGACCCGGACATGGAGAACCAGAACGCGCTGCAATGCGCAACACTCAACGCCTTCGGCGGATTCTTCAGCCGCGAATTCCGCAAACACGACTTCCTGCTCGGCCGTAGAAACTGCCAGCAGTTCCTGCGCGCGCACCTCAAGCTGCCGATGTCCAATCCGGTGATCGACGAGGGCCTCAAACGCGCCGGCGGCGCTGCGGCGGCGCTCCAAAGAGACCTGTGCTCGGGTCCGCCCAGCGCCGACCCGTCGATCCCCCGGGACAACGTCTGGATGCCGGTGATCCCGCTCGTGGGCAGCGCCGCTCTGGAAGTCCCGATGCCGGCGCGCGCGCAGATGACCACCGATGAGGTTGGAGATATTGCCACACAGATCATGCAGCGCCTGAACGCCATTCGCGATCACCTCGTTCCCGGCAAGATCGGAGTCGTGGTCAGCAAAGCGCTTGGCTTCGTGCTTGACACGTGGATCATCAAAGACGAGATTCACCACGCGATCAAAGATCAGTTGATCGCAGCGCTGGGGACAAACGTGAAACAAAGTTGACGGTCGAAACCGGATGCCTCGCGGGGTCTCAGGCGGGCTGAGCGTCGGGCCGCACGCCGGACGCGGCGGTCAGTTCCCGTGCCGCCTGCTGCCCCAGCCGGATGCAATCGGAGATGCCAATGCCGTCATACGCGTTGCCGGCCAGTTTCAGCCCGTCAAGCTGCGCGACGAGCTGCGCGATGCGCTGCTTGCGCCGCTGATGTCCCACTGCGTACTGCGCCATGGCCCGCCGCCAGCGCGAAACACGGGTGTACTCGGGTTCGACGCCGCGCGCCAGCCCGGTGCCCTTGAGAATCTCTCCCAGTTCGCGCCGCACCGTCGCCGTCAGCGCATCGTCATCCTCACCCAGCAGCGCTTCGTGCTTCATCCCGCCCAGGAACGCCCTCAGCACCGCTTTACCCGGCGGCGTCCGCCCCAGAAACTTGCGATGCGCAAAGGTACAGGCCAGCATGGTTCGTCCCTCGCTGGCCGGCACAAGAAAGCCGAATCCTTCGGGCAGTTCACCCAGTTTCGCTTCGTCGTAAATCAGGTTCACCGTGATCGATGACGAGTACGGGATTGCGCCCAGCTCTTCGCTCAGCTCGACGTCGGCCAGCCTCAGCGCTCCACCGGCTATCCAGGCTGACGTCGCAACAATCACCGAATCATAGGACCACGTGCCTGCGGCCGAATCCACTCTCCAGCCGTCGCGTGTTTTGGCAAGCCCGGTAACCGCAGTCGATAACCGCACAGAGGCCGGATCGATCTTCGCCTCCAGCGCGTCGACGAGTTGCTGCAGTCCGCCGCGCAGCGTGGTGAAGGTGCCGCGCGGCCCCGAGGCGGTCTTCTGCGCCGCAGAGCTGCTTCCGGCCGCCGCTTTCATCTTCGCGCGCATCTTGCGGTGCGCCGCCAGCATGCCGCGCGTCAGCGAGCCGTACTCGCTCTCCATCTCCACCAGCCGGGGCAGCACCGTTCGCGCGCTCAGTTGCGTTGCGTCGCCGCCGAAGATGCCCGAAAGCAACGGATCGGCCAGGCGGTCCACGGCCTCGGCGCCGTAATGGCGTCCGACCAATTCCGCCACCGATTCGTCCTCTTTCCCGCTTTTCCGCGGCGGACGCAACAGCTCGAGCCCCATGCGCGCCTTGGTCAGCGGGCTGAACAGACGCGTCATCGCCGTCGGCACCAGCTTGGTCGGCACCAGGAACATCAGCCCGTCGGGCAGCGGCACCAGCCGGTTGCGCACCACGATATAGGTCTTGCGATTGGCGTCGTTCGAGGCGATCAGATCCCCGCCCAGTCCCAGTTCGCGGCACAGCTCGGCGGCCGCCGGCTTTTCGCTCAGAAAGGAATCCGGCCCCAACTCCAGCACAGCGCCATTGACGATCTGGCTGGCCAGAACGCCGCCCAGCCGCGGGCCGGCCTCATATAATATGTAGTCCACGGGCGCCCCGGCGGCGCGCGCCTTCTCAATCTCATAGGCCGCCGCCAGCCCTGCAACGCCTCCGCCGATGATTGCAGTCCTCATTGCCGATTCAACCATTATCCCAGAGCTTCTCACTCCTTAACGATCCCCCATCGGCGGCTGCCTGCATGTGATTCAAATCACCAGCCCATTCCGATGCCGGACCGATAATTACCAGGGTGCGGATGGATTCTCGAACCGTTCCGTTTGCCATGGGATTCCACGCGAAGCCCGTTCCCTTCGGCTGTAATCAACTGTGTAGGAGCCGCAATGACCAGCGAGTTGATCCATCGGCTGCATTTCGCATTCACCGTCACATTTCACTATCTCTTTCCGCAGCTCACCATGGGCCTTGCCCTTCTCATCGTAGTGCTCAAGTCCGCCGCCCTCAGAACCGGCAGCGCAGACTGGGACCGCGCCGCGCGCTTCTGGGGACGCATCTTCGGCATCAACTTCGTCTTCGGCGTCGTCACTGGCATTCCCATGGAATTCGAATTCGGCACCAACTGGGCGCGCTTCTCCCGCCTTTCCGGCGGCGTGATCGGCCAGCCGCTGGCCATGGAAGGCGTCTTCAGCTTCTTTCTCGAGTCGGCCTTCCTCGGCCTCTTTCTCTACGGCGAAAACCGGCTCTCGAAAAAGCTTCACTGGTTCTCGTCGGTCATGGTCTGGCTCGGATCGTGGATCTCCGGCTTCTTCATCATCGTCACCGATGCCTGGATGCAGCATCCAGTCGCCTACGAGCGTACACCCGACGGCCACTTCGAGGTGCTCAGCTTCTGGCAGCTTCTGCTCAACCCCTGGGGCCTGCTCCAGTACCTGCACAACATGACCGGCGCCGTCATCACCGGTTCATTCGTTATGGCCGCCGTCGGCGCGTTCTATCTTCTTGAGCGCAGGACGGACCCGTTCGGCCGCATCTTCCTGAAGACCGGCGTCGTCGCCGGCCTCATCTCGTCGATCGCCATTATCTTTCCCACCGGCGACCTGCACGGCAAATATGTCGCGCAGCATCAGGCCGTCGCCATGGCCGCCATGGAAGGCCTCTTCAAGTCCGAGACCGGCGCAGGCATTGTGCTCGTCGGCCAGCCCAACGAGGAGACTGGCCAGATCGACAACCCCGTCGTCGTGAACGACATGTTGAGTTTTCTCATCTACGGCACAACAAAGGCCGAAGTGAAGGGCCTCGACCAGTTTCCGCGCGACCAGTGGCCCACCGCCCTGCCGCTGCTCTACTACGCCTACCACATCATGGCGGGGCTGGGAACGTGGTTCGCCTTGCTGATGGTTGTCTCTGCTTTCCTGCTGTGGCGCGGGAAACTCTACGGCGCGCGCTGGGCGCTGTGGGCGCTGCTGCTGAGCTTCCCGCTCCCTTATATTGCGAACACCGCGGGATGGATGACTGCCGAGCTCGGCCGCCAGCCCTGGATCATCTACGGCCTGATGCGCACCAGCGAGGGCTACTCGAACACTGTATCGGCGGGAAACGGCCTGTTCACGCTGCTGGGATTCATGGGCCTCTACACGGTGCTGGGACTGCTGTTTGCCGTGCTCGTCTATCGCGAGATCAGCCACGGGCCGGCTCCGGAAGCGAAGGCTGCCGACGCCGTGCCTGCAGACTGAAATTTGCATCCTCAGGGACAGCCTCGGCAAGGCACGAGGTGTCAGCGCAAGACTGGTTCTCTCAATTCGAGGTTTTCGCCATGATGGGGTTTATCTGGTTCTGGCTGGTTGCCGTAATGATTGTCGGCTACGTCGTGCTCGACGGATTCGATCTCGGCGTGGGCGTGCTGCACCTCTTCCTCGTGCGCACTGAGGCCGAGCGTCAAGCCACCCTTCGTTCCATCGGCCCGGTGTGGGACGGCAACGAGGTCTGGCTGCTCGCCGGCGGCGGCACTCTCTACTTTGCCTTTCCGCTTCTCTATGCCTCGGCGTTCAGCGGCTTTTATCTGCCGCTCATGATCGTCCTCTGGCTGCTGGTGTTGCGAGGCGTGAGCCTGGAATTGCGCAATCATCTCGACATGGGAGTCTGGCGCACGCTGCTCGACGGCGTCTTCGGCCTGGCCAGCGCGCTGCTCGCGATCTTTTATGGCGCTGCCCTGGCCAATGTGATTCGCGGCGTACCTTTGCAGGCCGACGGCTACTTCTTCCTCCCGCTGTGGACCAACTGGCAGCCGGGCAGAAACCCCGGCATCCTCGACTGGTACACCGTCATCGGCGGCCTCGTCGCGCTGGTCGCTCTCACCATGCACGGCGCGCTCTGGCTCACCATCAAGACCTCCGGCGACCTCTGCGGGCGCGCCCGCCGCGTCGCCAACACGGCCTGGATCGCGCTGATCGTGCTCACGCTCGTCAGCCTCGTCGCCACCATCTACGTGCAGCCCTCCACGCTGAACAACTACGTCAACTATCCATTCACCTTCGCCATCCCGGTCGGCGTCGTCGCCTGCGTGATCGCGGTCCGCCTTTGGAACGGCAAGAAACAGCCGGTGAAGGCCTTCCTCGCCTCCTGCTTCTACCTGTTCTTCATGCTGGCCGGCGCCTGCTGGGGACTCTACCCCACCCTCTTGCCTTCCTCCAACGGCCCCGAGCGCGACATCACCCTTGCGCACGCGCTCTCCGGCCCGCACACGCTGTCTGTCGGGCTGGCGTGGTGGAGCGCCGGCATGCTGCTCGCCGTCGGTTACGTGGTTTTCGTTTACAGCCGATTCAAAGGCAAAGCCGACGCGGCCCTGGACGGACATTAAGGACGAAACTGGCCGCGATCCACGTCGTGTACTAATCCGGAGACGATAGCCAACACGAGTAGCGCCAGCCCGATGCCCAGCAGTGACCAGCAGGTATAGAGCACCTGCTTTGCGTCGCGGATGCCGGGCACGTATCCGGCGATCGCGATCTCGAGCGCGGACAGGCCCAGCAGTGTAAATCCAGCGAGGAACCACGGCCACAGCTTCCCCACGGCCATTCGCACGCGTCCGGGCAGGCAGGACTTCAACCAGGCCACCGGTTTGTTGATACGCGTCGACACCGCCCACGCCAGGGTAAAGAAGACGACTTGCGCCACACCGCCGCCCACGAGGAGGAGCAGAACAAAGAGTAGGATGAAGACGAGGCTGCCTTGCCTCTTGTGTACGAAGCCCACGGACCAAACAACGATCGCAAGGCTGACGGCAATCGCCGCGATTCCAGTCCACAGGAAATTCGGAATGAGGGTGAATGCGTCCTCGGTGCCGTAGGCCCACATCTGGTTGGCAGGCCCAATGGAATGAATGAAAAGCCCTGGAGTCGGGGCATTCCCCTGCAGCGTTTCGAAAAGGCCGTGGTTCATTCCGCTGATAGCAAACAGAACTCCGAGCGTCGCCACGATCGCTCGGGTTGCGTTGACTTCGCGGCGGAATGCCGTTCGATTGTGCCGGGCCTCTTGAATGGGCATGGCGTTCACCCCGTCGGCTGCCGATACGGTCGTTTGCTGCGGCGCGGCGAGGGCGGCCCCGGCAATCCGGTTAGAGCGTCACCAGCTCGGTAGGCTTGACCGGCTCCCGGTACGCCTCCGCCTGGCTTTGCATCGCCGAATCCCAGTTTTTCGGCTCGTAGATGCAGCACGGCTCCTGCGCCAGCGGGTCTCCGGTCACCGCGTAGGCGCGCGCGCGCGAGCCGCCGCAGATCTCTTTGAACTCGCACGCCCCGCACTTGCCCTCGAGTCTCGTCGTGTTGCGCAGCGCCTTGAAAATCGGCGCGTTGCGGTAGATTTCGGCCAGCGGCGTTTCGCGGATGTTGCCGGCGTGGATGGGCAGGAAGCCGCTCGGATACACGTTGCCGACGTGCGAAACAAACAGGAAGCCTTTGCCGTCGTTCACGCGCCGCGTCGTCCAGTTGGCGTTGCGCGTCTGCGCATCGGCGGTCGGCGCGCCGGCCTCGTACCCTGTCTTCCGCGCCCCGTGCGGATGCCCTGCGGCACCGCCATGGCCCATGCGCCGCTCTTCGAGATTGTGCTGGATCAGGTAGCGGCGGTAGTGCATCGCCTCCGTCGTCTTGATCTGGAAGCTGACCCGCTGCGACAGCTCGTAGATCTTGCCGAAGACCTGTTCGAACTCCTCGCCGGAAAGCAAGTCAGCGAGCTGACCGCGTCCCACCGGCACGAGAAAGAACACGTTCCACATCACGATGGCGAGCTTCTCGAACAGCGCGCAGAGGTTGTCGAGATCGTGCGCGTTGTGGCGGCTGATCGTGGTATGAACCTGGATCGGGATGCCGGCCTCGTTGGCCCACTCGATCGCCTGGATCGTCCGCGCCCACGCGCCAGGCAGTCCGCGAAACGCGTCATGAATCTCCGGCGACGAGCCGTCCAGCGAGATGCCCAACCGCACCAGCCCCGCTTCCTTGAACTTGAACAGCGCCTCGCGCGTCAACAGCGGCGTAGCGCTCGGCGTCACGGCCACACTTACGCCCTTGTCCGACGCGTAGCGCACCAGCTCGAAAACGTCTTTGCGCTTCAGCGGGTCGCCGCCCGTGAATACGAAGATCGGAACGCCCATCTCGGCGATCTGGTCGATCAGCTTTTTGCCTTCGGCCGTGTTCAGCTCATCGGGGTGTGGAATTGGCTGTGCCGCGGCACGGCAGTGTTTGCAGGCCAGGTCGCAGGACTGCGTCACCTCCCAAATAGCCAGAAAAGGAGTCTCGTCGTAATTCAGTCCGCCGCGGGCGGGAATATTGTGCATGGGCTGCATGGCTTGCCTCCAGGGGGAACGCCGGGGAGCGACCCGATTCAAGCTAAGGAAACCAGCAATGAGCATCGTCGGGCTGTGATTGGGATCACTCTATTGCGCCCATAGCTTCGCCACAACGTGTTTTCCCCTTATGAAACTCTCTGACTGTTGCATCGAATTTACACGCAACCAAGAATTCAATCGTCTGTATAATCGGGTCAATTCGAGCCTCGACCTGTGCGTCGGATCACTGCAAAACGTGGCCGACCGCACGGACACTGATGTTGAAAGGTTGTCACTGTAGTTCGGCATCGATTGGAGGTTCCCATGGCCCTCGCCCTTAAGAGCGGATGGAGCAAACCCTCCACCCTCCTGTTCGCAACTGAATCCCCGGCTAACGAAAAGGCCTTCTCGTTTGCCCTGGCCCAAGCCTGTGAGTTTGGCGCCGATCTCATTCTTTTTCACGCGTATGACACGCTGGTTGTGGCCGCTTCGGAGACCTCGGGCATCCGCTATTACGACTATGCCGCAGCCGCCCGTGCCGAAATGTCGCACCTGGAGCCCCTCGCCGAACGCGTTCGTTCCGCCGGCATCCGCTGCGAAATTGTGGTGCGACCCGGCCTCGCCGCCGACCAGATCCTGACCTTCCTCCATGAGCGCGAGATCGATCGCGTCGTCATGGGGACCCATTCGCCCGGCCCGATCGGCAAACTGCTCGTCGGCTCGGTCGCCGAGGCCGTCCTGCGCAACGCCAGCGTCCCCATCTGTATCGTCGGGCGAGACGTCGTCGACGGCAGCTACCGCAACTTTGCCACCCGCACTATCCTCTGTGCCGTCAGCATGAACGATGCGAGCCATGTGGTCACGCAGTTCGCCGCCGAACTGGCCGCCCAGCACAGCGCCAGCCTGATTCTGCAGCATGTCATCCGCCCGCAGGATCGCGTCGAGGAGCTGGCAGGCCGCACGCTCGACCAGATCGAAGCCGACCTGCTCTCGCTCGTGCCGGTGGAGCTGCAGGAACGCATCTCCGTGCAAACCATCGTGGTCCCCGGAGATCCCACCGAGGAGCTGCTGTACCAGGCCCGCGCCCAGCAGGTTGACCTGCTGGTCCTCGGCGCGCAGGGCGCATCGGCGTTCGCCGCCATCACCCGCCACGGCGTGGTCTACAAGGTAGTCGCCCACTCGCACTGCCCGGTCATCACGCTGTCGCCGGTGCTGCTGGCTCAGTGCGGCGCCAAAACTGAAAAAACCCGCCATTCAGAAGCCTACCTGGCGGGCGTTTTCTAAATCTCATAAGCCGGGAACTATTTCGCAGCCGGGGCGGAACCACCGCCCCGGCTTTGCGGTTTTAGCGCGCCGTTTTGGCTCGCGCCGGGTTCCTTGGCGCCGGCCCAGGTTGCTTCTCAACAGCTGCCGGCTCGCGACAAGACAGTTTCCCGCACGTCACGGCTGTGATTCCCTTCGTCTCGGTGATCGTAAAGATCCGGTCCTCCGCCGGGAGTTTCACCGTCTCTTTTGCACCCGAGGGCCAGTGAATCTCGGCTGTTCCCGCGTCCGCCGCATCGCCCAGGCCGAAATGCAGCCGCTGGTCGTTCGACGAGATGAAGCTGCCGCCGCTCATCACGTCTTCGCGGTGGCGCACGCCGTTCGCGGTCAGATACACCGTCGTTCCGATAGCATCGCGCGGGCTCTTCTCCCCGCCCACCAACTTCAGATCCACCCAGTGGTGCCTGTCCGGGTTCACGTTTTTCAACAGTACCGGAGGCCCATCGATGGGGCTGATCACCACGTCGATCTTGCCGTTGTTGAACAGGTCGCCGAACGCCGCCCCACGCCCCGAGGTCAGAACGGCCAGCCCTGAGCCCTTGACCGGCGGAACGTACTCGAATTTGCCGTTGTGCAGGTTGCGAAAGAGCAGCGGCCGCTCGGCGAATGTGTAGCCCCAGTCGCGCTCATCCACCTGGGGATAGACATGGCCGTTGATCATCAGGATGTCGAGCCAGCCGTCGTTGTCGAAATCGACGAATCCGTCGCCCCAGCCTACGAACGGCACCGCCAACTGCGAGATGCCTGCCTCGCTGGCTACGTCGGTAAAGCTCGCCGAGCCGTCTGTCACGCCATCGTTGCGATAGAGCGGCTTGAAGTCGTCGGAAAAGTCGGTCACGAGGAGATCAAGCAAACCATTGTTCAGGTAGTCGCCCACCGCCAGGCCCATGGTCGCAATCTCGCGCCCATCCTTGTTCAGCGCGAAGCCCGAGAAATAGCCCTGGTCCTCGAATGTTCCGTCGCCCTTGTTGATATAGAGAAAGTTAGGCTCCGAGTCGTTCGCCACCAGCAGGTCGACTTTGCCGTCGTTGTTCACGTCGACAAAGATCGAGGTAAATCCGTAGTAGCCGCGTTCGTCCGCGACGCGGGCCTTCTTGCTCACATCGGTAAAGGTGCCGTCGCCATTGTTATGAAAGAGATGGTCGGGCTCGCCCTTTAACCCGCGCGGCCCGCACATCACCGGCGCGCCATGGAGCTGGCAGTAGGCAAACGGCACTGAGCCGTCGGTGGGCGTCGGCTGATGGTTCAGGTCGTAATGGACATAGCCTGAGACGAACAGGTCCAGCCTTCCGTCCCCGTCGTAGTCGCCCCATGTCGCGCCATCCGACCAGTTGCCCAGCGTCACGCCGGCCTTCTCCGCGACGTCGGTAAACGTGCCGTCCTTGTTGTTGTGGTAGAGCCGGTTCTTGCCGAAGTTGCACACGAAGATATCCGGCCAGCCGTCGTTGTCATAGTCGCCGATGGCGACCCCGAACCCCCACCGGTCATTAGTCACGCCGGCCTTCGCCGCAACATCGGTGAATGTGCCATCGCGATTATTGTGGAACAGCGCCGAGTGCGGCGGCGATTTCCTGCCGCTCAGGGCGTCGTAGGTTGAGCCGTTCACCATGTAGATGTCGAGCCAGCCGTCGTTGTCGTAGTCGATCAGGCCCACGCCCGAACCATCCGTTTCGAGGATGTACTTCTTCTCTTTCGTGCCCATCACGTGCTGCCACTTCGCAAGGCCCGAAGACCGGCTCGCATCCTCGAAGACGACGACGCCCGAATCGACAAATCCACCCGCTGTGATCGGCCGCCGCTCCGCGTCGTAGACCGGCGCGAACGTTCCCGCCGACGAGATCCCGCCCATACCTGCAGGCTCCTGCGCAACAGGCTTGGGCGGCTGAGTGGGCGAGGACGGAGTCTGTTGCGAAGCGCCGACCGGAGCACCGGCGGCAAAGATCAGCGGCAGGAGCACTACGAAGGAGCGCTCGATTAACCAGCGCGCCAGCCGCCCGAGCATCAATGCGCCGCCGAGGCCTTGGATTGTGGGGAAGGAGCCTTCGCGGGATCGGCCGTCTTTCCCGCCGGCGCTGCGTCCGCACACGGCTTGCCTTCGCACAGCGCGCCGGTGATTCCCTTGCCTTCCTCGATGGTGTAGATGCGGTCGACCGCCGGCAGCTTGACGAACTCCTTCGCGCCCGACGGCCAGTGAATCTCCGCCGTGCCCGCGTCCGTCGCGTCGCCCAGGCCGAAGTGTGGCCGCTTGTCGTTCGACGAAATGTAGCTGCCGCTGGAAAGCACATCCTGCCGCATGCGCATGCCGTTGGCCTTCAGATACACGGTCGCGCACATCGCGTCGCGCGGGCTTTTCGGCCCGCCGACAAGCTTCATCTCCACCCAGTGATGCTTGTCCGGATTCACATTGCGCAGCAGCACCGGCGGCCCATCGACAGGATTGATGATCACGTCGATCTTGCCGTCATTGAAGAGATCGCCAAAGGCCGCGCCGCGAGCGGGAACCACATCGGCCAGCCCGCTGCCGGCCAGCGGCGGAACATAGTCGAACTTGCGCCCCTTTGCATCGGGCACATTGTGGAAGAGCAGCGGCCGCTGCGCCCACGTTGTTCCCCAGTCGTGCTTGTCCGCCTCCGGATACACATGCCCATTCACCATGAACAAGTCGAGCCATCCATCATTGTCGTAATCGATGAATCCGTCGCCCCAGCCCACGAACGGAATCGTGGTTTGCGCAATTCCCGCGTGATAGCTCAGGTCGGTAAAGCTCGCATCGCCGTCATTGTGGAAAAGCACCTTGTAGTCGTCGCCAAAATCGGTGACGAAGAAGTCGACCAGCCCGTTATTCTCGTAGTCGCCGGCCGCGATGCCCATCGACGCAATCTCGCGCCCGTCCTTGTTGAGCGCAAAGCCGGACACGTAGCTCTCGTCGTCGAATGTGCCGTCCCCCTTATTGACGTAGAGAAAGTTAGGCTCCGAGTCGTTGCCCACCACGAGATCCGGCTTGCCGTTGCCGTTCAGCGAAATGAAGATCGACGTGAATCCGTAATACCTTTCCTTGTCCTCGACGCCGGCCTTCGCCGTCACATCGGTGAACTTGCCGTTACCGTCATTGTGGAACAGGTGGTCCGGCTCGCCTCTCAGGCCGCGCGGCCCGCAGTTCACCGGAACTCCGCGATACTGGCAGGCCGCGTATCCCACGGCTTTGGTGCCGGCGATGGGCAAGCTTTCGCGGTCGAAATGCACGTAGCCGGTAACATACAAATCCAGCCGCCCGTCGCCGTCGTAGTCGCCCCACGTCGAGCCCGGCGACCAGTTGCCCAGAGACACATGCGCCTCTTCGGCGACGTCAGTAAATGTGCCGTTGCGATTGTTGTGGTAGAGCCGGTTGTTGCCGTAGTTGCCGACATAAAGATCCGGCCAGCCGTCATTGTCGTAGTCGGCCACCGAGCATCCATATCCCCAGCGGTCGTTCTGCACACCGGCCTCGGCGGAGACATCGGTGAAGGAGCCGTCGTGGTTGTTGCGGAACAGCGCAGCATGCGGCGCCGGTTCCTTGCCGTCGAGCGAGTCGAATGTAGAGCCGTTGACAAGATAGATATCCAGCCAGCCGTCATTGTTGTAGTCGATCAGGCACACGCCAGAGCCATTGGTCTCGACGATGAAATCCTTTTTCTGCTGCGGACCCATCCTGTGGATCCACCCCGAGAGGCCTGCTTCCCGGGTGATGTCCTGGAATATCACCGGGCCGGTCTTTACGAATCCGCCCGCCGTGATGGGCCGCTTCATCTCGTCGTAGACCGGCGCTGCGCCGAGCCCGCCGGCGATGCCGCTCATGCCGCCTTGTTGCTGTGCCTGTGGCTGCTTGGGCGGAGGCTGCTCCTGCGTCCGCGAACCGTTGAGCATGACCAGCACGGCAATCGAAACGGCGGAACAAAAGCCACGCGCAGAAAACAACGGTTCCTCCACCGTTTGCAGTGTATCGCACACCCCGATTGACGCGCCGCGTCTACGCGGACGCGACAGCCAAGTCAGCGGGTTGCAGATGGTTGGACTGCAGAACGGGTGGATCAGGAAGCGTGCTTCGCCCGACTCGGGTGCGGCCGCGAGCCGGGTCATGGTTCGCGCTTCTGTGGAGTGGCCGATCCGTTTGGGTTAGATGACTTTGAGCAGGAGCAGAATGAGCACGATCGTCAAAATCAGACTGATCCCTCCGCCGCCGTAATAGCCGATGCCCGGGCCCATTCGATAACCACCGTAGCCGAAACCGAAGATCAAGATAATCAGAATAATCAACAGCAGCATAGTTCTCCTTGCTCTGCATGGATTGCGCTTCCGAAAGAAATTGGCGGCGATATCGCGCGAAATGTGGTGCGCGCCGATTCTCTCTTATCTGCTCCGATGCGCATGCGGACGTGGGCGCTGCCTCGGCGTCCAGGTTTGCCGGTACGAGAGAACCATTCATGAAACAGCAGATTCTCTCCGACCGCTAATTTGGCGTGTGAAACAACCACCCATCCGGGCAGCGCGTCCAAGCTGTTGGCGTGAGAGAGGACCGAAGCTCCAGGCGCCGGGAGGTGGACCCATGCTGTGGACAATCTTCGTCGTACTGCTGGTCTTGTGGTTGTTGGGAGTAGTGAGCAGCTATACGCTTGGCGGTTTCATTCATCTGCTGCTCGTTCTGGCTTTGGTGGTGCTGGTCCTGCAACTTGTCTCCGGCCGCAGACCGATCCTTTGAACCGCGTTGGGAAAACGGCCATGTGCCGGCATTCGATCGAATTGGCGCAACTGCCAGGGATGATCCAAACACCGTATCAACATCCATGCGGCCGATGACTAAATCTAGAAAACAGAAAGAGACGGGATAAATAGATCGACTCAGCGCAAGTCACAAGTTACTAAGTAAGTCAAATCCCCACGGAGGTGGAATGATGGACAAGGATCGCGTGAAGGGTACGATGGACGATGCAGCCGGACGAATCAAGCGCCAGGTCGGCGAATGGACAGGCAATACCGACGCCGAGGTCGATGGCGCCGCGCAGCAGGTTAAGGGCAAGGCGGAGAAGTTCGTCGGCCAGGTGAAGGACGCGGCCCGCGACGCAGCCCGCCACAGCGACACGCGCACCGACGCGGATCGCGAGCGCGAACCTGAACGCGACCACCAGAGTTCCCACCCGTAGGCCACCAACCATAAACCCAACCAGGCGGCTGCTTCGGCTCATTCGCTCAGATTCTTCACTGAGCGCCGTCATCCCGAAGCAGCCGCCGTTCTTTTTCTGCCGGCGAAACCCAGACGACACGATCGCCGATGCCCGCGCAGCGGACTCTGACTGCTCAATTGCGGCCGAAATCGCCGCCGGAGTATACTGGCGTCAGGCGCCGAGTGTGCTCGCGCCACGATCGACAAGCAGCCGGTTCAAGCGAGGTGTGCCTTCCATAAGAACACCCGTTCCCTTGCGCTCAACGTTTCGCCATCGGAAACATCAAGATGGCGCGCCGTGGTTCGCGTGCTGCGAAGTCCCGCCGACTACGTCAGTTGTGCCCTCCTTCCCGATGATTGCGCCCTCTGCGGCTCCCCCTTGCCGCGAATCTCTCCTGTTCCAATTTGCGATGCCTGCTGGGCTGGATTTCCTGCCCTGGCCGGGCCCGTCTGCGCGCGCTGCGGGGACTGTCTCGACAAGCCCTCGGGGGCCAATGAACCGGCGCCAATGTGCCGCGCCTGCCGCCTCGCTCCGCCTGCTTTCACCCGTGCTGTTTCCTACGGACTCTATGACGGCCGCCTGAAAGCCGCGATCCACTCTCTGAAATACGGCCGCCTGCAGCCTGCGGCGCGCGCCCTCGGCCACATGCTCGCCCAGGCCATCGCGAAGCTGGGCGGCGAAGCGCCGGATGACATGCTCGTCGTCCCAGTCCCGCTGCATCGCTCGCGCATGGCACAGCGCGGCTTCAATCAGGCCCGCGCTCTGGCCCGCCATGCCCTCGACGCACTCGCGATCACTCATCCGCTTTGGCGTCTTGAGCTGGCCGCCGGCACGCTGCTCCGCCAGCGCGCCACCGAGAGCCAGGCCGGTCTGTCACCCCGCCAGCGGCGCGAGAACCTGCGCGGCGCATTCACTGTCACTGACCCGCAGGCAGTCGACGGCAAGCACATTCTCCTCGTCGACGACATCATGACCACCGGCGCCACCGTACGTTCTGCCGCGCTGGCGCTTCGCCGCGCCGGAGCCGCGTCGGTCCGGGTCGCCACCCTGGCCCGGGCCCATCGAGCCTCCCGGGCCGGTGAAACCTTTATCGAGCGAGACAACGATTCCGGTCTGCCCGGCGGTTTTCCGGGCGTGCAAGCTCCGACCACCAGCATGTTTTCATCCGCGCACCAACCATCTTTTTGACGAGGGGAACGAGATGTCGCTGGGAAAAGCCATGATTCATGCACGCAAACAGAAATCGATTGCGAAGGCCGCGACGCTGGCCGGCGACCACGCCGCCGGGCATCCCAGCGTTCAGTCGAGCCACATCCTGCAGATGCCGGTGCTGGTGCTCAACGCGTCCTACGAGCCCATCAACATCTGCGGCGCGCGGCGCGCCCTGGTGCTGGTGCTCAAAGGCATTGCGCGCACTGAAGAGGAGCACGGCCTGACGCTGCACGCGCAGCGCAGCCGCATCCCCATGCCCTCGGTCATCCGTCTGCTCGAATACCGCCGCATCCCGCACCAGACGCGCGCCCTCTCGCGCAAGAACATCCTGTTGCGCGACCGCAACACGTGCCAGTACTGCGGCAAGCTCTTCGCGCCCAGCGATCTCACGCTCGACCATGTGGTGCCCCGCTCGCGTGGCGGCAGCTCCACCTGGGAGAACCTTGTCGCATGCTGCCACTCCTGCAATCGCCGCAAGGGCAACCGGATGCTCGGCGAAATCGACGACATGGCCCTGCTCCGCGAGCCGCGGCCCTTCTCGCTGCACACCAGCCGCCAGATCATGCGCATGCTTGGCCGCAGCGACGATCGCTGGCGCAAGTACCTGTTCTACTGAGAAGGAAACGGAAACACATAGCGATCGACAGTCAGCTCTCAGGCGTCAGCCCGCTGGTTATGGATATGTCAGAATTCCGCATAATGGACGGCGGCCTGAGCTGCCTCTCGCTGCGCTTCTAGAACGGTGCACCCGCGCGCGAGATCGCGAGACTACTGCGAATCATCCGCCTGCACCTGGTCTTGCGCTTCCGGATGCCGGTGGTCGACGATGCGATAATCGGCCGGAAGCTTGATCAGGCGGGGCTCGGGCGCGGAGAGCGAGACATTCTTGAGCCACAGCGTCTGGTCGCCGTCGCGCGGGTCGTGACGCTTCACCATCACATTGATGCCCAGCGCCGGCGAATACCAGTACTCGCACGTGCGCAGGATGGTGCGCGTGTTTCCGACTGTTCCCGAGTTGAGCGTCGTGGTATCGCGCGAATGCTGGACCTCGAGGCCGGATAGCATCTCGATGCCCAGATCTTCACGCGATATAAAGCTTGTCCGGTCGGGTTGCAGCCCTGCCGGAACAATGGCCATCTCCGCTGGCACGTAGTATCCGAAGAGGTTGCAGACCTTTGCCTCCGGCAGGCAGCGATACCACTTGTGTTCGATCGGATCGTCGTATTCGGTGGCATAAACGCGCGATTGTCTCTCCGTGGTCCTGGGCACGGGCACAAACGTGGCGCGCTGCTGGTAGATGCGGCCATCCGCATCGCGCGCCACCTGGCGCTCGTTTTGCGTGCTGACGGTCGATCCGTCTGGCAGGGTGCGGACCCAAAGCGTGACTGCGGTAGCCGTGAAAGGCGCGTTGGGCTTGGGTGAGAAATAGAGTGGGGCGATACGTTGCGGGGCCTGCCAGTCCGGGGCGTGTATCGGTTCGCTTCGCTGCGCGGCGATCGACACCGGTATCGCGAGGAAAGAGCAGGCTGCAACCAAAGCGGGGAAGGTGGGTCGCATCGGGGACCTCCGCTTCAAGCCACCATTGTGCCACAGCTTTGAGTGACACAGCTACGAGATTTCAGGCCGTCAGTCATGTCTCGTTCTGACGATTCTTATAACTTCGTGCTATTGCTTCGGCTTCGCGGGCGGCGCCTTGGGTGGCGACGGAACTTCTTCCAGTCCATCGAGAATCCTGATGGTCGAGCCAAACTGCTTGTAATCGGTATATTTGATCACGTTGCGGATGTGGACGTCCTGCGCCATGTAGCCGTGCCCGCCGGAAAAATGCAGGATGCCCTCTCCCTTCGTATACACCGGGAACCAGTAGTGGCCATCCACCTGGTTCCGCCACGTCATGAAGGGAGCGTGCAGGTCCTCCTGCCCTTTGCGTGTATCGTCGGGCACCATCCGTCCGTTGGTTACCACGATCTGCAGCTCGGTCGTGTCTACCCATACCTTCCCCAGCAGATACCGCTTGCCCTTCTCGATCTGCTTCGGGCTCACGTCGAAGACGTAGCAGTCCACCTCGTCAACCTTCTGCTTGCCGACATACTTCAGGTTGTATTGCCCCACATCCTCTGTCGTAAGCACGAACGGGAATCCATACAGAATGTCGTGAAAATCCGTCGGCGACATCATGATCCGCTCCAGCGTGCTTTCAGGAGCGTAGACGACCTTCTCCATCCGCTTTCCCTGGCTGTCGAAGATCACGTCGTCCACCTGGTAGTACTCGCCGTCGACTTTGTTGTCGTCGTTCAGCGTCTGGACGCGTACCACGCGGCGGTAGGTGTAGTGATCGAGCGCCTTCTGGAACTCGCTCTCCTTCGCGGCGAATTTCCGGATGATCTCCTCGGGGGCGACCGGCGGCGCCGAGATATCCATCGGCCCGAAGCCCGCGTCGAGCGCCATGGGCGTGAAGCTATCCTTGTCCTGCGCCGGCGCGGTGACCGCCAGGCCCGCCGACAGGAGCACTGCCGCCAAAATTCGAGTCGACACGATATGTAACCTCAGCCCTGGGGAAACGCTTGCGGGAGACTGTTCTCTCTATTATCTGGCCACGCCGCAGTGGCCGCTACAACTGCTTTCGTCCCGGTGGGCAAGCTGATCCCGCCACGGCCTGGGGCGGTGCTTGCGGCTCCAGGGAGACCGGCCGCGGTTCCGCCGCCGTTCAAAACATTAGACGCAATTCGTCGAAATGCGGAAGACTGACGCTCGACAAGTCACCCCGCCGTGGTATTTTCGTAACCGCGGAGGAACCGTCGTGGCTACTGGGGTTGCATGGGTTTGCTGTGTTCCGCCGTAATCTCGTTACGTACACTGGGTTTATGGCATTCTCTTCACCCGTCTCGCCATAGCGCAGGCTTGGCGCTCAATGGATGTGGAGCTTGCCGGCCTCGCCTGCGTATTCCATCCCACGGTTTCCAACTTCGCGCAGCCGATTCGAGGAGCCTGTTGCATTCCATGCCCGATTACTACCAGGTACCAGCGCTTGTTTTCACCGCTCTGCTGCTGCCAGCCTTTGGTTACCTTTATCACCGCTTTCGCGACGCGCGCACTCTCCTCTGGTTCCTCGGCTTCCTTTTTGCGGTCATCAGGATGCTGCTGTTCTACCGCCTTGGCTCCTGGAATTTCGCCGACGGAAACTACCCCTGGATCACCGCCGTCGGCCAGTGTTCCATTCAGGTCGGCTCCGCCCTCTTCCTCGCATCGCTTTCGCCGCTGGGATTCAACCTGGGCCGGGTGAAGGTTCTCTATGTCATCCCCTTCACCATTCCCATGGTGCTCTACTCCGTCTTTCTTTACGGCGTTCTCAAGGGGGTCCCGCCCACGTCGGGTCCGTGGCACGTCTTCCTCCCGATTCTCGGCTCCACCTCGCTCGTCGTGGCTTTTTTCTGGGCCAGCCACAAAGGCGTCATGCCGCCTTGGATCGGTGTCACCGGCTGCCTTCTCGGCGGCGGCATCGCCCAGTGGATCTACTTCACCCACGGCGCACTTCTGCCGCTCACCTTCGTCGAGTGCGCCAACCACTTCATGACCGCTGCGTTGATCGTGTTCGCCTTCCGGCGTCTTTCGCCGGGCGTGGCGCTCAGCGTCATCGGCTTTCTCGCATGGTCCGGGACGATCCTTTTCATGTATCCGCAGATCGATGGCGACCCGGTCCTTCACATCGCTCTCGCCCGTTGCATTTCGATGGGCAAGGTGGTCGCCGCGATTGGAATGATCCTGCTGGCCCTCGAAGATCAGCTCGCCGCCAACAAAACCTCCCAGGACCGTGAACGCCGCGCGCGCAAGGAGCTGGAAGCCTATGCCAACCTCATCCTCTCGCGCCGGCGCGTGGAAGACTTCGACCGCCAGGGCGGCGAAATCTGCCAGACTGTCGCCACCCACAGCCGCTTCGCGCAGTCGGCGCTGCTGCTCCTGCGCCCTTCGGGCCGCTATCGCCTGGCCGGCTCGGCCGGCCTCGACGACGCCACCATAGCTGCGCTCGATCACCTGGCCACCCGCATTCCGGTCACTGGATTCCTGGCCCGCGGCTCAGCCCCGCTGGCCGTCGAGCACAGCCACGCGCTGAGTCTGAATCTCGCCCAGTGGCTCACTCCGGGCGACGACCTCAAGCGGCTTCGCTTCACCTCGGCCTTCGCTGTGCCCATGCACGGCCGCACCGCTACCGAGGGCGCGCTGCTGCTCTCCGGCGTCCGCAACCCCATGGAGCCGCTTCGCGCCGACGACCTGCTGCCGGTGGAGATGCTCACCGCCCGCCTGCAGGCGGTGCGCAGCCACACCACCATGCTGGAAAAGCTGATCGACTCGGAGAAATTCGCCGGGCTGGGCCAGCTCGCGAGCGCCGTCACGCAGCAGCTCAACAACCCGCTCACCGTCATCCTCGGCTACGCGTCGCTGCTCGAAGAAACCCGCGCGCTCGACAACCAGGAGCGCAAAGGCGTTGAGGCCATCCTCACCGAGGCGCGGCGGATGAAGATCACGCTCGAGAGCCTTTCACGGATTTCGCGCACCCAGGACGGCCAGTTCACCTCGGTCTCCGTCGCCGAGCTGCTCACCGACATGGAAACCCTTTACGGCGCTGAGTTCCTGCGCCGTTCTATCGAGTTCCGGCTCAACATCGCTCCCGGCCTGCCCAACGTGATGGGCGACGCCCAGCAGCTCCGCCAGGCGCTGCTCCACGGTCTGCAGTTCTGCATGGAGGCCGTCGAAAACGCCACGCCGGCCCAGGGCGAGCGGACCATTCGCCTCGAAGCCAACTACGAAGGAAACCGCGTGCAGATTCTCGTTGCCCACTCCGGCCCGGGATTCCTGCACCCGGAGCGCGCATTCGATCCCTTCGTGCCTGCACAGGTGATGGGCGAAACCGCCGGACTAGGCCTCAGCCTGTGCGCCACGATCCTGCGCGACCACCACGGCCGCATCTCCGCCATCAACCTCGAGCCGCGCGGAGCCGCCATCGTTCTCGAACTCCAGGCGGAATGAAACGGAGGGCCAGGGGTCGAGAGTCGATAACCGCAAATCGGCTCAGCCCCTCAGTCCCCTGGCTCCTCAGCCCCTCAAACTACTTCTTGGCGCAGCAGTCGCCCGGGCAGCAGCTTGCGCCCGGCTGGCAGCAGCTTGAACTGCAGCAGTCTCCGCCGCAGCACTTGGCGCCCTGCTGGCAGCACGAGTCGCCGGTGAGAGCCAGTGCGGACAACGACGACATGGCAAGAACGATCACCGCAAACAGCTTGAATTTCATGAGGATCTCCTCTCGGTCCAGACAGCGTGAGTGCATGCGCACCCAAGCAAGGCTCGTGCGAGCCCTGTACGAGTGAGGTGCGCAGAAGTGCGATCAGGCACACCGGGAGGGTCTAGATTCTGAGGTCGTCCTTCCATCGAAAGACGGAAGTCGCAGAGTGCAGGCCGGCAGTGAGTTCGCGCAGGGGCGCAGCGACTGCGGGCCGATCCAGCGAAACGGGCATGAGCACCGGGCGCGCCTTTGCCAGGTTGCGAACCGGCTGCGTCTGCATCGCGCGCTGGCTGGCCTGCGCCGGGCAAAGCGTCGGAGCACAGCTCCGGCCGCCGTCCGCCGGCGGGCAGCACGGCATGTGCATGTGCCGGTGGCACTCGGTCGCCGCACTCGCGCAAATCTCTGCGATCAACGGCGTTGCGGCCCACATCGCGCACAGCGCCACCATCAGCACCAGGCGCACGCGGCGATGGAAACAGGCCGTCACGGAGCGATCATAACTCATGTCTCATGCCGGAAGCGTGATTTCCCTCACGGCGCCGGCGAATATCGAGGCAGGTGTACACTTTTCCTTCGCGCAAAACCTCGCCCGAGTCAGGAGTACCATGCGCCGATCGATCCTCTCTGTTTCGCTCGTCTTTGCGTTTCTCTCCGGTCCGCTCTGCCTGTCGCAGGCGGCGAAGCGCCCCATGACCTTCGAAGACATGATGCACATGAAGCGGCTGGGCTCGACCGCCGTCTCGCCCGATGGAAAGTGGCTCGGCTACTCCGTCACCACGGTCGACCTCGACGCCAACACCAAATCAGCGGAGCTGTGGCTGCAGGCCATTGCGGGCGGCGAACCGCGCAAGCTCGACGTGGGCAAGCCTGGTGACAGCGGGATTGAATTCGCGCCCGACAACAAGCGCATTCTCTTCCTGAGTAGCCGCGACGGCGACAAGCAGGAGATCTGGCTCGCCGACTTTGATGCGCTTACCGGCGCGACAGCCAACGCGAAGAAGCTGACGGCGATTGCGACGGAGGCGGACAACGCGAAGTGGTCGCCGGACTCGAAGGCGATCGTGTTCACTTCGGCCGTCTATCCCGACTGCCCGGCGATCGGTCCCGCGGACGGCGGAGCAGGCGACCGCTGTAACGCGGACAAGGACGCCGCGCTGGCCGCGAGCAAGGTGAAAGCGCAGATCTTCACTCATCTCCTCTATCGCCACTGGAACCACTTCACCGGTGACAAGCGCTCGCACCTGTTTTTGATTTCGGTCGACTCCGGCGCGATGCGCGATCTGAATCCGAATGATCCGCGCGATGTGCCGCCCGAGTACCCGACAGATCCTCTCGGCTGCGGCTGCGCTTTTTCGCCCGACTCGAAAGAGCTAGCTTTCACCGAGAACCTCGATCTAGAGCCGGCGATCAGCACCAACGCGGACATCTTCACGCTCGATCTCACCGACCCTGCAGCCAAGCCGTTGAAGGTGAGCACTTCGCCCGGCGGCGACTTCAACCCCGCCTACTCGCCGGATGGCAAATATCTGGCGTGGCGCTCGCAGGCGCGGGCTGGATATGAGGCGGACCGGTTTCGGCTGGTGCAGTATGACCGGGCGGCGAAGACGATCAAAGAGTTGCTGCCGAAGTTCGAGAATTGGGTGGATGAGTTTGCGTGGTCATCGAATTCCAAAGCGATCTACTTTGTTGCCGGCGAAAGTGGAGAAGCTCCAATCCTCGGCATCAGCCTTGAATCCACGAAAGCGCTTGAGGATAGCAATGTTCCATCCTTTACGATCGAGGGCGAATACAGCGATTTGCATGCCGTTCAGGATGGAACGACCCTCGTTGCCACGCGTCAGACGGTCTCCAGCCCCGGCGAAGTCATCCGAATCACAGGCTTGGATATGAGCCAGGATCGCGAATTCTTAGGCGAGCCGTATGAAGAAAATGGCATCGCATATGAAGGAATTGCGAAAAGGGTTTGGCACACCGGACCTTCCGAAGAATTGACTCATCTGAACGATGCCCTCTTGTCCCGACTCGAGCTGCCTCCGCTCGCTAATTTTCATTTCACCGCCGCCGACAAGACCAAAGTCGAAGGCTTCCTTATCCGGCCGCCGGGGTTCGATCCCGCGAAGAAGTATCCGCTGAAGTTCCTCATCCACGGCGGGCCGCAGGGCGCGTGGGGCGACTCCTGGTCCTATCGCTGGAACGCCGAGCTCTTTGCCGCCAACGGCTACGTCGTCATCATGATCAATCCGCGCGGCTCGACCGGCTACGGGCAGGCGTTCGTCGACGGCGTGAACAACGACTGGGGCGGCAAGCCCTACACCGACCTGATGACCGGCCTCGACTACGCCGAGCAGCACTATCCATTTATCGACAAGACGCGCGAGTGCGCCCTCGGCGCCAGCTACGGCGGCTACATGGCCAACTGGATCCTCGGCCACACCAACCGCTTCAAGTGCATCGTCTCGCACGACGGCATGTTCTCGGCCGAATCCGCCTTCGGCTCGACGGAAGAAGACTGGTTCAACATCTGGGAGTTCCACGGCCGCCCATGGGATTACTACGGGAGGCCCGACGCCGAGAACCCTTTCCGCAAGTGGTCGCCGTCGCTATCGGCGAAGAACTTCAGGACGCCCACGCTCGTCATCCACAGCCAGCTCGACTACCGCCTCGACGTCTCGGAAGGCTTCCAGCTCTTCGATACGCTGCAGTTGCTCAAGGTGCCGAGCAAGATGCTCTACTTCCCCGACGAAGGCCACTGGGTGCTCAAGCCGCAGAACTCGCGCCTGTGGTGGAAGACCGTCAACGACTGGGTGGATGAGTGGACAAAGGCGAGCCATTAGCTGTCAGCTATCAGCTTTTGGTTCGTGGTGCGGGGACCCAACGGCAGAGGCAACTGGGCGGACAGAAAGCCATCGGCAGACGACGGAGAGCGAGAAGCTTATAGTGACCGGATACGAGCTAGAAGCTAATCGCTGAGGGCTGATAGCCAGGAGTTCGATCGAATGCTCTCGAAGAAGAAATCCGCCGCACCGCTCTCCGAGGCCGCCCTCTACGACTACGCCATCAAGGCGCTCGGCCGCCACATGCGCACCGAGGCCGAGCTGCGCCGCCTGCTCGCCGCCAAAGCCGAACCCGGGGAACCCGGCCAGGCCGCCATCAAGTCGGTCCTGGCGCAGCTCAAAGAAAGACGCTATCTGGACGATCGGTCCTATGCCGAAACCTACACCCGCCTGCGCCAGGAGAACGAAAAGCTTGGGGAACGCCGTGTGCGCCAGCAGCTCGCGCAGAAAGGCATCTCCTCGAGCATCGCCCAGCAGGCCATCGACGAGCGTTACGCCGGCACCGACGAAGAGGCCCTCGCCCGCGCCTACCTGGAGCGCAAGCGGATCGCCAGGCCCACGAATGACAAGGAAACCGCGCGCGTCGTCCGACGCCTCGCCGCCGCCGGCTTCTCCACCGGCATCATCTACAAAATCCTGCGCAACTGGAACGTCCCCGAGGAATCGCTCATCGGGGTCGAGTCCATCGATTCCGAGTCGTCTGATAGCCCATAACTCAGGCTCAATCGGTCGAGAAAGGAGAGTCGAAACTTGGTCGATCGAGGCAAGAGATTGGCAATCTCCACCGGCGCAGCTTTTGTGTCTTTCTTCCTGGGATACTTTGCGACCTCAGCCGCATACCAGCGATGGGTCGTTCCGAATTGGATTCGAAACTATCCTCACGACGGCCAAATCGGTCTCGCTGTTTTTGTTCAGGCGCTCAAAGGCGGCTGCATCTCCGCTGCTGTCGTCTTGATTCTCGGAATTGGGTGGACCGCGTGGCCATCACATCCCAAGGATGGGTCCGAATAAATCTATCAATCAAGGCTACCTTGCCGTATCTGCGACAGTTTTCTCCATGATCGCCTGCCTCACCTTCGCCAACGGCGCATCCCGCACAAACTCCACGCCATCCGCGGTCGCGCGGACCCCCAGCTCGCTCCACAGCTTCTCGAGATCCACTTTGACGGGCGCATCCTTCCAGGCGGTGTACTGGCTCACCAGCACGTGTGTCCCGGTCGCGCGATCCCCGACCGCCAGCGCCCTGGGCAGATCCCAGTCATGATCGATCGTCCCGCCCGACTCCACAATCGCCCGCAGCGCATCGCGCAGGCCTTTCCTGTTTCCCGTCTGCTTATGGATCTCCACATCGGCCGACAGGCAGAACAGCGCGCCGCCCCAGTAGGTTCGGGCCCAGGTGTGCGTATGGTCCAGACCCTCGTCACCCGGTTGCGGCTCGCCTTTCGGCATGTCGCGCAGCATGTCGCGCCACACGCTGCGTGCCGTCAAATCGCCGGTTGCCACGCGCGCCAGCGGCTCAATGTAGGTCGACAGCCCCTCCTCCATCCATTCCTCGCCATCGGGCAGCGACGGAAACGCCGTGTGCACCAGTTCGTGGGTCATCATCCAGTCGCCAGCCAGGTCCTCCGCCGTCGCGTGTTCGCCGAGGCGGAAGCGAGTGAACGCAGGCATGCCGTGCATGTCGCCCCACGTGGTGCCCTGGACAATGCCGCCTCGCCCGGGTACCGGCACAATCAGCACACGCGTCGGGCTCACCGGCAGACGCCCGTAAAAGGCCGCGACCGCTTCGGCTGCCATCCGCACGTGACGCACAACCGCGTCGGCCGCCAGGTCCAGCTTGCCTGCGGCGAAGTCGACCTGCACCACGCCGCCGCCGATCTCGATCTTGCGCGACTCGACGATCTGTGGAGCGTGGCCGGGCCCGCCCCAGCCGCCATCCTGGGCACGGATCATGGCAAGAGACGCGACAAGTCCCAGCCCGACAAGGAACATGGGAACAAGCGGTCCGGGGATTTTGAAGTCGAAAACGCGTCGCGCGAGGGCCATCTGCACATTCAGACGATTCGGGAGGCCCTCAATGTCTCAGGAGGGTGACCAGCGCTCAAATCTCGGGGACCTGCGGCCGTTTTGCGCCTTTTCTTTGCTGCCCCAGCCTGGGCCGGGTGGCCAGAACCCGCCGCCGCTCGATCTCCTGCTGCAAGGCCTCGCGCACAAAAGCGTCGCGCCCGCGCCGCCCAACCAGCGCAACGATCTGCCGTTCCAGCTCCTCCGGCAGTTCATAGTGGAGCTGTTTCTTTTTCAACGCCTGGGCCTCCAAAAGTACTGCAGGTTCCTTCATAGATTGCGTACTGCGCGCGGCAAAACCCTCATCGCCATCCACGCCGGACTTCCATCGGTGCGCTGCCTGTGCTCCCATCGCTACGGCCGCAACGCGGCACAATCCCGGATTCAGCAGGTAAATCCATATAGTGTGTCACGGCTGCCCAGCGCATCACGTTGACCGCGTTCCAGTTACACTGGTAGCGATATGCAATTCCGCACAGGAAACGAGATCCGCGAGCTGTTTCTGCGCTTTTTCGAGTCGAAGGGGCACCGCCGTGTGCACTCCTCCTCGCTGGTGCCGCACAACGACCCTACTCTACTCTTCGCGAACGCAGGAATGAACCAGTTTAAAGACCTCTTCCTCGGTGCGGAAAGGCGCGACTACTCCCGCGCCACCACCTCGCAGAAATGCGTGCGCGCCGGCGGCAAGCACAACGACCTTGAAAACGTCGGATTCACCCGCCGCCACCACACCTTTTTCGAGATGCTGGGCAACTTCTCCTTTGGAGATTATTTCAAACGGGACGCCATCCGGTATGCCTGGGAGCTTGTCACCAGCCCCGAGTGGTTCGGCATTCCCAAAGACCGCCTCTACGTCACCATCTTCGAAGGCGCCGACGGCGTGCCGCGCGACGACGAAGCCGAACAGTTCTGGATCGAGACCGGCGTCGCCAAAGAGCGCATCTTCGAGTACGGCCTGAAGGACAACTTCTGGCAAATGGGCGAAACCGGCCCCTGCGGCCCCTGTTCCGAGATCTTCTACGACATGGGCATCGAGGCCGCCGAGACGCCCGGTGTCGACAAGCCCTTCGGCCAGGACGACGCCCGCTACGTCGAGATCTGGAACCTCGTCTTCATGCAGTTCGACCGCTCGGCCATCGTGGACCCTACTTCCGGGCAGACATCGTACAAGCTGACGCCGCTGCCCAAACCCTCCATCGACACCGGCATGGGCCTGGAGCGCGTGGCCGCCGTGCTGCAAAACAAAATCAGCAATTTCGAAACCGACCTCTTCACCCCGCTCATCGCGTACGCAGCAGAGTTGACAGGTCTTGTAACAGGGCACGACTTCAGACGTGCCGAAAGCAGCCCCCAAAGCGAATGGGCTTTAGCCCCTGAGTTCGCGGGCCTCGTCGGTAACGCCAGCCTGCGCATCATATCCGACCACGCCCGCGCCGCCACGTTCCTCATCAACGACGGCGTGCTGCCCTCCAACGAAGGCCGCGGCTACGTCTTGCGCAAGATCCTCCGCCGCGGCATCCGCCACGGCCGTCTGCTCGGTCAAGAAAAACCATTTCTCAATCAGATGGTCTTCGCCGTCCGCGACGAGATGAAAGGAGCCTATCCCGATCTCATCGATTCGGCCGACCGCGTCGCCCGCGTCGTCGAAGCCGAAGAGAAGCAATTCGATCGCGTGCTCAAGTTCGGCCTCACGCGACTCGACGAAGAACTGAAGGCAGGCTTTACCAGCGACAAGGCCTTCCACCTCTACGAAACCTACGGCCTGCCCCTCGACTTCATGGTCGACGCCGCACGCGATGCCGGCATCGCCTTCGACATGGAAGGCTTCGAGCGCGCCCGCGCCGAAGAGCAGGCCCGCGCCCGCGCATCCTGGAAAGGCGGCGCACAAAAGACCGCCAACCCCGCCTTCCGCGAGCTGCCGAAGACGGTCTTCGAAGGCTACCGCCAGCTTGAGTCCACCAACTGCGAAGTCCTCGCCATCGTGAAAGACGGCCTCGGCGTTCCCGCCGCTGCCGCCGGCGACACCGTCGAAGTCGTCCTCGACCACACGAGCTTCTACGCCGACTCCGGCGGCCAGGTCGGCGACACCGGTTCTTTCCTGACCTCGGACGGAAACTCCACCATTGCTGAGATTGTCGGCTGCGTCCTCCCCGTCCAAGGCGTCCGCGCGCACAAAGCGCTGCTCAAGCAAGACCTTGCGGTCGGCGATCGCGTGCAGACCATCGTGGACGGGCAAAGACGCGACGCTATACGCCGCAACCACACCGGCACGCACCTGCTCCACGCCGCGCTGCGCCAGGTGCTGGGCACCCACGTCAAGCAGGCCGGCTCGGCCGTTCATCCCGACCGCCTGCGCTTCGACTTCTCCCACTTCGCGCAGGTCGCCGATGAAGAACTCGAAGAGATCGAGTCCATTGTCAACCGCGAAGTGCTCAAGAATGCCAAGGTCGAAACCCTCGAAGACGTGCCCATCGACGTAGCCGTCAACGAGTACCACGCGATGGCGCTGTTCGGCGAGAAGTACGGCGACAAGGTGCGCGTGGTCAAGCTCTCGGACGGCTTCTCCACCGAACTCTGCGGCGGCACGCACACCTCCGCCACCGGCGAGATCGGCCTGCTCAAGCTCGTTCGCGAGGAATCGGTTTCTTCCGGAGTACGCCGCGTGGAAGCCATCAGCGGCCTCGGCTCGCTCGACACGTTCCGCCGCGACTTCGCCGTCTCGCAGTTCGTCTCCTCGGTCGCACACACGGGCGACGACAACCTCGCCGGCACGCTGCGCGCCAAGCTCGACTCGCAGGAAGACGAGATCAAGCGCCTGCGCCGCGAACTCGAAGAGATGCGCATGAAGTCCGCCGCCGGCGCTCTCGACGAGGCCGTGGCACGCGCCGTCGAAGTCAAAGGCGTGAAAGTGCTCACGCATCGCGCCGACAACCTGGAGCGCGGCCAGCTCCGCACGCTGGTCGACAATCTGAAGCAGAAGGTCGGCGAAGGAATTGTCGTGCTCGGTTCGGCTCAGCCCGAAGGCAAGGTCGCGATCATCGCCGGCGTCACACCGGGCCTGACGAAACGGATCCAGGCCGGAAAGCTCGTCGGCGCTGTCGCCAAGCTCGTCGGCGGCTCCGGCGGCGGCAAACCCGAGATCGCCGAGGCCGGCGGAAAAGACCAGGCGCAGATCGACGCCGCTCTCGCGGCTGCGCCGGGCATCGTGGCGGAGATGCTGAGTTAGTTCCGAATCGCTGACGGTGAAGGCGGGCGCTGTCCAAGGTCTCTGAAGCGAGACGTGGGGTATTCTGCGCCACCAAAATTCGATGTCTCCCCCGTGAATACGGCTGCGAACCTCTCGTCCAGTTGCGAAACGGCAACTGCCCGAACTGCACGATAGGTGAGGAACTCAGAACGGCACGGGGCGGCAGTCCCCGAGAAAGCGGTGGATCCAGATGGGCCTTCCAGCACCGGCTCTTTATCTCCCCGTCACGGTCGAAATCCCCGGATACGGCAAGTTATCGCTGGCGCCTCAGCCCGACGCGCCGCTCCTGATGGTCTTCGGGGGCATCGACGTCGCCGAGAGCGTGCTCGACCCGGCGGACAAAGCGCACGCCAAGCAGATGGTGCAGAGCGGCGTCTACATGTGGAAGTACTTCAACAACCTGCGCAGCCGCTTTCACATCTTCGTTGCGCACACGCCGAAAGTGAATGGCGCTCTCGCCTACCGCTACGTTCTCTACGCGCTGCAGTGGAAGGGGTTTCCTCCCGCCCTGTGTCCGGTCGAGGAACCGCAGGCGTTCAGCGGACCGGATCAGGTGCTTTACCTGTTTTCCGGCGGCTACAAACCGGGGATCGAATTGCTGAAGAAGTACCCTGTCAAATTGTTTTCGACCATTTGCCTGGTCGACATCTGGATGGGCAACAAGGCCATCGGTTCCTATTACGAGAGTCTTGCCGGCGCGAACGCGGCGAAAACCTACTACATCCACACGAGCTTTGGCGCGAACAATGACGCGGCAAGGGACTCCATCTCGAGGAAACTCGGCGGGGCGAGGTCAATCCTGGTCAAGGGAAGACTTGGCGAGTCCGGCATGCAGACCCACATGCGAACCAATGTCGAGGCGGTCAACCAGCTCTGAAGCTCAGCTCTGACGCTGCGGCAGAACCTGCGCTATTTTGTCCGTATTGAGTTCCGGGGAAGGCGCCGCCCTAAAATCGTTGCGGCGAATCGGGATCCGGACTCCCGGACACAACAACTCCGATTTTGCGCCAGATGGACCGGCTGTCGACGCGATTGAGTGGCCTTAGTTGCCGCCGGCCGGCTGTGTATCCACATTCCCGTCCATCGCCACCTGCTGATAGGTCATGTGCAGGTATTTGTGCGGATTGACGGGCACGTTATGCACGCGCACTTCGTAATGCAAGTGCGGCCCCGTCGCGCGTCCCGATGTACCGATGTACCCGATCACCTGTCCGCGGATCACGTGCTGCCCCGGCACCACCGCGCTCGCCGATAAGTGCCCGTAGACCGTCTTGAGGTCGTGCCCATGGTTCAGCACCACCTGGCGGCCATAGCCGGAGCCCATCGACTCATCCATCACATCGCCGTCGCCCGCCGCGCGGACCGGCGTCCCATACGGCGCATCGATATCCACCCCCGAGTGGAAGGCGCCCTCGCCCTTGAACGGATCCTCTCGCTCACCAAAGCTCGACCCGATCCGTCCCTCGACCGGCCACATATTCGGCGCATCGGCCAGCGTGACCCAGTCGCCGGTAAATGACGGCGACAATCCGCCCTCCAGAGCGCGCGACACCCGCCCGGTAAGCGCCTCGATGCGCAACTCGTTCATCTGGGCATACATGTTATTGAGCTGCTGTGGGTTAGTCGTGTCGGCGGCCGCGAGGGTGGCCGGCGTTGGTGCGGTCACGGCACTGGCGGCACTCGTATGGGCGGCGGCCTTCGCCGCGGCGACGCGGTTCTGTCTCAAACCGTAGAGTGCGGTCACTTCACTGGCCAGCGCGCCCAAGGATGCGACCTGCACGTCGCGATCATGGGCAATCTGCGCCATCTGTTTGTAGTCTTTGCGCAGAATTTCACGATCCTGACGCACCTGGTTGAAACTCTCGGTCTTCAAAAGCATCCGAGTATATGAGCCGGCAAGTCCGACGATGGTGAATGCACCCACCAGCGCGGCGGCCACGAACCCGTAGGCATAGTGTAGCGGGAGAGGAATTTTGTGGACTCGGCCTTCTTCGTCCCGTGCCACAAAAAGGATGTAGTAGCGCTTGCGGAACATTAGTACCTCATGAACCCGGGAAAGGGAATATTTTCCTCCCCGGAAGGGGTTGTCAAAAAAAATCGCAAGGCGAGGGACCACACGAACTCAAAGGACCGCACGAACTTCAAGTCGAACAGCTAAGCCCCAGTCGGGCGTTTCCCCTGGAACGGTCTTCTCAGGCTAACAAAGCACCCTTCGGGGGGTCAACGAGTTCCTGAGGCGAAAAATACTGGATTTCCGCAATCTATCGATGGCCTTTGTAATGGGCTGTGCGCTGCGTCACGCGACTATTGCCCTGATCGTTCCATCGGCCGAACGTCACTTAAAGCCTGTGAATTTCGGCCTTGAATTTTCGAAAACCCATCCAAAAGTAACCTCGTTCTCTTGGCCTATCCTCAATATGTGTCCGCACAATCAGCCAAGACAAAGCCCAAAAAGAGCACTGGCGAGCTCGCGCTACTCCAGGAACTTCGCCGGCGCGCCGCAACTCAGCCAAGCCCGGAAATACGGCTCGGCATCGGGGACGACTGTGCCCTGCTGCGCTTGCGTCCCGGTGAAGAGCTGGCGGTCACCACCGATCTCTCCATCGCCGGCCGCCACTTTGACCTCGACTTGCACCCGCCGGAGTCAGTCGGCCATCGTACGCTGGCTCGCGGGCTGAGCGATCTTGCCGCCATGGGCGCCCGCCCGGTGGCCGCGTTTCTTTCGCTTGCGCTACCTCGCGAGCTGACCGTTCCGTCAAGCTCGCAGCGACGGACAAACCCTCGCGATTCTTTTAGTTGGATGAGCAGGTTCCTCGATGGGCTGCTTGCCCTGGCGCGCCGCCACAAATCTCCCCTGGCCGGCGGCGATCTTGCCGAGTCCCCACTCGCCGTTGCCGATATCGTTCTGACAGGCGCCGTCCCCCGCGGCGGTGCCCTGCTCCGCTCCGGCGCGCAGCCCGCCGACCTGATTTGTGTTACCGGCAGGCTCGGCGGGTCTGCTGCCGCTTTCGCGCGGTTGCGGGCGATCGCGGAGAAATCGAGCCGCATTCCCGGAACAACCAAACCGCGCAAATCGAAGCACTTGAACCTGGGAAACGGCTCAGAACTCCAATCGCATCTCTATCCTGAGCCACGCATCGCCCAGGGACTCTGGCTCGCCCGTCACCGCGCCGCGACCGCCGCCATCGATTTGAGCGACGGCCTCTCAACTGACCTGGGCCATCTGTGCGAAGAATCCGAGGTCGCGGCCGAGGTCGACGAGACTCTCTTGCCTGTCCACCCAGGCGCAACGCTCCACCAGGCTCTCAACGGCGGCGAAGACTATGAGCTGCTCTTCACGGCCCCGGCGTCGATCCGCCTGCCCCGCAGCATCGTGGGCGTCGCCGTCACGCCGATCGGCCGCATCGTCAAACGCCGGCGCGGTCAGCCCGATGTCACGCTCCTCACCGCCCGAGGCCCGCAACCCCTGGCGCCGCAGGGCTGGCAGCACTTTTCCTGACTTCTCTCAAGGCGTCAAAACCTCCCGTTTTTGGGAGGGGCGACCGGCGGCCCGGAATAGTGCACATGCACCAGCCGCCAGCCCACTCCGGGCAGCCTGGCATACATCTGGCTCTCGCGCCCCGTCGTGTGCACCGGAGTCTTTCCGTCGCTCCGCAAGGTGGCGACAAAGTCCCAGTCGAACTCGACCACAGCCGCATCGCCGTAGACGTGAATCGCCAGGTCGCTTGTGCTGGTCAGATGCCGCTTTGAAAATGTCCCACCCATGAGCTTGACGTAGAGTTCCGACGCGATTTCATCCCACCCTCGCTCATGCCCGACGGGGTTGATGAACGAGACGTCGGGCGTGGTCAGCCATACCGTGGCGCCCATCTTCGGGTCCGCTGCGTCGATGGATTGCATATAGAGATCCACCAGCGCGCGAATCTCAACCTTGGAGCCTTCGTCCGGCGATCTCTCCTGCGCGGGCAGCGAATCGCCGCCTGCGGCAACGACGAGTACTGCAATGCAAGCTCCAAGGATCCACCGCCCGATGATTGCTCCCGATCGCCCATCTTGACTTCTTTTCGTGCCGATCATGCTCAATGCCCCACCGTGAATTGCTGCCGCAAATGACTGGGGTTTTCGAGCTCGTCCACCAGCGCCACGGCGTAGTCCTCGGCCGAGATTCGGCTTTCGCCCTTCTCGTCCTTCACGAGGGCCTTCCCTCCTACCCGGAATTTGCCTGTCCGCTCGCCAGGCTGAATCATCGCCGCCGGGCTGAAATAGCTCCATTCCAGGCTCGAGTCCTTGAGGACGGGCAGAACATCCCGGTGCGCCAGCGCGATCCCCTTCCATTGTTCCGGAAAGCCGGACGAGTCGACCAGTTGCAGGCCGGGCGCGACCTCAAGGCTGCCGGCGCCGCCCACCACGATCAGCCGCTTCACTCCCGCCCTGGTCAGCCCTGCCAGCAGCGAATGCACGGCGAGCGTCAACATCGATGGCTCGCTCTGCGGCGGCGCATAGGCGCTGACCGCGGCGTTGGCGCCCTTGGCCGCCGCCGCCACCGTAGCGGGATCCAGGACGTCTCCCATCACCACGTACGCACCCACCGCGGTCACCTTCTCCGGGCTGCGCACCACGGCTGTCACCGTGTGCCCGCGATGCAGCAGCTCTTTGAGGATCCGGCTGCCGATCATGCCTGAGGCGCCATACAAAACTACGTTCATGCTCATTGCCTCCGCTGCCGACGACTGGCGTTCGATGCCGTGCGGTCTTTTTCAGTCTCAGGAATCATTCCAGCCTACCCCAACCCAGCCTGGATATTGCACTCTCAGTCTTCCGTTCTATCATCTTCTCAGCCATGAACACCGGGAACGTCCGAGTACGATTCGCGCCCTCGCCCACAGGCCTGCTGCACGTGGGCAACGCACGGACGGCGCTCTACAACTGGCTGTTCGCCCGCCGCCACGGCGGAGCATTCATCCTGCGCATCGAGGACACCGACGTCGAGCGCTCCGAGACCCGCTACGAAGCGCAGCTCATCGAAGACCTGCGCTGGCTTGGCTTGGACTGGGACGAAGGGCCTGGCCGGCCGGACGCCCCGTTGGACCAAGATCGTGGGAACTTCGGCCCCTACCGCCAATCCGAGCGGCTCGCCATCTACCGCGAGTACACCGAGCGGCTGCTCGCCGAAGGCAAGGCCTACCGCTGTTTCTGCACCGCCGAAGAGCTCGAGGCCGAGCGCAACCGCGCCGTTGCCGAGCACCGCCCGCAGGTCTACTCCGGCCGCTGCCGCAATCTCTCTGCCGCCGGGATCGACGCCAACGTCGCCGCCGGCAAGCCCTATGCGGTGCGGCTCAAGGTCGAAGATCATCCGCTGCGCTTCCACGATCTTGTGCGCGGCACGGTCGAGTTTCCGCCCGACGCTGTCAGCGACCCGATACTCGTTCGCTCCGGAGCCGGAACCGCCGCCGGCCTCCCCGTCTACAACTACGTCGTCACCATCGACGACTCGCTGATGCAGATCACTCACGTCATCCGCGGCGACGATCACATCTCGAACACCTCGCGCCAGGTGGCCATCTACGAGGCCTTCGGCTGGCCGCCGCCGCAGTTCGCACATCTCTCCACCATCCTTGGCGCCGACCGCGAGCGGCTCTCCAAGCGCCACGGCGCCACGTCCATCTCCACCTTCCGCGAGATGGGCTACCTGCCGGAAGCGCTGGTCAACTATCTGGCTCTCCTCGGCTGGGGCGCCGAGGACGGCAAGACGGAAATATTCACTCTCGACGAGCTCACGCGCGCCTTCTCACTGGAGCGCGTCACGCCCTCGCCCGCCGTCTTCGATTTCGACAAGCTCAACTGGCTCAACCGCCATTACCTGAAGCTGGCCGCGCCCGCGCGCCTGGCGGAACTGGCCTGGCCGCTCTTCGCCAAGCATCTTCCCGCAAGCGACCGGGCCGGCGACGGAGTACGCGCCTGGTTCGAGCGCCTCCTCGCGTTCTTCGTTCCCAAAGTCGATCACCTCGATCAGCTTCCTGCGGCGACAGCCTTCCTCTTCCACCTCGATCCGGATGCCGCACGAAGCCTCGGCGAAAACTCCGCCGTGCTCTCCGCCGATTCTGCGCGCACCGTGCTCGCCGAATTCGCCGGCCGCGTCCGCGCCCACTCCGGCCCGGTCTGTCCCGACGATTTCAAGCGATGGATCAACGAGGTCAAGGCCGCCGCTGGCGTCAACGGCAAAGAGCTCTTCCACCCCATCCGCATCGCGCTCACCGGGTCCCACTCCGGCCCGGAATTCGACCGGATCCTGCCTCTCATAGAAGACGGCAATCTGCTCGGCCTTCCCATCCCCAGCGTGCACGAGCGCATTGAGCGCTTCGTGGGAGTTTAGACAAAGTGAAGGAGGTCTTCTGGATCGACGGGAACCCTTCGCCCGGGCTCTCGGTGGTGCTGCGGCCGCGCGGCGGCGACTGGCTCGAGCAGGAACTCGCCATCTTCAAAGGCGCCGGCATCGACACCATCGTTTCGCTGCTCGAAGAGGACGAGGCCGCGTGGCTGGGCCTCGCCGAAGAAGGCCCGCTCGCCGAGAGGCTGGGTATGCAATTCCTCTCGTTTCCCATCCCCGACACGCACGTCCCGCCGGATGGCGCGGCCTTCCGGCACTTTATCGCCGATCTTGTCCAACGCATACGCCGCGGCGAGCGCATCGGCATCCACTGCCGAGGAAGCATTGGCCGCTCCACGGTCACCGCCGCCGCCGCACTGATCCATCTTGGCTGGAAACCCGATGTCGCGCTGTCCGCCATCGAGCGCGCCCGCGGCTGCTCCGTACCCGACACCGACGAGCAGCGAAGCTGGATCCTGAACTACGGGCAACCGCGGTGACCGGCACACCCGCGCCGGCGACGCCCGGCCTTCATCTCGACTTTCCTCGATCCTGGCAGGCCGAGATCCTCTCTGCGAGGCCCGCCATTCTGCCCGCTCGCCGATGCGTCTATCCGCGCGACGCCGAAGAGGTCGATCGCGGCGCCCTCGAAGTGCTCATCCGGCCTGCCATGGACGGCACCCAGCCCTTCCTCGCCACCTGCGCCCTGGGCTTTCGCGACCCCATCGTTCCCACAGGCGTCTGGTCCTGTCCCCATCCGGACGAGCTGCTCGCCGTCGCCGGCGGCTATGCTTACGTCATCGACATCACCGCGCCCGAGCGCTTCACGATGATCGCTTTCCGGCCGGTGCTTGAGATTCGACCGCTGGCTGCGGAGGGATTGATGCTCTTCGTCGGCCATCACGCGATCCTCGCGTGGGGACGCGCCGGCCTCGCATGGCAATCCGGGAAGGTCTCCGACGAGGGCGTCACGATTACGAGCCTTGAAGCGGGCACCCTGCACGGCCTCGGCTGGAACAGGATCACGGATAAGGAAACGGCGTTTGCGCTCGACTTATCGACGGGCCACGCGATCCCCTGACATTCGCACAATATCCAAATTGAAAGCTTGCCAACCTGCTTCGCAATCAGCCGATCGGCGACGATCGCATGGGTTTCTGGAGTTACTTCTTCATCCAGCCATCCACGCTCAACTTCCCCGCGCCTCCCAAAAACAGCATGGCCATGGCCGCCAGATACAGCAGCATCAGCTCTCCGTGATCGCCCTGCGGCCCAAAGATCATGAAGTGATGCACAAAGACGAGCGCGACAAAGATGTTGATGAAGCACACCAGCGCCGCCCATCGCGTTGCCAGCCCCACCAGGATCAGCAGGGAGCAAATGCCGTCAGACAGCGTGGCGAACAAGAGGCTGGGCACCACGCCGATGTGCAGCGGATCGGGAAAATGCTGGGTCATGTGCTGGAAGCGGAACAGCTTCTCCGTTCCGTGCTTCAGGAACAACGGCAGGGCTGCCATGAGCCGCAATGCCAGCAGCCCGCAATCTACCTTGATTGGAATCGCACTCAACAGCAGAATTCGTTTCAGCATGGTTTCTCTCGTTGACCGGGAATTCTACGCGATCGGCCCATGCTGGGATAAGCTGTTCACGAGCGTTTTTATGCCGAAACCGCCTGCCGCTCGTCCCCAGCTCGACCCGCGCCTGACTCGCGTCTCTGAGATTGCGCTTGCCTTCCCTGAGGCTGAGCGCCAGGTCTGCGGCTCGCACGCGCAGTTCACGGTGCGCAAAAAGACTTTCGCCTACTTCCTCGACAACCATCACGGCGACGGCATCGTGTCCATCGCCTGCAAGGTCCTCGCCGGCGAAAACAAATCGCTCGCCGAGACGCAGCCGCGCCGCTTCTATCTCCCCGCCTACCTCGCGTCCAAGGGCTGGGTCGCCCTGCGGCTCGACGCCGGCAAGGTCGACTGGAACGAAGCGAAGGACCTGCTTCTCTGCAGTTATTCGCTGGTGGCGCCGAAGAAGTTAGCCCAGCAGTTATCCGAAGTGGAGTAGGTACCGCCTCCAAGGCGTCCCCGCATCTCTTCCCCGATGGCAGACCCTCACCCCCGGATCCCCGTCGTTCGTCACAAAGCCATTGATTCGCTTGCTTTGACGGGATAGTCTCCCATTCGAAGATCCATCGCAGCCGAGTCAGAATTCATCTTGTCGACCCACCGTACATCTTTGCCAGATTCCATGTCAGGCCGGGACCCCCATTTCGCGTCTTTCTGCCGTGCGGCGTCTTTGCCGGCGGATCCGGCCGCGGCCGATTCAATCGAACCGCGCGGCACCGCAACGCTCTGCGCGGCTTCCGCGCCCATCCGAACCCGTTCTTTCCATACCTTGGCGAAAAGTTTCGCCGGAGGCACCGTGTCCATGAATGCAGGTCCGCGATTTCAGAGCTTGCCGCTCTTCGCAGCACTCGCAATTGCCGTGTGGTCTCTCGCCGCGCTCTCCACTGCCGGGGCGCAAGAGAAGTTCCACGTCCCGGTGGAGTACTACAAGCTGTCCAACGGCCTTCGCGTCGCGCTCTCGCCCGATCACACGGCGCCCACTGTCTGCGTCGGCGTCTACTACCACATAGGATTTCGCATCGAGCCGCGCGACCGCACCGGGTTCGCCCATCTCTTCGAGCACATGATGTTCCAGGGCTCGGCCAATCTCGGCAAGATGGAGTTCATCAAGCTGGTGCAGGCCAACGGCGGCATCCTGAACGGGTCAACCCGCTTCGACTTCACCAACTACTACGAAGTCGTGCCCTCGAACAAGCTCGAAACCGTGCTGTGGGCCGAGGCCGACCGCATGGGCGCGCTCGCCGTGAACGAAGACAACCTGAAGAACCAGCAAGGCGTGGTCGGCAATGAGGTCAAGGTGAACGTCCTCAACGCTCCCTACGGCGGCTTTCCCTGGATCGACATGCCCATGGCGGCCAATTCGAACTGGTACAACGCCCACAACTTCTATGGCGACCTAACCGACATCGAGGCCGCCAAGCTCGGCGAGGTGGACAAGTTCCACTCGACCTATTACGCGCCGAACAACGCCGTCGTCGCCATCGTCGGGGACTTCGAGCCGGCCGACGCGCGCAAGTTTGTGGAGAAATACTTCGGCGCCATCAAGCCTTCCGACCTTCCGCCGCAACCGGACCTCACCGAGCCGCGCCAGGAATCGGAGAAACACATCACGCGCGCCGATCCGCTGGCGCCGCGGCCAGCCATAGCCATCGGCTACCACATGCCCGACCGCAACACGCCCGAGTATTTCGCGATGGGCCTCATCGACCAGATGCTGATCGAAGGCAACGACAGCTCGTTCTATCGCGAACTGGTGCAGAAGCGCGGCCTCACAGACAACGTCGAGGGCGGCATCAACCTGCTGGGCAATATGTTCGATTACTACGGGCCGATGCTCCTCATTGCCGATGTGCGCACCGACACCTCCACCAAGGCCGCCGACGTGCTCTCCGCCATGGACGCGGCCATTGCGCCCTTGCGCGAGAATCCGGTGGACAAGGCAATGCTCGACCGCGCCAAGGTGAAACTTCGGTCGAGCCTCTATGACACGATGGGCCAGTTCGGAGGCTTCGGGCTGATGGACCTTCTGGCCAGCTTCGCACTCTTCGACGACGACCCGGCGCGCGTGAACTCGCTCGACGAAAGATTCGACCAGGTGACGCCCGAGCTGATCCAGAAGACCGCGCAGGAGTATCTGCGGCCCGGTAACCGCACCGTTGTCGAACTCGAACCAGCGCCGAAGGCTGCTGCCGCGCAGGGCAGCCGCTAGAAAGGAAGGCTCCAGATGAAGAACGCAATCCGCAGCTTCGCTCTCCTTGCTTTGTTCATCTCCCTGGCCGCCGCGCCGCTGCTTGCGCAAAAGCAGACGCCGCCCGAGGGCGGTCCCGCCAAGGCATTCACGGTTCCGGCACACGAGACCTACACCTTGTCCAACGGCATGAAAGTCACGCTCGTGCCGTACGGAATTCTGCCCAAGGTCACGGTCGACGTTGTCATTGAGGCAGGAAGCATCGACGAAGGCAGCGACCACGCCGGCGTCTCCGGCATTACCGCGGACCTGCTCCAGGAAGGTACCGAGAAGCTCAGCTCGTCCGAGCTGGCCGATCAGGCCGGGCGCATGGGCAGCACGTTAAGCGTCTCTGCCAATACCGAGCAGACACACGCGCAGCTCGACGTGCTCTCGGAGTTCGGACCCGACGCCGTGCGTCTGCTCGCCGATGTCCTGGAGCATCCGCGCCTGCCCGAGTCGGAGTTGCCGCGCCTCAAGAACGACAAGCTGCGGCAGATCGCGGTCGCCGGCTCGCGTCCGCAGACCATAGCCCAGATTCACTTCAACAAGATCGTCTTCGGCAACCATCCGTTTTCGATCGTGCTGCCGACGGAAGACCAGGTAAAGAAGATCACGCACGACGACGTGAAGAGCTTTTACGCCGCCAACTTCAACGCGCAGCGCTCGCACATCTACGTGGCCGGCCGGTTCGATTCAGCCGCCGTCAAGAAGGCCATTGCCGAGGGCTTCTCCGGCTGGGCGCGGGGCAACACGAAGCGCGCGCCTGACCCGCCGCCCACCGCCGCGCACCGCGTGCTCGACGTTACCGACCGGCCCGGCGCGCCGCAATCGACGCTGTTCCTCGGCCTGCCGGTCATTGCCGCAAACAATCCCGACGCAATCCGGCTCAAAGTGACCAACGCTCTGCTGGGCGGCTCGTTCAACTCGCGCGTCACCGCCAACATCCGCGAGCAGAAGGGCTACACCTACTCGCCGTTCAGCACGCTCTCCGAGCACTACCACTACGCCAACTGGAGCCAGCACGCCGACGTCACAACTCAGTACACCGGCGCCTCCATCCACGAGATTCTGGCCGAGATCAAGCGTCTCAGCTCCGTGCCTCCCTCGGCGACCGAGCTGAAAGGAATTCAGAATTACCTGTCGGGAGTATTCGTCATCCAGAACTCGAACCGCGGTGCGCTCATCAACCAGCTCGCGTACGTCGATTTCCAGGGCCTCGGCGAGGATTATCTGAAGACTTACATCGCGCGCGTGAATGCCGTCACGCCGGAGGATGTGGAAAAGACCGCAGCAAAATACATCAAGCCGGACCAGCTCACCATCGTTGTCGTAGGAGACAAATCGAAGATCAGCGACCAGGTCGCACCGTACGAGGCGGGAAAACCGCTCTAAGTTACGGATTGTTTCTTGGCCAACGGAATCTTCATCCGCAACACCGGCAGCCTCCAGCACATCGGAGGCTCCTGGCCTCTGCGGTGACTCGGTTCTTGTGCGCGAATTCGTCCCATCTCACTGGGAAACGACGACTCGATCACTTCGAACAAGCTTTGAAGACCCGCCCTTGAAGAAAGCCGTGTTGTTCAGGAGTTACTTGAACTGTGGCGCTTTCGAAACTCGAGTATAATGCCGCCCAGATTCAAGAAAGCTCTCTATGTCGAAGCCAGATTGTGTACGTCGTTGTGCGTATTCGCTCCTTATCCTTTCCATCCTGGCCCAATTGACTTTTGTAGAATTTCCGGCCTGTGCACAAGGTCCCGCTGACAGCGAATCGACGCATCGGATCGCGAGCGCGATCGATGAAAGCCGGCTCGTTCCATTGCGCGGCAACACACACCCGTCCGCTCAAGCCAGTTTCGATCGCGGCCCGGCCGCCGATTCGATGCCGGCTGCGCGAATGATCCTTGTTCTCTTGCGCAGCGCGGAACAGGAGGCTGCTCTGGATACCTGGCTCCAGGCAACACAGGATGCAGGCTCGCCTCGCTATCATCGCTGGCTCACGCCGGAGGAGTTCGGAAAGAATTTCGGCGTTTCCCCCGCCGACATTGACCGCGTGACCGACTGGCTCCGTAGTCATGGTTTCGAGGATGTGAAAGTCGCAAAGAGCCGGATGGCGATTGAATTCTCCGGCACGGCGGGACAAGTCAGGGCAGCGTTCCGTACCACGCTGCATCGTTATCTGGTGAACGGCGAATGGCACCGGGCTAACTCGACCGATCCTCAGATTCCAGCCGCGCTGGCGAATGTTGTCGCCGGTTTCGCGCAGCTCAATGACTTCGAGCCGCAGTCGCAGGCGATTCGCGGCCCCGGCGGCGCCTACAATCCCGAGACTCATCGCATCGAGCCGGACTACACGCTCGGCAACACCACGGACGGGTACATCATTTTTGTGGGTCCGTCCGACGCGGCCACCCTTTACGACATCCCGAACCGCTACAACGCCAGGCTAACCGGCCAGGCCTACGATGGAACCGGCGCCACCATCGGCATCGCCGGCGATTCGAACATCGATCCCGCGCAGAACTCGAATTACCGCAAGACATTCGGGCTGCCCGCCAAAGTCACGCAGGTCGTGGTCGACGGCGGCGATCCCGGCGAAAACGGCGATGCAGTCGAAGCCTACCTGGATACGCAGGTCTCAGGCGGCATCGCTCCGAACGCCGACGTGATCCTTTACACCGCAGCGAACACCTACGTCGAAGCCGGCCTCTGGCTGGCCGTCGTTCGTGCGCTCGACGACAACCAGGCCGACATCCTCAACGTGAGCTTCGGCAGTTGCGAACAGCACCTCGGCGCCGCGGGCAACACCTTCGTCAATCACCTGTGGCAACAGGCCGCCGCGCAGGGCATCACGGTTACGGTATCCACCGGCAACAGCGGATCGGCCGGATGCGACAACCCAAATACGGAACTGGAGGCCACCTCGGGCCTTGCCGTAAACGGCATTGCATCGACGCCCTATAACATCGCCGTCGGCGGAACCGATTTCGACGCGCTCTACAGCGACTTCCCGACCAGTTTCTACCAATATGTGGACACTTCGAACGATCTGCCCGGACACCGAAGCGCCCTCAAATACATCCCGGAACAGCCCTGGAACGATTCGACAGTCCCAGGCCACAACACGACGGTCGCCGAGAACGCTCCATGGAACTCCACGCCGTACCCGCAGGATCGAAACATTGCCGCCGGGGGCGGCGGCGTCAGTTCCTGCATCGCGCTTTCCGCCGGCCGCTGCGTTCAAGGCTATCCGCTCCCCTCCTGGCAAGCGGGAGAGGCATTCTTACGGACTGGCCGCAACCTTCCGGATGTATCCTTCCTCGCCGGCAACGGCCTTTATGGAGCGACATGGGGCCTGTGCACCGATCAGGAGATTGACTTCAGCACAGGAGCGAAGGTCGTCAACTGCGTTGGCACTCCCGCGACGGGCAATCGCTTCCATCTCTCCGGAGTTGGCGGCACTTCGGCGTCGGCTCCGGCCTTTGCCGGAATCCTCGCGCTTTTGAAGCAGAAGATGGGAGCGAGGCTGGGGCAGGCCGACTATGCCCTCTACAGCACCGCTCACTCTTCGGCGAGATCCTTTCACGCGGTTACGACCGGAAACAATTCCGTGAACTGCGTGAGCGGCACGAGCGGGTGCGCCAAAAACACATTCGGGTTTGACTTCATGACCGGGTACGACACCAACAGCACCTACAATCTCGCGGCCGGTCTGGGCAGCGTTGACGCCGCGGCGTTGTTTGCCAGTTGGGAACCGCCGGCGTTGAAGGCGACTTCCTCAAGCCTCACGCTCAACGGCAGCAAGACGCCGCTGCATGTCACGCATGGGGCCCGCGTCACCATCGACATCGGCGTTTCGTCGAAAAGCGGAACACCCGATGGAGCCGTTGGACTGGTCGACAACATCCAGCCTGCCACGCAACCCAACAGCGGAAGCATCGGATCCTATGTGCTGGCCGGCGGAAAAGTCCAGGGGCCGATCCACAACTTGCCGGGAGGAAGCTACCGACTTTCGGCACACTACGGAGGCAGCAGCACGTTCGCCGCCAGCGACTCGAACGCCATCCCCGTCACTGTCGACGCGGAACCGACCATCACGAATCTCACCATCCGCGGATTCTACGATCCGGCGACCGGCAAGCCATCCACCAGTCCGCACTACGGAGCCATAGCGGTCATCGACGCGCAGCCCTACGGCAAGAGCTCTTCCCTCGCCTACCCGAACGGCGCGGCCACCGGGACGGTGACCTTTATGACCGGCGCAACCGCGCTGGGGACGGTGCCGGTGGGAAGCAATGGAGTGGCTGAGATCCAATCGAGGCGGTTGCCCGGCGGTACAAGCCAAATCACGGCGGTTTATTCGGGGGACGAGAGCTTCAAGGCAAGCACGAGCAGACCCGTTGCGGCGACGATTGCTCCCGCCAGCGATTCGGTCTCGCCTCCTACGATAGGAAACGACGGCGCAAGCTCAGGCCAGGCTTTTACATTCACGACCAACATCACGACCGGCAGCTATGGACAAGCGCCAACCGGAACGGTAACGATTCGGACGGGTTATACCGTGCTTGGACAAGCTCCAGTCCGGGGAATGGACGGAACGGACCGCACCCGGGCGTCCGGTATCTCCGTTCTGACGACGAAGACATTGCCGGTAGGAGTATATCCGGTCACGGCGCGATACGACGGCGACAGCAACTACGCGCCATCAGGACCCTCGGCGCCGGTCCAGTTGACCGTCGGTCGCGCATACTCCGATCTGACTGTGATTCCATCCAGCCAGTCGATCAAGGTCAACCAGCCGCTGTCAGTGGAAGTCGAAGTTGCCACGGTGCCTGGACTCGCCGCCCCCACCGGGACGGTCTATGTCCTCTACTTTGGAAAAGTGCAGTACCAGTCGCCGACGGCTCAGGTCGTGAACGGAAAGGCGAGCGTCACTGTGGATGGAAATATCCTGCCCCTTGGCAACCAGTGGCTCAGCGTCGTGTACAGCGGAGATCAGAACTACAGCGGGCAGAACACCAGCTTTTCTGTAGAAGTTGAATCGACGGGGACAGTTGTGCCGGCGATCGAATTGAGCCCTTACAACTCGAAGACCACCAAAGACCCTTTCAACCTCGACGTCAAGATTCACGGGATCAACGGAGCGCCGATCGCAACGGGAATGGTGACGGTCGTTCTTCCGTGGGCGACCGCTACGCAAGAACTCGTGAACGGTGAGGTGTTCTTTTCGCTTTCCATCACACCTGGCATCACGACCTCGATGACGATCTCATACTTGGGAGACCGCTATTACAGTGGCGTATCCGCCACTGACAGCGTCACGGCTCCAAGTGGGAAAGACGTCTCGGGCATCAGCGTACTTCCGCCGAAAAGCCAGGTCCCGGTTGGACAATCTATCGGTGTCGATATCCAAGTTTGGCCAGACTACGGATACCCTGCCACCGCCTCAGGAGCGGTCGTGCTTTGGTGCGGAAGCTACAAATCCGCGGCGACCGCGTTGAAAAACGGCCAGACGACGATAACGATTCCCGGAAATACCCTGCCGGTTGGTAAGGATCAGCTGATTGTCCTCTACGGCGGCGATTCGGAATACTTCCCAGGATGGGGTTCGGCAACCGTCACCGTGAAGCCAAACTGAGCCACGTCCAAGGTCAATTACTCGCAGTGGCGGCCAATTGCGTCACGCCAGCGTTCAGGCATTTCTGAAGTCGCCGCCGACAAGAATGGTTTTGTATCCGGCGTATACGCTCTCGAACACCGCGTCCCAGCTCATGGTTTCGGCATAGGCGCGCGCGGCCACGCGCATCGCGGCGTGTTTCGCAGGATCGGCCAGCACGCCGGCAACGGCCTCGGCAAACCCATCGTCCGTAGCAATCCGTCCCGTCTCTCCGTCGCGCACAATCGACTTCGGCCCGCCGTGGGGAGTCACGATCGCCGGAACGCCGCTGGCCATCGCCTCCAGCACCACGTTGCCGAACGTGTCGGTATGGGAGGGGAAGACAAGCAGGTCCATGTTGGCGTAGGCGGTGGCCAGCGCTTCGCCGCGCAACACTCCGGGAAACTCCGCGCGCGGCAGGTGTTCCTTGAGCCATGCCTCTTCGGCGCCATGGCCGACCACTAGGAAGCGAAAGCTCTTGTGCCCCTTGTGCTCCAGCTCTTCCTGCACCTTGGCCAGCAGCGCGACGTTCTTCTCGATGGAGAGGCGGCCGACAAACCCCAGCACCTGGGCGCGATCGTCCTCACTGCGCTTGCGCTTGCGCGGGTGAAAAAGCTCCGCGTCGACGCCGCGCGCCATCAGGTAGCAGGGCCGGCGGGTTGCGCGCTCGAGCTGCCTGCAAAGCTCGCGGTTTGGCGCAAACAGCACCTTCGCCACCGAGTAGAACCGCGCCGCCGCAACCATCGCGAGGTCTTCGATCTTCTGTCCCGCCGGCTCCGCATGCCGCTTGGGCAGCCGGCGCAGGAACCAGTCCGACCGGCGCGACGCATACTCGTGCACGTTGGTGTGCCAGCTCGCCGCCAGCGGAAGTTCCATGTGATATGCCAGCCGCGCACCCAGCATGCCCACTTCGCTTGGACCCGTGATGTGAATCAGATCGGGCTTGAAGCGATCCAGCACTTCGCTGATCAGGGGGATATGCCGCAGAAACGCCGGATCGAAGCGCAAATCCTTCTCCAGCGCAAACGACAGGATGCCGCGCGGCAGCTCGAGAGTCCACACGTTGCCGTCTTCGATCAGCGCCTGGGAGCGGTCGCCGGCGCGCACGCAAAGAAAGGCAAGATTGCGGCGGCGGGCAAATGCCTCGAAGTGCCGGCTTGTGTGGGCAACCCCGTTCACCTCGTGAAACGAGTCGGGGAAGTACGCCACGCGAGGCACACGTTGAGTCGTCATTGAGGCGGATTCAGAGGCGTCAGTCGGGTTCGCGGCGTACGCGTGGCTGGCTCCTTCCGCCCTGCCCGGACGATCCACGGCAGGGCCTGGTTGCGGACTCGGCTCGGCCAGCCCCGTTTTTGCCGCCAATTCCGATTATCCCTCGTTTTCGCCGAGTGCGAGCCGCAGCTGGTGCGCTTCGCTCCACGCGATCCGCAATCCGCCGGAGACCGGCCCCCGGCCGAGTATCCTAACCAGCGCGATGCCCCAGCGCATGATCGCCGGCGCGGAGCCGCTGGGCCACAGTTCCTTGAGCGGCCGATCCACGCCACTCGCGTCCGGATGATACACCCGCTCTTCCCACGTCCGCGAGCCTTCCGGGAAATCCGGGTAATCGCGAATCGCGTCCAGGGTCGACTGCAGGATGCGATGCTTCCACGGCTCGGCATACTGCGGCATGAACAGCACGTTGCTTTTCTTCTCGCGCCGCACCTCGTGGACAAACTCCGTGAAGCTGGTCGCGGAGGTCAGGTTGACATTGGCATTGGGCTCCACGCCGTGGCGGTCGCCGCCGGAGATCAGCAGCATGTTCCACTTGTCGGCGAGGCGCCGCACGGAGCGGTTTTCATCCCAGTGGCGCAGCCCGTTCAGCTCCAGCGCGTGCAGGTAGGTGCCGTATTTCAGCAGGAACTCGTTGACCAGAAAGTCGTGCCGGTCCTGTCCCACCAGGTAGAGGTCCCACATCGGGTGATTGAAGATCAAGAGCACGTTCGGCTCGGCGTCGAGCGCGGCCAGGATCTCGCCCAGCTCGGCCGGATTCGGATTCGCCGTGTACTTCTTCAGCGTATCCATCCACTCCACGGCCCGCGCGCTGGGCAGGTTATGCACACCCAGGTGGAAGGCCTGCACGCCGCCATAAGGCACCGACCACTCCACCGAAACCGGAATCTGCCGCGCGCTGGGAACGGTCCGCAGCAGCATCGGCGCATTGATATTGTCGTGATCGGAGATCGACACCATCGGCGCCAGGTCCAGCTTCTCAATCTGCTTGCTCTCGAGATCGAACGCCAGTTTCGGTGTCAGCGGCGGAGTCCAGTAGCTCGCCGAATAATTCACTCTCACGCCGTGGTTATCCTCCGACTTGCGCTCCATGCGCGCCAGAAACGGCCGGATGACCGGATATTGGTTGCCGAAATTCGCCAGGAAGTCCAAAGTCTCGTGCGATTGATTCGTATGACTATGGAGCGAGACTCCGGTACGGAAGCCCTCCGGCGCAGTTCTGTCGCGCCAAAGGTATGAGATGGTCGAATTGGCCATTCCTCCTCCTTCATCCCTGATCGAACCTGGATTTCTGCGGATATTATCCATCGGCGACCATAAATGTCCGGTTAAGGTAGTGCGAATGTGCCTTCAATTGCGGAGAGAATCAAGTGAGTAACAACGATTTGAGGGAAAACCCGCAATACCCCAAGCATAACCGTAAAACTCCAGAAAAAGATCGTTGAAGTCGCTCGAAGTTTTTGCGGGGTTGAAAATACGTGTGCGCGGGGGTCAAGGTGCGACAGACTCCTCTTTTTTAATGATAATTCACAATCTCCGGCCGCCTGCCTTGGCTCGTCACCCGGTTTCACCGCAACCGGCTCCGGACTTCGATCACGGGCCGCGCGATCACTGGCCGTGATTGAAGAGAGTTTGCGCCAGTTCGAGGAGCCGACCGGCGCCGCCCGGCAGCAGCGAGCTGGCCAGCGTGAGCAGCGGCAGAGCCAGCGATTCGGCCAGCTTTTTGTAGAAGCTGCCCTGCAGTTTTGTGTCGTCGCCGTTCACGATGCGCGCCAGGATGGGGTCGATGTCCATCTCCTTGAAGACTTTGTAAAAGGCCCATCCGATGGCGACGAGCAGCAGCACGGCGGCGAAGACCAGCGGCGAAAACGGCTCGAAGGGATAGATCGCAATGGCCAGAGCTACGGCCGAAAACATGCAAGCGACGGCAACCAGCAGGGTGTGCAGCCGGGCAACGATTGTCTGGACGAAACCGATGTACATCAGGCAGATAAACTTCTCCGCGGCGCACTGCCAGGGCGGCAGAGTGGCCAGGTCATCGGTCTCATCGCCGAAGCGTTGATCCGGGCCCTTGCAACTGCACACCAGCAGACAGGGCGGCTTCTCGCTCGCCGGTTTGGGGGGCGGCGGATCGCCCCGGTGCTCGAGCAACAGCGCAATTCCGTCGCCGGCCTGCTGCAGGATGCCAAAGTAAAGCCGGTTGTTGTTGGCAAAAGCTGCAGGATCGACCGTGCGCAGATCGATCCCGTTGTAATGGCTGCGCAGCGCTTCCAGGGTCTGCGCCGCGGGCCTCAGCCCCGCCAGCCCATGGTTCCCAGCCAGGTCCGTCAGGCTGTCGATCAGGGCGGTGTGGATCGCTCTCCGGCTCTCGAACGAGATCCCCGAGAACGTCCACAGGCGGTGCCAGTTGAAGTCTTTGATGGGCACAAAACTGCGCTTGAACGGCTCGCGGGCCAAAGCGCGGAGCAAACCGCGCAGTTCGATCCAGAGCCACACGAACTGCAGCAGATCGAAGAGCATCAGCGCGATGATCACGGTCGCACCATCGAACACCCGTTCGGTGACGGTCTTCGATTCCAGGGTCGTCATCTCGCGGAACGCCTGCAAGCCGAAGTGCCCGAACAGCGCCAGCATCAAGGCAGCGGCCCATCCCAACCACAGCCATTTGGCGCCCGGTCCGAGAGGGCACGGACAGGCGAACGAAGCGATCCTCTTGCCGCGGCTGTCGGAGATGCGCGAGTTTTTGGGGAAGGTCGGAAGCGGCGGAGTGGCCTTCATCGTCGCAGCTCCATTGCCAGCCTCCGACGCCCAGACGAACAGCCCGAGCAGTAGAAGCATTGCGGTCGGGATCAGGGAGAGGCCCGACTCCCAGTGCATCTCGCGGAACAGGTTCAACATGGAGGCGATGCTGCAGGTGGCGAGGGGATTGACGGAAAAAATCCCGGCCGGCACGAGCCCGGCGAAGGCCAGTGCGACGGGCACGGCGGCCACGATCATCTCCCGCCTCCACCCCATTCGGACGGCCCACACACCTTTCCACACCGCGAAGCCGCAAATCGCCAGCGGCGCAACGACCGTCAGCACTTCGCAGAGATACCACCATTTCGCGGTCGAGGGCAGCCTGACGGTCCACGCCATCACCAGGAATGCCCCTCCCGCCGCGGCAGCCGGGACCGCAACCTTGAAGAACCAGTAGCGCCAGCCGGGCAGCGGCTCAAAGCTGGCGAAGGTGCCGCTCACGATCGAGTTCGCGCACCCGATGGCCAGGCAATAGATGCCGGTCGACAGCACAAGAATCGAAAACAACGCCCTCCAGAATCGCCCGACCTGAATTTCGCCCGCATTCGTCGCTCCCGCAGGCGGCGTGCCGGGGGGCTGCTTCGCCGTGCTCCGGGCAAAGAGCTTGAACGGCATCGCCACCTTTCCCTGGTCGGCGGGGTTCGCCGTGAAATCCAGCTGGCTGTCCTCGGCCACCGGCCAGGTGGCGCTGCTTCCCAGGGCCACGACATACAACGGCGGCCTCTGCGCGGGATTCGGCTGGTGGGTCCAGTTGGGCTCGGAGTATTCGCTGGCCCACTTGGCGGGCCGCGACTCGTCCACGGCCAGGTCGATCGCGGCAAAGTACGTTCCCTGCGAAACGTCATCGGCAAAGATGTGGCCCGCCCGGTCGTCGCCGCTTCCGGTCCAGTCGTGCAGCAGGGGCAGCAGCGGGAACTCGCCCACGAACATATCGCCGCGGAACTCAGCCGTGGCGCCGCGAAGGAACAGCCTCGTCGGGTCGAGCACCGCCAGGCGCACGCCACTGTTGTTGGCGTGGAGGAACCGCGAAAGGAAGAACCGGTCCTGCTCGTTGGTGGCCAGGATGATCGCGGCCTGGATCTCGTGCTTCTTCAGGAATTCGGAGATGCCGAAGAGCACGCTCTCCCTGGCGCCCATGGTTTCCGGCCCGCCGAAGCTGCGTACCGAATCCCCTTCGCCATGGTCGTCGTTCTTCAGGTCGAGAAACCTTTTAAATGGCTGCGCCGGGGAATTGGCGTCGAACAGGCCCTGATTCTCGTACCCGGTGCGGACGCTCGAAATGTCGCGCGGAAAATGAATCCGCCACATGCCGGCAATATCGAGGTGCCGTTGCCGGTCGGTGAAGATCCTCTTTCCACAAAAGTCCTGCCCAGCGCCGGCTTCCGCTTTCTTCTCCTCGTGTTCGGCGATGGCGTACATGTCGCCGTAGAGGGACTGGCCCTCGGTGAGAAGCGCTGTGTGTTTCTTCGTGATGCCCAGCCGTTCCAGCGTTGTCTGGATCAGCAGGATGCGATCTTCGTAGTCGTGGCTGGTGCTGCCGAAGTCGACGTTCACCTTGGCGTGCGCGGCGGAGATCTGCTGCACAGCGCACTCGGCAGCGTGCCCGCCCGTCACGCTTCCGCTGCGCAGGACAATCCGCTTTGCCTGCGGGGCCGCGCCAAGCAGATCGTCGACCGCCGGCGCCAGCGACGCGAAGGACCCGCTGAATCTCGGCCCCAGGATGCGCAGCGTGTCGCCGAAACCAAGGCCGGCCTCCGCCAGGATCTTCGGCACGGCATCGATCTGCGCCCGCGATATGCCTTCCGTCGGCTTCTCGGTGACCAGAAAGACGACCAGCCCCTTGGCATAGGGGTCCTCAGCCTTGCGCCGAAAGAGGAGCACGCCGGGGAGGCTGTCAGCCTGCGCTTTGGCCTGGTCTTCTTTCACCTCGTCGTCGAAGCCGGAGCGAGGCTCGTAGGACCGCCATGGAATCCACGCGCTGTCGAAGAGATATCCGGCGGCCTGCAGGCCGTCGAGCATCGCTTCCACATCGTCGTCAAAGGCCGCGGCGAGATGCGTCTCGGTGGGGTGCGCCACAGTGGCCACCAGCACCTGGGGCTTGATTGCGGCAGCGCCCGCCGGCAGCGCCCCTTTGGCCACGAACTGCTTGATGAAGGCGACCGGCTCTTCCGGCTGCGGCCCCGGCCGCTTGGGCGCGAACATCTTCTTCTCGGCTTCGTCCGTCGCAGTCTTCTCGCCGGCTCGCGGCGCGTGCACCGCGAGACTGGCGGCCATCAAGACGGCGAAGACAAAGGAATAGCGGTTCATCGATACCTCCGCTGGGGGTTGAAGGGGGCGCGGCGATCGACAGCTTTGTTACAGAATGTGAAATTCCGCCGGCCGGCGTTTCAGCCGGGATAAATCGCGGCGAGGCTCAGGAGTGCAAAGGGACTGCATCGACTCAGGTTTTGCACCGAATCGGGAAAACGGGGAATCGCGCTGTCTCCCTTTGGGCGGAAAGCTTATCGGCTTGAACCGGCGATGGCAAGCGTCAATTCCACGGGCCGCGTGGGCACGATCCGGCTAGCGGTTGGTTTTGGCCAGCTCCGGGCCGAGAAAGTCTTCGAGCGTCGAGCCCGCCATGAGGTCCTCGCCGGCCGCAACGGGCGCGTGGGCCGGCTTTCCCGCGGCGGCTTCCTGCGCGAGGTAGTTCTCGGTGAGCCCTTTGCGCAGCAGCTCGAATGCCTGCTCCGGGCTGTCGGCGTACTGGAACAGCTCGAGGTCCTTCGGCGAAATCGCGCCCGTGTCGACCAGCGCATCGAGGTTGAAGACCCTCTTCCAGTAGTCCGAACCGTAGATCACCACCGTGATCTTCTTGGCCAGCTTGTGCGTCTGCGCCAGGGTGAGGATCTCGAACATTTCGTCCAGCGTCCCGAACCCGCCGGGAAACACAACCAGCGCCTTCGACAGGTAAGCGAACCACAGCTTGCGCATGAAGAAGTAGTGGAACTCGAAGTTGAGCTCCGGAGTGATGTACGGGTTGGGAAACTGCTCGAAAGGCAGCCGGATATTCATGCCGACCGTCTTGCCTCCCGCTTCCCATGCGCCGCGGTTGGCCGCCTCCATGATGCCCGGGCCGCCGCCGGATGTGACCACAAAGCGGTGCCGCTTGGACGGAATCGACTTGGCCCATGCGGTGAGCAGTTGGGCGAGACGCCGCGCATCCTCGTAGTATCGAGCCATCTCCACCGCCGCCACGGCGCGCTTGCGCTGCAGATTGGTCGCCTGACCGGAGGCAATCTGCGGAGGGCTGGCCGGCTGTTCCTCGTTCGGCGCGGGACGCGTGGAGCCCGTGTTATCGAGCAGTTCGAGCGCGTGGTCGGCCTCCTCGCGGCCGCGGAACCGCGCCGAGCCAAAGAACACCACAGTGTCCTGGATCTGTTCGCGCCGAAACCGCGCCAGCGGCTCCAGGTACTCCGCCACCAGCCGGATCAGACGCCCGTCCGGCCCATTCACAAAGGTGGTGTTTTCGTAGGCCAGCGGCGCGCACGGCAGGGGCGACGGAGTTCTGTCTGGAGCCGGCGTTGCAGCGGCGGGCGGCTGACCTATGTTCCCTATTCCCTGATCGCCCGGGGCCGCTGCTTCGCTGGGGCGACCTGACGCCTGGCCCCTGGCGCCCGGACCTGTTTCCCGATCCCTGCCCGCCGATCCCTGTTCCACCTCGCTCATTCGCTTCACTCGTCCCGCGCGCGGATCGCGTCGCGAAACGCAATCCACAGATTCAAGAGCCCCAGCCCGGAAACCACGCCGCGCACGGCGCCGTTGGCGGCAAAGATTGCAAGCGCGGGGAAGTGCGCAAAGAGCGGGTTCTGATCCCAGAGCATGGGCCACCACGGGGCCACGGCCACGCCCAGCCCAATATACATGCGCAACAGCACGCGCAGGAACAGCTCGGAACGCTCCAGCCAGCGGGGAATCCGCTGCGGATGACGGACCGGCGGCGGCTGGGACGGATCAGGGGCGGCCGCAAGCCCCGGCGCAGCGCTCAGGACAGTCTCCGGCCCAGGAGCCGGGCTCGCGGGCAGCGGGTGCGACGTCAATTCCGGCTGCTGGGACATTCTCGAAGTTCGCACGCCGCCCTCACTCCCAACCCGTCCTCCTCAATTCATCGGCCGGACAGGCCGTAAGTCGATGGCCGCCCGGCGAATGGTGCGCAAGAATCGCCGGACAGACGCTCGGCCAGGCCCGGTACTGCCGGCCCGGCTCGGGGACGCCGTATTCAAACGGTATCACAGCGGCCGGGCTCCGGCCCCGCGCCTACCGGCGCAGCCCGGCAACAGACGCGCCGACGCCCGTTTGGGCTCACCCGCCACCTTGATCGCGTCCCAATCTGGGCGTATTTTGTGGGTGTACGTCCTTGCCGGATCGATCGGTCCGGAATCGAAAAGGAGACTCCATGAAGGCCCTCTGCGCGATCTCCTTCGCCATCTTCCTCGGTTCCACCGCCGTCGTGGCCCAGACGATCAACCAATATCATCCGCAGAAGTTCGATCCACAGGCGGCGCAGGCGTTGCCCCAAGTCCAGCTCGAAGACTGGCAGGCTTCCGCATCCGTTTGCCCGGTCGCCATGCAGGCCAAGCAGGGCGCCGGCTGGAGCATGGTCAAAGCCGGGCACGGCCATCCGCGCGAGTCGGGCGCCTTTCAGAGCATCCGCCTGACTCTCTCCGACGGCAAGCAAGGTCCGATCGTTGCCGCCCGGATCAAGGTTCGCGGCCTCACCGACAAGCCGCACGTTCTCGCCACCGCCGACGGCCCGGCCGAAATGACGCGCTACGTCAACGTCTCTTTCGACGGCGATGCGGTGAACGAAGCCGCCGCCGATCTGACGCTGCATGGCTTCACGTCCATCAAATCTATCGACCTGGTCTCGATTACCTACGCCGACGGCTCGACCTGGAACGCCGGCCAGCACACCTGCCGCGCCGTTCCCGACCCGTTGATGCTGGTAGGAGCGCGCTGATCGACCGCGGCCAGGACCTCTTGATGGGGCACATCTGGCAATCGCCAAGGGCGAGATCTTCTAGTCCGCGGAGTGCCGAAGCAGACCCGCAGGCCATTTTCCTGCCAGCTTCAGATACTGTTCCATCTTCTTGGAAATCCATCCGGCCTGGCAGGCGTCTTTGATTTCGCCAGGGGTCTCGAGCACCTGCTTCACATGCACCTCGAGCAGCCTCTTGCTCAGCTCGGTCGGCGGCATAGGGCATTGCGAGTGCAGGTGACTCATTCGCGCCTTGGCCTGGCTATAGCTGCGATGCAGGCGGTCCGGTCCAAGCCCCATCATGGAACCGCAGACGCGCCAGAAGAAGAACCAGTCGTCTTCATTGATGTTGCTTGCCTTGGCGCCATAGTAGGAGAACGTCAAGAGCGTGAACTCGACCGTATCTTCGTTATAGAGGAGCTTCGACCGCTTCCGGTTGTGCGACTCCGCCAGTCCGAGCATGATGGCCAGGGCTTTCTCGTCATCCACCATGTTCAAGACGACCATCGACGTTTCCTCAATGCGCTGCTCGGCCGTCTTCTCGTTCGTCAGCAACCCGGTGCCGCAAAGGGCCCGTGCGATGTTCGGGTGAAAATACGTCTCGGGAAACGACTTGTTTTTGAAGATGAAGAGCAGGCTTCCTCCATTGGCCAGCATTGCTGAATGGAACCGCTGCCGGCCGGCTCCGAACAGTTCGGTGAATTCCTCCCTGGTCATGTTTCCCAGAATTTGCCGGCGCTTCGCCGCAAGCTGCGGTTTCGGCGTATAGATTCTGTCGATCAGTTCCTCTGTGTTGATCTTGAGCTTGTTGTAAGGCGCCGACAGATCGTCCGCACTGTGCTTCACGTTGAAGTGAGACAACTGTGACTTCAGCTTGACCGTGGTCTCGCCTTGATGATCGTCCTCGGCGCGGACCGCATCGACCATGACGAGGGTGTAGAGACTTGTGGGGTGCGGCAAGCTCATGGCATTGTTCCTGGCTGAGTTGTCTGGGATCAGGGGCCGGGGACCAGCACCAAAACTCTACTTGAGCCGAATGGCGCCGTCCACTCCAATTTGCGCTCCGTTGGCTGCGGCGTGCGCCGGGCCGGGGCCCTCGACCCGGCCCTTCCCGTGCCTCGACCGGGACGCTTTCCGATCCTTCCACCGGCGCAATTCACCCTTCCCCGAGCCAACCGTGCAGTTTGCGTGGTAGGCTTCGTTACATTCTCGTAAATCAAAGACCCGCGCCCATGCGAATTGCACTCTTCACTGAGACTTTTGTCCCCGAAGTCAATGGCATCGTCACAACGCTTTGCGAGACCGTCAAGCAGCTGACGTCGCTGGGCCACGCAGTCCTGATCTTCGCGCCAGCCGGCGGCATCGCGGAGTATGAACAGACTCGCATCGTTGGCTTCAAGGGCCGACCCTTCGCCCTCTATCCGCAGCTCAAGCTGGCGCTTCCCCGCCGCTCCATCCGCCGCGCCATTACTGAGTTCGCGCCCGACGTCATTCATGTCGCCGATCCGGCCCTCCTCGGCATCGCCGGCCTCTACTACGGCGGCGGAAAGCACGGTGGAGCGCTGCGCCTGCCCCTGGTCGTCTCTTACCACACCGACCTTCCCAAGTACCTCCGTTTTTACGGCCTCGGCTTTCTGGAGCGCTCCATCTGGCCCATTCTGCGCACGCGCCACAGCCGGGCCACGGTGAACCTCTGCACCTCGACGGCGATGGTCGACGAGCTTCACAGCCACGGCATCCACAAACTGGCCCTGTGGCCCGGCGGCGTCGACACCGACCTTTTTCGCCAGAAGCGCCGCTGCCCCGCCATGCGCGCACGTCTCACCGGCGGCCACCCCGAGAGCCCGCTTCTGCTGTCCGTCGGCCGGCTCTCCGCGGAAAAAGGCATCGAGAATCTTCGTCCCATCCTGGAAGCCATACCCGGCGCACGCCTGGCCCTGGTGGGAGACGGCCCCCACCGCGCAGCACTCGAACGTCATTTCGCAGGCATGCCCGTGCACTTTGCCGGATTCCTGCACGGCGAAGAACTCGCCGCGGCCTACGCCTCTTCCGACATCTTCCTCATGCCGTCGCGCACCGAGACCCTCGGGCTCGTCGTCCTCGAGGCCATGTCTTCCGGCCTGCCCGTCGTCGCCGCGCGCGCCGGCGGCATTCCCGAGATGATCAAAGATGGCGTAAGCGGCTACTTATTCGATGGAGAGAGCGATGCGATCGCCGCCGTGCGCAAGCTGATTGACGATCCGCAGGGACGCGCAGCCATGGGCGATTGCGCCCGCGCTCATTCCGGCCACCATAGCTGGCGGAGTGCCGCGATGCAACTCCTTGAGCATTATGGCCGCGCCTGCAACGATCAGGCGATTTCCGCCGCCGGCGCGGTTGCAACCAAGAACGGCAGCGTGGGTTCCCACGTGAAAAGCGCGGTCGGCCGCTCGGTTCTCTTCGCCGCGCGCAAGCTGCTGCCTTGAGCGGGCGTGGGACCCTGCAGCATCGCTACTTCGTGGCGATGGCCGGAACCTCGGCGGGATTGAGATCGTAGGCGCCGTAGTCGATGGTGAGCACCGCCCGGCCGCCCACGCGGATCTTCGATTCGCTGCGGTTTTGCTCCGGCAGCCAGAACTCGCCGGTCTTGGCGTAGGTATGGTGAATCTCGGTGCGGGAGATCCAGAACGACGGGTTCCTGGCCGGTTCGGCTTCGATCTTGACCACCGCGAAGTCGGCCGCATCGACCCAGATTTTTCCGCGATAGAGAAGCTTGTTGTCGGTGAGCGGCTGCACGCTGAGAGCATAAGCCGGCCGGCCGCCCAGCGTGTCCATACCCGCCATCTCAAAGCGATAATTCGCTGCGCTGAGCGCCGTCGCTTTCTGGTTGCCCAGGGCTTCCTTCTCCGTCTCCAGCAGCCGCTTGAGCACCTTGTCGAGGAGCAGCTTGGACCCGCTCTGGCTCAGGATGCGAAAGCTCTTGCCGGCCGGCGCGTCGAAGCGCACCTCGACCTCCATCTTGGCGTCGAGCCTGGCTCCGAAGCCCTTGTAGCTCACCTCGTAGTGGCGCACGGATTTGTATCGCTTCAGATCTTCGGCGCGCACCGCGTTGCGGTGTTCCATCTGGGAGACAACCTGCGCAGAAGTCAAAGAAGCGGTCGAGGGAACGTTGCCGTCCTCCGCCCGCGCGGTCATCGCGAGGCAAATCAGCATGGCCGCCACCGCGGGGGCCCAGCAATTCCTACAAGCCATGAGGCATGATATCCCGGTCTGGCTCGATGTCAAAGGCTGCTTCCCGCGGCCGGGTATCGCGGCAGGCACCTGAGGCCTGTTGAAATGAAGGCAGCCCGGCCGGGGTTGAACTCATCCGGCGCAGGCTGGGCAGAAACGATGCTCGATTTCGATGGCGGACGAAGTGCGCGAAATTGGCCGCATGCGTATTCCCGCATTCAGCACGGATGGCCCGACCCTCATCTGTTCCCAGGACGCGAACGACCTTATGGGTGCGGCCCGCAGCCAGCCGGCGCAGATTGTCGCCCAGCCGATCGAGCGCCTCGACCCCGCCGACTCGCTGCCTTTGCGGCGTGTTCAGAGCCGGAAGTACACGCCGACCATCGGCTCGGCCGTGTGCGTGAAGGCATCGGTCGAGGTGTAGAGCCTGGTCAGGTTCGGCGCTTTGTAGAGGTTGCCACGGTATTGCAACCGCAGCCCGAGGTGCGGCAACAGCCCCCAGTCGAGTCCCCCGCCATAGACAAAGACCGGCTTGGTCGACGTGCTGGTACTGAGATGCGTATTGCCGGTCACCGGCACGTCGAGCAGCAGCCCCACGCCGGCCAGGGCGAACGGCCGCAGGTTCGCCACGTGCACGGATGCCACCCAGTCGCCTGTGATCTCGTGCGCATTGGCCGAAACGATGGCGGTGCATCCGGCCGCCGGACAGGGCGCGGATGCCCCGGTATACACCTGGTTGGCGCGGTTGTACGAGTAAGTAGCCTCATATCCGACGATCGGATTGCGGATGTGCCGCAGCTCCAGCAGCCCGCCAGCCGCATTCGACGGGCTCTGTTCGATGCCGTTGCCCGTCGTCTTCCCGGTAAACGCGCCGTAGAGGCTCGCCGCCACATCGGTCTGCGCCTGCACCGCCGCACCGCCAAGCCCGGCGAGAGTAAGAAGAAGCATTGCGGCAGGAATGTTTGGAGTTCGCATCACGGTCTCTCCTTTTTCGCCGGCGATGCCGGTATGAATGTCGCAGGATTGCGAAGAGCCCTGCGCACTTGCATTCCGGTTTGACGCCGCATCGCGCTCTTTGGCGCTTCGCCCCGTCACGCCCCGAACCCGCGATAGCCTGCAAAATATTTTGCGGGCCGGGGCAGCTCTGCGAGAATTCCTGCAACGGCTCTTCTTCGCATCCCATGAAAAAGAACACTCTTCTAGCGCCGCTTGCTGCGTTGATCCTTCCCTGCCTCTCCCTGGCGCAGGAAGGATCGAAAAACGTCATTCCTTATCTCGATGAGCAGCCGGTACGCGCGCGGCACGGCATGGTGGTGAGCGTGCATCACCTCGCGGCCGATGCCGGCGTCGAGATTCTGCGCGAAGGCGGCAACGCGGTCGACGCCGCAGTCGCCACCGGCTTCGCGCTGGCCGTCGTGCACCCCGGCGCCGGCAACCTGGGCGGCGGCGGATTCATGCTGCTGCGCCAGCACGATGGCAAGTCGACGTTCATCGACTATCGCGAGAAAGCCCCGCTGGCCGCGACCGAGACCATGTACCAGGACGCAAAAGGCAACGTCCTGCCCGAGACCAGCCTTCAGTCCAGCGTGATCGGCTACCGCTCGATCGCCACGCCGGGCTCGGTGGCCGGCATGGTCTACGCCGAGCGCAAGTACGGGAAGCTCGGATTGCAGAAGGTGATGGCGCCGGCGATCGCGCTGGCCGCGAAAGGCTTTGTGCTCACCGCCGAAGAAGCAAGCGAGCTCTCCGATCCCGACCTGGCAAAGTTCGCCGACTCGAAGCGCATCTTCCAGCGCGGCGGCGATCTCTACAAGGAAGGCGACTCGTTCGCGCAGTCGCAGCTGGCGCGCACGCTCGAGCGCATCGCCGCCAACCCCGACGACTTCTATCGCGGCCAGCTCGCTCATGAGCTCGTCGACGACATCAAGAAGGGCGGCGGCCTGGTCACGCTCGACGATCTCGCGCAATACAAGGTCGTCGAACGCACGCCTGTCACCGGCACATTTCACAACTACACCGTCCTCAGCGCGCCGCCGCCGTCGTCAGGCGGGATCGTGATGCTCAGCGCGCTCAACATCCTCGAGGGATACGACCTCGCGCGTCCCGGCGACCGCACGCCCGACTGGCTGCACCTTATCGTGGAAGCCTACCGCCGCGCTTACATGGACCGCGCCGACTATCTCGGCGATCCCGACTACAATCCAATTCCCACGGCTGAGCTAATCTCCAAGAAATACGCCGCGGCCTGGCGCGCCGGCATCGACGCGCGCGCGGCCACGCCCAGCGCTGCGCTGCATCGTCCGGACGGATTTCTCCCGGCACCGCCCACCAGCGCCGGACAGTTCCGCAAGGAGTCGCCCGACACGACCCACTTCTCGGTTGTCGACTCGGATGGCAACGCCGTCGCCGTGACCACGACGCTCAACGATTTCTTCGGCTCGCACGTCACCTCGGGCTCGCTCGGCATCCTGCTCAACGACGAGATGGACGACTTCGCCGCGAAGGCGGGTGTGCCCAACATGTACGGACTCATCCAGGGCACGGCCAACGCCATCGCGCCCGGCAAGCGCCCGCTCAGCTCCATGACGCCGACCATCGTGCTGGAGGACGGCAAGCTGCGCTACGTGCTGGGCTCGCCGGGCGGCGGGCGCATCATGACTACGGTGACCAACATCTTTCTCTCCGCGGCCGAGAGCGGCTTCAACATCCAGCAGGCGGTCGACGCGCCGCGCTTCCATCATCAATACCTGCCGGACAAGATCTATCTCGAGCCCGGCTTTGCGCCGGCCACCATCGCCGCGCTGCGCAAGCTGGGCTACGACGTGAGCGTCCGCGACGGCCACTGGTCGAATGGCGAGTGCATCGCCGTGGATCCCAAAACCGGCGAGCTGCTCGGCGGCCAGGACCACCGCAGCCACTACGGCAAAGCGGCGGGATATTGAATCGGCTGTGGACCTGACTGTGGAGCCGGTTGTGGAGTAGGATCGACAGCATGGAAACGATCCAGGTCGTACTTGACAAGGAGTTGCTCCGGGCGGCCGACCAGGCGGCGCGCCGGGCAAAGCGGAACCGCTCGGCTCTGGTGCGCGACGCCTTGCGCGAGCATCTTCGCAGGCTCGACGTGCTGGCGCGAGAAGAGCAGGACCGGCAAGGCTACGCGAAGCATCCGCAGACCGTGAAAGGATCGAAGCTGTGGGAGAGAGAGGCCGTATGGCCCGCGGAGTAGCGCGCGGCGACGTCCGGCTCTACCGGTTCGCGCCTCTCGACAAGACGAGGCCGGTTCTTGTTCTTACGCGCGACAGCGCCATCGGTTTTCTCACCACGGTGACCGTTGCGCCCATCACATCCACTCTTCGCGGTGTGCCGTCGGAGGCCGTGCTGAACGAAGAAGACGGCATGAAGACACGCTGCGCGGTCAATCTGCACCATGTGGTCACAGTCTCGCAGGGCCGCCTTGGCAAGCGTGTGGCTCACCTGGGCTCCTCGCGGATGCACCGGATCTGCGCGGCGTTGCGGTTCTCGCTCGGATGCGACGAAGAATGACGCGGCTGCGGCTCCGGGACCGCTTGCAAAGATGCGACAATGAGGCAGGCGCGGTTCGCTGCGCGATGGCTCCGGGCAACGGGGGTCCCGCTGACCATGCTACGAGCGTTGTCCACGCACTATTTTCTCAATCAGAGACTGCATCCGGGCCTGCTCGATCAGGTGGCCCGCGCCGGCGTCGAGGGCATTGAAATCTTCGCCGCGCGCCAGCATTTCGACTACACCAACCTCGAGCACACGCGCGAGCTCGGCTCCTGGTTCCAGGCGAACCCCGTAGCAGCCTGGTCGATGCATGCCCCGCTTTACCCCGACCGCGAGATGGGCCGCGCCGGGGCTCCCGCGGTCAACGTGCTGCACCCCGAGAAGGCCCGCCGCATCGACGCCATGGACGAAATCCGGCGCGCGCTCGAGACCGCCGAGCACATCCCTTATCGCAATCTCATTCTCCATCTGGGCGAGCGCGAAGACACCTGGTCGCAGCGCACCATCGAGTACTCGATCACGGCGCTCGAGCACCTCGGCGCCTTCGCGCGGCCGCTCGGCGTGCGGTTGCTTGTCGAGAACCTGGTCAGCGAGCCGACCACGCCCGAGCACCTGCTCACGATCTTCGAACTGGGCCACCTTGAAAACGTGGGTGTGTGCCTGGACATCGGCCACGCGCACATCACGGTCGGTGCCGCGCAGGCCATCGCCACGCTGGGCAAGCACATCGTCTCAGTGCACGTGCATGACAATCACGGCCTGAAGGACGAGCATCTCTGGCCCGGCGACGGCACCATCGACTGGGCCGCGGCCGCCAGCGCCCTGAAGGCGCTTGCCACTCCGCCGGCGGCCGTTCTGGAGATCGGCTTCAACCTCCATGACGCGCCGGGCGCCTTCCCCAGCCGCATCGAGCAGTCCTTCCAGCGCCTTGCCTGACGAGCGCGGCGCGGCTTCCCGTTGCGATCCGCGTTTCCCTATTGCAGCACCAGAGTCAGCGGCTGGTTCACGGTGTAGGTGTTGTTCTGGGCGTCCATGCCCGTGGCCGTGATCTTCAGCAGCGTCGTGCCAGCGTGCGCCTGCGCGCTTCCGGTAATCGTCAGCGTGGTGGCGCCGCCTCCCGGCGCACTCAAGGCCGCGGGGCTGAATGCCGCCGTGACGCCTGCCGGCAGCGCGCTGACCGACAACGTGACCGACACGCTCAGCCCGCCCACCGGCGCAATCACCAGCGATGTGGACCCGGTCAGGTCGTGCCGCATGGTCAGCGAGGTTCGCGCAAGGGTGGCCTGCAGCGCCGGCGCATATTGCACCTGCATCGTGACGCGCTGCACGACGGTCAAGCCTCCGCCGATTGCGGTGATCGTCAAGGCGGCGGTGGCCGGCTTCACCGTGGGCGTTGCGGTCAAGGTGAGCACTGAACTGCCCGCATTCGCAGCCAGCGTCACCGGGTTCGCGCTCCAAGCAGCCGACACTCCAGGCGGCAACCCGGCAACGCTCAACGTCACGGCGCCATGGAACGAACCGCCGGCGGCGAAGTTGAATGTGTCAATCGCGGTCGCGCCCTGCACCACCGGGATGAGTGCCTCCGCCGGCGAGACACTCAATGTCGGGGGCGTCAACCGCACGGTGAGCGACACCTTCTGGCTGGCCGGGTACACGAGCCCGCTGGTTGCGTCCGTCACCTGTGCCGCGATCGCCAGCGTGCTCACGCTCGCCGCGGCCGAGACGCTCCCGCTCAACGTGAGTGTCCAAGCCACCGCGCCCGACGAGGTCAGTGCCGGAGCGCTCCACTGCGACGCGATTCCGTAGGGCAGCCCTGAAACAATGCTCACGCTCGATCCGGCGCCATTGGCGGGCACGGTCACTCCGCCCAGCGGCGCCGCAGTCACCACGATCTGCGTTGTCGCCATCGACATCATCGACAACGTCCCCGGCGACGCGGTCAGCACGATCCCCGGCGCCTGCACCACCTGCACCGCGAGGTTCTGCGTTGCCTTCAGACCGTCGCCCGCCGCCGTCACCACCACCGACGTCGTTCCTACCCTCGCTGTGAGAGCCGCGCTCAGAGTCAGCGACACCGTGGTCAAGCTTGCGCCCAGGATCGAGCTCACCGGATTGCCCGCCCACGCCGCGGTTACGCCGGCAGGCAAGGCGCTGGGCGTCAGCGCGACGCTGCCGACAAACGAACCTCCGGTCGCGACCGTGAAGGATACCGTCCCCGAAGTGCCTTGCACGATGGACACGGTGTTCGATTGCGCGGCAATACTCAGCGTCGGCGGCAGGGTTACCGTCAGCGCGTAGGCCGCAGTCTGCGACCCCGACGCGTCTGTTGCCGTGAACACGATGTTCTGCGCACCCGCGTGGGCCGCCGCGGAAACTGCGATCGTTACGGTGACCGGGCTGCCTGGAACCAGCGAAGGAGGCAGCGCAACGCTGACGCCCGCCGGAGCGCTCACGGCCAGCGTCACCTTCTTTACGGTGCTGTTGCCCGCTGACACGCTGAGGATGAGCGCAGCGGATTTGCCCACGAGCAGCGTGCCGCCGGCGGCCGACGCGGTCAGCTTGAAGTCCACACCCGGCGGATTGGTTCCGCCGCCGCCGCTCGAGCCCGAGCCCCAGCTTGCGACCAGCGACGCCGCATCCACCGAGCCGAGCCCGGTTGCCAGGTTATACGCCGCGCCGCTGGCCGTGAATCCGCTCACCCCCGGCACGCTGTTGTTGCCCGACGGCGTGGCATGGAACGGATTCTTCGCCGCATTCACCAGAGGATAGAATCCCGCGTTCGCGTTGCCCTGGCCCGCGCCGCCCTTCGACTGCACCAGCAGGGCCATCATTCCGGCGAGGGACGGCGACGACGCCGACGTGCCTCCGATGACGTACATCGACCCGTTTTCGACGATGACGTAACCATCGTGGCCGGCCGCGGTCAGCGACACATCGGGGACGGCGCGCATCCCGTTCGCCGCGGCAGCGCCGCTCACGCCCTGCTGCCACGACGGCTGCGTGTAGACCGTGCTGACGCCGCCGCCCGATCCCCACAGGCCCTGCCCGCCGTTGGACCCGCTCTCATTCCACACCGTCTCGGGAATGTGCGCGAGCGCCGATCCCATGCTTGCGCTGTTGTTCGTCGACCAGTATTGCGAGGCATTGGAGCCTTCGTTGAACTCCGTCCCACCTACGCAGGTGGAGTACGGCGAGCTGCACAGGCCGTTCACGCCGGCGCCCGATCCCCGGCTCGACGAGCCGCCGTCGCACCCCGAGGCGCCCGAGTCGCCCGACGATACGAACGAACTGATGCCTTCGCTCGCCGCCTGCTGCCACAGGCTGTTGTAAAACGCCAGCTCCGACGCGCCCATGTACTGCTCGCAGCTTCCGTAGCTGGTGCTCATCACCACCGCGCCGGCGTGATTCACGATATACGCGGCCGACAGGTCCACGCCGTCGCTGGTCTGCGTGGAGGCCGCCGGCTCGAACTTGACCGCCGCACCCGGAGCCACCGCGCCGGCCCATTCCACGTCCAGCGTCGACTCGTCCATGTCGCCGGGCACCTGGCCGGGATCGGCCCCCGCGCGGATCACCTGCGGGGCATTCGCGCTCAGTCCGGCGTAGGACCGAAACGCGGCGACATCGCTGAGATTGATGTCGCTGCGACCGACGATCGCAATCGACACTCCCGCCCCGTTCGTTCCCGCGGCGTACAAGGGGCCCAAATCGTAGATCGCCGCATAATCGGCCGGAAAGAGATAATGCGCGCTGCCGCTGGTGATTTCCGCCCTGGGCTGCAACCGGCGACGTCCCGTGTTCATCGGTGTCCGCCGGAAGTTGTGCAGGGAGACGACGCCGCCTACCACGCCTTCGAGCGCCGCCGGAATCTGCGGATCGTCGGCGTTGGAAAGATGCTGCACCCCGCGCAGGCGGTACTGGTGAATCTGCGTATGGAAGGCCTCTTCGACCTGCGCCGCGACGCCGGAGAAGACGATCATTCTTCGTCCGGCGGGGATCTCGTCCACGGTGAATCCGTGCCTCTTCAGCCAAGCCGTCACCCGCTCGAGATCCCGCGGCGACACGCCGAACCGTGCGCCAAACCCGGCCGGCGTGAGCCAGCGATGAAACCAGGGCGACTGCGGGTCGTGCTGCGCGGCGACCAGCCGGTCGAGCGCCCGCTGCTGCGCCGGCGAAGATCTCAATTCGAGGATCATGCGGTCCAGCGGCGTTTCCGGCGCCACTTGCCCCTGGTCGAATTCGCGCTGCGCGAGAGGATACACGTTTCCGCTCAGGGTGACGACCTGCGCGTCGTCCACGGACCTGAGGACGCGGTCTTGCGGCATCTGCGCCGACATGAACGCCACGCAAAGAACCACCGCCGCGGTACCAATAATTTTCCCCGACACCCGAGCCCAACTTGTCATCGCCTGGCCTTTCGCGACATGAAGCGGCGCAGGCCCCAAAACGAGCCCGCGAACCGGTTTCCTGTGCCGACCGCCGGGCTGCGCAACAATCGTGATCCCCGCAGAAAGAGCGGGGATCACATCCGGGCAAACACGTTCCCGGCATCGAACGAACCGGCAGTCGACGATTAGCTTTTTCTCATCTATCGGCGGCCCACCGGGATCCATGAGCACATCCCCGGCAACCGTTCCTTGACCGGAAAACAAAAGTACCGATACTTAATTGCAGCTCGCGCCTAGCCTGAAAGTGGGAGTCCGGATTCGATGGCACTGACTTACAATCGCCTCCGGAAACGAATCCGAAGCGGCATCCACCCGGCTGCACATTCCCGCGCCGAAACCATTCAACGCAGCGAAGCTGCTCATCTTCGAACGGGAGGCTCGCCATCGGAACGCGAATGAGATTGGGCGATCTGCTGATCCGGGCCCGGCTGGTGATGGAAGCGGACGTGGCCCAGGCGCTGATCCGCCTGAAAGAGCACGGCGGCCGCCTCGGCGACAACCTTGTCGCCATCGGGGCCATCGAGCAGCGGACGCTCGACCGGTTCATCCATCGCATCCCCTCCGAGCCCGCCGACATCGCGGCCACCGGCATTGAAGAAAACGAACTGATGGGCCTGCTGCTCAAGCTCATCTACTCCAACCGCCTGGCCAACATCCGGCAATACGTCGACGCCATCAAGCTGCCGTTGCCGATCGTTCTCGACCTGACCAAGATGGCGGTCGACCGGCAGCTGCTGCACACGCTTGGCTCACGCAACTCCGACAGTCTGCTGGACATGAGTTATGCCTTCACCGAGGAAGGCCGCCGGTGGACGATCGAGGCGTTCAAGCGCAGCGGCTACACCGGCCCGGCACCGATCCGGCTGGAGGAGTTCAACGACCAGGTGAACCTGCAGAAGCTGACCAACGAGCTGGTCACGATGGAGCGCATCCGCAAGGCCATCGGCGAGCTGAGCTTCGACGAGCGCATTCTCGAGCAGAGCGGACCGGCACTGAATTCCGGCCGCGCCATCCTGCTGTATGGCCCGCCCGGCAACGGCAAGACTTCGGTTGCCATGCGCTTTGCCAGCGTGTTTCACGACGTTATCTATGTCCCCTACGCGGTCACCGTCGAAGGCCAGATCATCCGCATCCACGACCCCAGCGTGCACATGGCTTTGAGCCCGACGCAGGTCGGCGAAGACGAAGGACTGTCGTTCATCCGGCGCGAAGCCTACGACCCGCGCTGGGTTCCCTGCCAGCGCCCGTTCATCATCACCGGCGGAGAGTTGACGCTGGA